>Ga0209978_10000288_pt1 | contig 17961 bp, 19 predicted proteins | sample BentaG_FD_182805 | JGI IMG/M metagenome (GOLD analysis project Ga0209978, IMG submission 182805) | Deep subsurface microbial communities from South Atlantic Ocean to uncover new lineages of life (NeLLi) - Benguela_00093 metaG (SPAdes)... | ecosystem: Environmental > Aquatic > Marine > Oceanic >... | reverse complement strand
TTCCTATCTTTAGAGTTAGTAAATATTAGTTTATATAGCTTTTAATTCTAATATAGCTCTTGCCTTATCTGGTGTAGCAATTTCTCTTCCCATCTCTTTTGCAATTCTTACAATTCTTTTAACTAATTGAGCATTACTTTCAGCTAATACTCCTTTTTTATAGTAGATATTGTCTTCAAAGCCAAGTCTCACATTTCCTCCTAAAGCAATAGATGTAACTGAAATAGGAATATGACTTTTTCCTATTCCAGTAGCTGACCATATAGAATTTTGAGGAAGTGATTCAACAAGATGAATTAGATCTCTTATTGTACCCGAAATTCCTCCAGGAACTCCCATTATTAAACCAAATTGAAATGGTGGATCAATCAATCTATCTTTAATTAGCCTTTTTGCATTAGCTACCATCCCAACATCAAAAATTTCCATCTCTGGTTTTATCCCAAGATTTTTCATCTCTTGTGCCAATGATTTAATTAGAGTCGGGGGATTATAAAAAACACCATCTCCAAAATTTACAGTTCCAGTAGTTAGTGATGCCATCTCAGGTTTCAATTTTAATGGAGCTCTTCTTTCCTCAGGACTCATACCGATAGCACCCCCAGTTGATATTTGTATAATTATGTTGCATCTTTCTTTAATTAACTTGATCATCTCATTGTATATTTCTGGATTTTGTGTAGGTTTTCCATCCTTATGCCTGGCATGAAGATGGACTATGGATGCTCCTTCCCTGTAGCAATTGTATGCTTCCTTAGCTACTTCATCAGGTGTGATGGGAAGATTTGGATTATCTTCTCTTGTAACCTCGGCACCATTTGGGGCTACAGTTATTATTAATGGTTTCATAAAAATCTTCTTTTTTAATCTGATTTCTAATTAAATAACTAAATTTTTAAATTTCATATAATTTATATTTTTCCATAAGTTTAAAGATAATTTTCTAATATTAAAAATTCAATAATGAGATTCTTCGCCACTGGAGTTTATCCCTTCCCCTTCGTTAAATTTATCCCTTCCCCTTCGTTACACTCGAGGGTCGAGGGCAGGCTCTTTGGTGGCTCAGAATGACAACATAATATATTACCTGTATTTTTTGATATAAAATTCTCTTAATTTTTTATTCTCCCTTAGTAGATTTAATACTAATTCTGGTGCGCCTTTAACATATCCGTTTCCAATTAAAAGTTTTATATCTTTTCCTACCCCTTCTGCTCCTAATGCTGCTTTGCTAAAACTGGTTGCCATATTAAAGAAATAAATTGTTCCATATTCTTTAGTACAAAGAATGCTTGACATTTCAGTATTGGAGATATTTATACAATTTATTGATATATCTGCTAACTTTCCTTCTGTTGCAGTTATGAATTTATTATAAATATCCAGTGGTTTTGTTGCATCCCCTTGCAATATAATATCTGCTAAATTTAATTTTTTTACATTATCACAAGATTCTTTAGAGCGAGATAGGGATATTAGTAAACCCTCATTTCCTACTATCTTCTTTGCTTGAGCTAAACATAGCATTCCAGATTTACCCCCTCCACCTAAAACAAATACTATATCACCTTTTTTTACTAACCTTGCCACTTGAGCTGGTGCTCCATAAATATCTAAAACTGCTAATGATAATGATTTGGGTAAATCATATGGTAGTTTGGCATAAATCCCACTCTCAAATAAAATGGCTTTACCTTCAACCTCAACCTGGTCAACATCTAATTTAACTTTTATAATTTTCTTTATACTTAGTGGAGTCAATGTTAGAGAAACTAAAGTTGCTATCTCATCGCCTATATTAATATCTATTTTTCCACTTAAATCTGAGCCAACTTGTTCTACTTTACCAATCAACATTCCACCGGAATTTGTTATAGGATTATGCATCTTCCCTCTTTTTTTAACAATATCTAAAATTGCAGATGCAATCTTTTCCTCATTATATCCATTCTCTTTCTTTAATTGATTAAAACTAGCTGAATCAATATTTAAGGTTTCTACATTAATAAGTATTTCATTGCTATAGATTTTTTCTGAATTGTCAAGTTTATATGCAACTTGTGGTAAGACTCCTTCTGGTTCTATAACCCTGTGACTGCCATATGGACATTTTTTCATTTATATTTCCTATTTATTTAAGCTTAATAAATGTTAAGGCTGCTTTGACTTCTTAAATTTAGAATTTTTATAAACTTGATTTTTTTATTTTCTACATATTAATCTATAATAATGTTTATTTCTGAGATTCTTCACTTCATTAAATTTATTCTGATAGAGATTGCGCAGCCTGTTTAGAGTACATTCGCTTCGCTCAGTACAGGTTCCACAAGGAATCTCACTCCTCACAATGACAAACGGGATATCTTTAGCTATGACAAGTAACAACCTGTTCAGAAATACAGATTTTTAAATTTCTTTTTATTTATTTTTACTACTCATTTTTTTTTATTTTTTAACCATTTTGGTTTTATTTCTTCGTCTTTTTTTCTATAATATGTAATTATACCTGGCCACATACTGATGCCTTTTGATGATATAAGTTTTTTTAAACCTTTGTCAGGGGCAAAAACTCTCTTAGATTTATAGTAAGGGGCTTCCTTCCCAGTTAATTTTTGGGGTTCTGTATATACTGATATTGCTCCCTCATAATTTCTTAATATTACCTTACCATCTCCTCTAGATAATAAATATTGAGGGCTTACAGGGATTTTACCTCCTCCACCTGGACCATCAATCACATAAGTTGGTACTGCTAATCCTGATATATGTCCTCTCAACGCTTCCATAATTTCAATACCTTTATTGACTGTTGTTCTAAAATGTTCTATTCCTTCTGATAAGTCACATTGATATATATAATAAGGTCTTACCCTAACTTGCATAAGATCAAGACAAAGATTCTTCATTACAGATATATTGTCATTGATCCCTCTAAGCAATACAGTCTGATTTCCAACAGGAATTCCTGAATCAACAAGTTTTTGAAGTGCATATATTGATTCATCTGTAAGTTCCTTTGGATGATTGAAATGTGTATTAAGATAAATAGGATGATATTTTCTTAACATATTACATAGTTTATCAGTTATCCTGTATGGTAAAGTACAAGGAAGGCGTGAGCCAATTCTTATAATCTCTACATGATCTATTTTTCTTAGTTTTATCAATACTTCTTCTAATCTTTCATCAGACATTGTAAGGGGGTCACCCCCAGACAATAGAACATCTCTAACTGAGGGTGAATTGTCAATATAATCTATAGCATTATCTATCTCCTTATCTGTTGCTGCTTTATCAGTTTTACCAGCATATCTCCTTCTTGTGCAATGTCTACAATATGAACCACATTGATCTGTTACTAAAAAGAGAACCCTATCTGGATATCTATGTGTAATGCGAGGAACAGGAGAATCCCTGTCTTCTGCTAATGGATCTATCATATCTGTTGGTGACGGAATTAGTTCTAAAGGCGAAGGAATGGCTTGTTTTCTAACTGGACATTCTGGGTCATATGGATCTATTAACATAGTATAATATGGAGTTATTGCCATCCTGAATTTTTTTAAAGAAGAATTTATACCATCAATTTCCTCTTCAGTTAGCTTTAATATGTCCTTTAGTTGCTCAACAGATATTATTCGATTCTGCATTTGCCATTTCCAATCTATCCATTGGTTTTTGGTTACATTTTCCCATTTTTTTATCTCTTTATAATCCCTCATATTCACCTCTAATAAATTTATTTATTCTATGTATTTTAAAAAATAATATTCCATTAAGCTTAATTTAATCTCTTCCTCTTTCAGACTCCTCTTTATTCCTGCCTTAAACTTTCTACCATGAAAAGCAGTTAAATATCTTATTTTTTAATCTCTAACTTTTAGGAAGAGAATATGATATCTATCATCATGAAAGACAAATTAAATAATGATTAAATACTTTTTTAAGGGAAGGTGTAGATTTTGCAGTTGTTCTGATAGAGATTGTGTAGTTTATCATAGTAGAGACTGCGCAACCTTTTCTGATTGGGATTGCTCAGTTTATCCTGAGAGAGATTGCTTCGCATATGCTCGCAATGACAACCAGGACCTGACTCGTAATAACAAACATAATTCTATTCCTCACAACAAAAACTAAAATCTCACTACCCTCAATAACAAATTAAATAACATTCTCAAAACATTCTTAATGACAATAGTGACCTTGCTAATAATAACAAACCAGAATCTCATTCTTTGTAATTACAATTAGGGCATCTATCAAAAAGATCGCTATAACCTCTATTGTAATGACAGCTGGGATTTTGCTTATATTGACAATCCGGATCTGCAAAAAATAATAGTTAATTTATTAAATATTTTAAGCAAGACTGACGCCTTGCACTACACCTTACCCTACTTATTTTTTAGCTAAATCATATCCTAATTGAAGAGCTTTTTTATTCAGCTCTATTATAGCTTCACCTTTCCCCTTTAGAACCTCTTTTAAGCTATTTTTAACAGTTTCAAGATTAACTATTTCATTTTTTGCAATTAATGCTCCTAATGCTACCATATTTGCTGCCATTTTATTACCGAGTTCAGTTGCTTTATCTGTTGCTGCAATCTTAAATATATTTAAATTTTCAGGGTATCTTTCTAAATCCTTATCAACAAGAGATGTGTTTATAATAAGAGTTCCACCTTTTGTTGTCTTAGGACCAAATTTTTCTAATGAAGGGAGATTCATGGCTATAACTAAATTTGGATTATCAACAACTGGAGAAGCTATTTCTTCATCGGAAATTACAACTGAGCAATTTGCAGTCCCACCTCTCATCTCAGGACCATAAGAAGGCATCCATGTTACATTTTTTTCTTCTTTCATTGCAGCATATGAAAGTAATTGACCAATAAGCATAACTCCTTGTCCACCAAATCCTGCAAATATAGCTTCTACTATCATTTTCTAACCTCACTGGCTTTAAGTTCAACATCCTTGAATTTTTTTAGAGGAAAAGTTTTTGACATAACGTTATCAATCCATTTTACAGAATCAATTGGACTCATATACCAATTCATTGGACATTGTGAAAGTACCTCTACTAATGAGAATCCTTTTTTAGCAAGTTGAACCTCAAAAGCATGTTTAATAGCTCGTTTGGCTTTCAAAATATTTTTTGGTGTACTAACACTTACTCTTTCTAAATATGATACTCCATATAAAGAAAATAGTAGTTCGCAAACCTTAAGTGGAAATCCCGCATAAGTTGAATCCCTTCCATAAGGGGAGGTTGTTGTCTTCTGACCTAAGAGTGTTGTAGGAGCCATCTGCCCACCTGTCATTCCATATACAGCATTGTTGATAAATATCACAGTAATATTTTCACCACGATTTGCTGCATGAACTATTTCCGCAGTTCCTATAGAAGCTAAATCTCCATCACCTTGATATGTAAAAACAATTTTGTCTGGTTGAGCTCTTTTTATTCCTGTTGCTGCTGCTGGAGCTCTTCCATGAGGGACCTCTTGAAAATCACAATTTAAATAGTTATAAATCAAAACTGAGCATCCAATAGGTGCAATGCCTATTGTCTTTTCTCTTATTTTCAATCTATCTATTGCATCCGCAATTAATCTATGAACTATTCCATGTCCACAACCAGGGCAGTAATGAGTCACAACGTCTTCTAATGTCTTTATTTCTATATCTTTTTTCAGTTCAACCATTTACATTACCTCCCTTAACATGTCCTCAGCTTTTTCAATTATTTCGCTAACTTTAGGCATTACACCACCTGTTCTTCCATAAAATCCAATAGGAACTTTGCCTTCAGTTGCTAATTTTACATCCTCAATCATCTGACCTAAATTCATCTCTACAACCAAAATCTTTTTTACTTTTCCATTTTGAATCACTTCTTTTAACTCATTATATGGAAATGGATAAAGTGTAAGTGGTCTGAAAATTCCAAGTGAAAGACCTTTTTCTTTAGCTAATGTAATGGCTTTTTTTGAAACTCGAGCAGCGGTACCATAAGCAACCAACAGCAAATCACATTCTTTAGCATTTATATCTTCCCACCTGATCTCTTCTTGCATACTTCTATACTTTTTTTGAAGACGTAAATTATGATTCTCTAATTCCTCTGGATCGAGAAATAAGGATTTAAGGATAATTTTCTTTCTACCTTTTGCTCCAGTAGTAGCCCATTTTTTTACAGGAAGTTTTGATATGTCAACTTCAGGTGGAAACTGTACAGGCTCCATCATTTGTCCCATTACTCCGTCAGTTAATATTATTACAGGATTCCTGTACTTATCAGCTAAATCAAAAGCTAAAAATACTACCTCTACTAATTCCTGTAATGTTGAAGGTCCTAATACAAGACAATGGTAATCTCCGTGACCTCCCCCTTTTGTTGCTTGAAAATAATCAGACTGTGCTGGTTGAATTCCACCTAAACCTGGTCCTCCTCTCATAACATTTACAATAACAGCTGGTATTTCAGCTCCCGCTAAATAGGAAATCCCTTCCTGCATCAAGCTTATTCCTGGGCTTGAAGTTGTGGTCATCACTCTAACACCGGATCCACTAGCACCAAATACCATATTTATTGATGCTATTTCACTCTCAGCTTGAAGAAATACTCCACCAATTTCAGGCATTTTTCTCGACATATATTCCGGAATCTCGTTTTGAGGAGTTATGGGGTAACCAAAGTAATATCTACACCCTGCTCTAATTGCAGCTTCAGCTATTGCTTCATTTCCCTTAAACAGAAGTTTTTCTTTCATGACTTTCTCCTAAATTTTATAAACCTTTATAGCTGAATCTGGACAAATCAATTCACAAAATTTACAAGCTTTACAATTAGTAATATCTTTAACTTTAACTGGATAATAACCTAATGAGTTTAATTCAGATGAGAACTTTAGTATTTCTTCTGGACAGAACTCAATACAAAGACCACATCCTTTGCATTTGTCCTTTTTATTTTCAAATTTCACCACATTAACTTCCCTACTAACTTTTTATAGTTTTATGAATTTGCATAATTCCTAAAATTTTTTTTATTTATATTTTCTTTAAAAAGTAAATATAACTTTATTTAGTACATAATATATGTTAAATGATTAAAATATGTTATTTATAATTCTTAAAATTTATTAATGTTTTTTTCAATATTAGATATTAACGACCTGCTCTAATTTTTGAATCATCAATTGTTGAGAGTATCTCTAAATCTCTTATTTTTGCAATTCTTTCTTCAGCCATTCTATCTGCTGCTTCATTTGTTAGAATATTATCCCTCTTTGATATCTCTATTACCTTCTTTACATTATCATAAACCTTTAAAACCATTTTTGTGGATCTCTCTTCGCTATATTCAGTTAGTTCGTTATATACATTTATTAAACCACCGGCATTTATTACATAGTCTGGGGCATACAAAATTCCAACTTCTTGAAGCTTGTCACCATGCCTTGGTTCAGCAAGTTGATTATTTGCTGCACCGGCAATTATGGGACATTTAAGTTGTAAAATTGTGTCATCATTTATAATTGCACCTACTGCATTTGGTGAGAAGACATCACATTTAACAGAATATATATCAAATTCACCTACTGCTTCAGCATCAAACTCTTTTTTAACCCTATCTATCTTATCCTGATGATGACCAGAAACTACTAATTTTGCTCCTTCTTTGTGAAGAAATTTGCAGAGATGATAACCGACATTTCCTACTCCCTGAACAGCTATTTTCTTTCCCTCAAGTGATGTACTTCCAAAGACCTCTTCAACACAAGCTTTAATTCCTTGAACTGTTCCTAAGGCAGTAAATGGTGAAGGGTCTCCACTTCCCCCATGAGATTTGCTTACACCAGTCACAAAGGGTGTTTCCTGTAAGACTATCTCCATATCTTCTACATTTGTACCCATATCTTCAGCAGTTATATATCTACCGTTTAGTGAATTAATGAACTTACCATATGATCTCCAGAATTCCTCACTTTTGTCCTTTTTTGGATCTGCTATTATTACTGCTTTTCCACCTCCTAAATTCAACCCAGCTGCTGCTGCTTTATAGGTCATTCCTCGAGCTAATCTAAGACAATCAATAATAGCATCCTCTTCTTTTGGATACATCCTCATCCTGCATCCACCTAATGCTGGTCCTAATGTCGTATCATGAATAACTATTATTGCCTTCAGATTGACTGATTTATCATGGCAAAAAACAATTTGTTCATAGTCGTATTGTGCCATTTTTTCAAAAATTTGCATACTCTCTCCCTTTTTTGTAAATTATTTTTTAATTATCAATTTGAGCTAAATTCAATGTTTATAAAAATTATAAATTTCATTACAAAATAAAAAACTTTTGTTTATTTCTTCCTTAAAGAGATTTAAGATGAAAATACAAAAGCTCTTTGAAATATTAATTTTTCTAAAAAAACTACAAAAATGATAATTGTTATCCCCCAAATATGGAAAATAAATGTCAGTTAAAAGCGTAATTATATTATAATTACTAAAAACATATGTCAAGAAACACAAACAAAATGATTTCAAACTAAATTATTACATCATTTTATGATTTAGACAACAATGTTGAATGATTATTTAGTATATTTTTAAATGATTAAGGAAGGTATTTCTTGAAAAAATGGATTGTTTTTTTTCTGATTATAGATTTATTGCTTGTCAGTACCTTTTGTTTTCTTTACATTAACAATTTACTACCAAACCTACCAGAGATAATTAATAAAATATTCAATAAAAAATTTGTTTATAATCTAAATGAGAGTTTTAATATTTTTTTTACAAAACTAAGATCTTTAATCGCAAATTTATACAATAATTTATTTAAGAATAGAGAAGAACTTGATTCTGAAGCTAAGGACTTAAAAAAAGAAGTGGCAAAAGAAGAAAACAAAAACAATAAGGAAGAGGAACAGAAACAAATTGAGGATAAAACTATGGGACAAAAAAAGATAGAATTAGAAGAAATATGGCAGTATCATTATGGAAATTATTTATGTATTTTTGGTCTTCTTAAGAATATGAGCAACAATTATGCAGCAACAAATGTCAGTCTGTCTTACAGCCTTTATGATCCAGAGGGATATCCTATTTTAAAAACATCAAAAATAGTAAAGTTTTCATACCTTCTTCCGGAACAATCTGCTCCCTTTTCTTTGATTACCGAACTAAGTCATGATACAGATTTTAAATCTTATGAGATAGATTCAATTAGAGATACCTGGGTTCCATTTAATTTTAATAAGATTCCTGAATTTGAGGTTTCAAATATTTCTCTTACATATCATAATTCACGTAATATGGCAAAAGGTTTCGTAAGAAATATATCAGATAAGGATTTTAATAATGCAAAAATTCTAATTTCATTTTATGATGATGAAAATAGTATAATAGCAGTTGGTTCCGATTACTTATTAAATTTGAAGGTAGGAGAAAATATTCCTTTTATAGTTGATACAAAAAATCTTCCTTGCATACAGAAGAAAGCTAGAAGCATTGAACTATTCTTATTCCCACAATTTGATGAGATTTAATTCTATCTATTATTATTCTTTTATTGTTTTGCTGGGAAAGCGGAAGTGTCCTACAATTAGCCATTTTTGAAGTATATCCTCTTCTATTGTATGACCTGGTCTTAAATAGTTATGTATAACATAAGGGACATTTTCATTATTTGGTCTATCAGATATTATTCCACAATGGTCAACACTTCCATTTCTATTAACATCCCAAAAAACTATGTCTCCTGGAATCCATTGACGTAAATTTTGAGGATTTTCTGGGTCTATATCTAAAATTAGAGATTGAGCATTTCTTTGAAAAAAAACTATTAAGTTCTCAGGTCTTCTATAGTCTATATTTGGGTCTGCTACTTTTACTTCCCAAAGTTCCCATGGATACTCCACAAAATTATCTCTTATATCATTATCGACTAAAATTCTTAAATCATAACCGGCATTAGCTAATGCTCTTGCTATAATATCTGTGCTAATTGCCTTATCTGAAGGAGGATCACCTCCTTCAAAATAATTAATTGACCCCTCAGCAATAATATTTTTAGCTTTTTTTTCAACTTCAAGCTTTGCTCCCTGAAGTATATCCTCCTGATCATTTATTTCATCACCATCAGCATCTGTAGTTACATTAGCGTGACTAATTTCAACTTTTTTTATCTTAGGTAATTGGTGTATTAGTTCTTCGGGGAGCTCTACCTCTCTGAAAAGTCTAATTTGACTTTGTCTTAATATTATTAAAAGTATTAAAACAAGAATTATTATAACAATAGCAAAAAAAGTTCTTTTTCTTGCTCTTTCTCTTCTTTTTCTGTAACTATAATTAATTCCCAATTCAGTATTTTTTTAAATTATTTTTAAAAACCCATATTTAGATTTTATAATACATTTTTCTTTTTTCTCTGGCTTTTTTAAGCTTTCTCTCTACCATTACATTAGCAGCTTTGTGGGTAGGTGTATCCTCGTATTTACTTATACTAAATATTTTAAGTAATGTATTATAAATGTTATCTACCTTCTTACGTACTTTTTCATACTCATAGCCACTTAATTGTTGAGCTGCCGCAATTGCTCCTCCTGCATTTATCACATAATCTGGCGCATATAAAATACCTTCTTTATATAGTTTAATATCGTGTTTTTTCTCATTAAGAAGGACATTATTTGCCCCACCAGCAATAATCTTGCACTTTAATTCTGGAATTGTATTATCATTCAAAATTGCTCCTACTGCATTTGGTGAAAAAACATCGCACAGAACTGAATAAATTTCATCAACACCCACTTCTTTTGCATTAAACTCATTTATAACTCTATCAATTTTATCTCTGTGGTGTCCCGATACAAGTAACTTTGCTCCTTCCTCTGACAAATAGCTACATAGATTATAACCAACTTTACCTAACCCCTGAACAGCTACTACTCTTTTATCTAATGAATCATCTCCATAAACTTGTTTTAAACACGCTTTAATACCCATGTAAACTCCGTAGGCGGTATTTAGTGAAATATCATCAGGAGTAGTAAATTTCTCTTCCCAGGTGATAACATAGGGTGTATATCTCTTTGCGTATTTAAAATCATCTAGATTAGTTCCCATATCAGGACCAGTGGTAAATCTTCCTTGTAAGGTTTGTATAAATCTGCCAAAGGATTCCATTAACTCAGGAGTTTTATCAACTGACGGGTCACCAATTATTACTGCTTTACCTCCACCATAAGGAATATCTGCAGCAGCATTTTTATAAGTCATTCCTCTAGAAAGTCTTAATACATCCAGTACAGCGTCCTTTTCTGATGCGAATTTTCTCATCCTACAACCCCCTAGAGCAGGACCTAATACTGTATTATGTATTGCAATTATAGCTTTTAACCCAACTTCCGGATCTACATTGAATATAACCTGTTCGTGACCGTACTTTTCAAAGAGATTAAGATATTCCACTTAAAACTCCTTTCTTTTAGATTTATAGATAATTTTTTAAATTTAAAAATGGTCAAGATTTTATTTTTTATTATTCTTTTTTTTAACAATATTATCTATACTAAATTTAGACATTAGCTCTTTAATCAGTCTTTCCTGCTCAGCATTATCTGAAATTTTTCTTATTTCTGCTTTCTTTCTGCGAATATATTTTCTTGTTCCTTTGCTTAATCTTTTACGGTTTTTCATTTCTATACATATTTTTAATAAAATATTTCCATTTTATCTATATATTTTTTAAATTATCCTTACCAGATATTATTTTAACAACATCTCTATTTAAAATTCCCATTATTATAACATCCCAGTATTTTCCATTATAATAGTGTCCTTCTTTTAATAAACCTTCCTTTTTAAACCCGCATTTTTCATAGACTCTAATTGCTCTTGGGTTATATTCGTAAACATGAAGATTTATTTTATGTAATCCTAACTTATTTACTGCATATTTTAGTATAGTTTTTATGGCATCTGTTCCATTGCCCTTATTCCACTCTTCAATCTCACCAATAAAGATTCCTAACATACAATTTTTATCTCTCCAGTTTATTCTGTGCAACCCTATATTTCCAATATATTTTCCATCCTTTTCTTGAATTGCAAAAACGTAGTCATTTGGAGAACTATGCATAATTCTTAGCCATCTGATCTCCTGTGCTAAATCAGCATTCACTAAATCAAAATCCAAATATTTAATAACTCTTCTATCTTTAAGCCACTTTAGGCATTTGTGGAGATCATATCTATTTAAATCGCGTAATTTTATTTTTTTTCCTTCTATTACTCTCCAAGCTCTTGCCATTTCTAATCTTTTTTATTCATTAAATACTTTTTTTGCATGTTTCTTAATAACATCTTTATAAACTTAATAATATAATTTTAAAAAAATATTTTTGTAAATTATTATGACATATTCCATAGATAATAATATATTTTATAACATAGATAGAGCGGGGGGCACATTATTTCCATATGTTAATAGAGATAGAATTTAAAAATGTAGATTAAAATGTAATTTTTAGTGAAAATAAATTAAGAAATCATCTATTGTAAATTTTACTATTTTTAGCTTTTAATCTGAAAAAATTGTTTATATTAAAATAACAAAATTTGAAATATCTATGAATTAATTGAACTTTATCAAATAAATACTGGGGTAATTATTTGAAGTGTTATTAAAACAGGGGTAAGAGTATTTTATATAGTGTGGGATTTATAATACCATATATGCCCAAAGTCAATATAATTACAGAGCATAATATAATAAAAGCTAAAGACAGAATGTATAAAAAGTCCTCTTTGAATAGATTTAATTTCACTTCCTTAGATTTATGGTAAATATCCTTTTTTGGCTTAGACCACATACTTAAAATAACTCTTCCGTAATAATACAAAGCTATTAAAAAGTTTATTATTAAAAAAGCGGAAATCGAAATTACAAAACCAGTAATTCCTTTAATTTCAATATTTACATTAATAAATCTAATAAATGAATATTTAATTAAAAAACCAGCAGTACCTGGAATTCCTATTAATGAGATTAATATTACAGATAATAAGAAAGTTAAAACTGGTGCAACCTTTACTGATCCTTTTATATCCTCCAAGAAATCCACCCAATTAGTTTTAAGTTTGTATTTTCTATAAGTCTCCAATCCAATTATTAATGCTGATGTTGAAATTAAATATATAAGTAAAAATGGGGTTATATCACCCAGTCCTTCTAAGGGTGGAAAAAGATAATAATCAATACTAATAAAACAGATTTGAACTACACTTGAAAATGCCAAAAACTTCCATATGTTTCTTTGATAAATAATACCAATATTCAAAAATATGATTGTTATGAAAACGAGGATTAAAATTGCAAGAAAATCATCAAAAATAGGGGAATTAAATTCTAAACGACCAGCTATATCTAGTATCTTCTTGAGAGCTAAGGAATTCACAGGAATAACTAAAATTGAGAAAAAAAGTGTTGTAAAAAAACCACTTTCTTTTGCGAGAGAGGGGAACAACAGATGAAACGGGAATAATGATAATCTAATTGACATTATTACCATTATAACTATATACACTATGATTGATAAAATATTTAATTTATCAATATCAATATTTTTAATATTAACATCCAAAGAAAGAGATCCAAATACTCCAAATATCAATGAAATGAGATAAATTAATAAAAAAAATGAGGTTATGCTTAAAATTACATATCTTAGATATGAAATCCAACTTCGTTCCCAAAGCTTCAAAACTGAAATAAAATAGGATGAGATTGTAACAATTTCTAAAAACATTAGTAGTGATAATAGATTTGAACTAATACCAATTGACATAGCTCCGAATATTGAGATTAGAATTAAAGCATAAATCTCAGGTCTTTCCATTTTAAAGACTATTAGTGAAATAAAGAGTCCTGCTCCCGAAAAAAGAAAAATATACCTGAAAAAGTTTGAAACTTCATTAACTTCTAAAAAATTATCTGTTACAATACCCGCATTGTCTCTAAATAGGAATGTAATGATAATAGCAGTTATTATCATCAACAAACAAAAATAACCTAACCATCTTAATTTTGTAGTATTAAAAAAAACTAATAACAACAAAATTAAAAAAAATGAAAAGACTATTAATAGTTCTGGAAATATAAGAGAAAAGTCAATTGGCAACTATTTCCTCCTTAAGAATTTTGCTATTCTTATACTAAACTTTTTAAAAGGATCTTCACTTTCTAAATCTATATATTTCTCCTCTTTTTGGACAACATAATAAACAAAAAATCCTATAGCAAACTGCATAATTATAAAACCAATTAAAAATATGATTACAATCCATTCAGAAATCTTTTCTGGATATAAAAAATAATAAAAGGAAACAAAATTAAAAAGAGTCGACAAAGCTATAAGTGAAGAGGCTATTAATTTATGTATGAATTTTTTTCTATATAAGACACCGAAAATTCCTATACATAGAAGAATTGTAGATATAAAAAAACAATTATCAATCGATAACAATTTTCACTTCCTATTTTTAGAAACAAGGTAGATTCCCACAAAAAAGATAATAAAATAAACAAATATAATTCCTAGTAATGTAGCATATTCAACAAATAGTATCTCAGAAACTTTTGTTATAAATATAGGTTGAATTTCACTAATTATAGCTTCTTTAAATTTAATATTATTAATCATAAAAATAAAACTTAATAATGTTGAGATACTTATAATAAATGCAACGAAAGTTCTTAGCCAATCTTTTCTCCAGTCTAAAACTAAGTCCTGCCTTCCCCCAATCCCTATCAATAATAAACCCACAATTATTGCTGGAAGAGGGATAAAAATAAATAAAAAAAGAGTAACACTTTTCATAAACATAAAAAGGAAACCTATACTTAAAATGCAGATCAGGAAGCTTAAGACTATATAAAAGTGTTTATTAAGAAGAACTACACCCAAAGCACTTAAGACTATAAGTATTGATATTATGTAAAAAAATATGTTTTCCAATTATTTACCCTTTAACTAATAATGAATTTTTTAGCTTTCCCAAAATTTTCTTATCTTAGGTCTTGCATATTCTGTTAATGAGGTAATATTGTGCCTTAAGGCTGAAAATTTCTTTTCAGCTAATTCATAATTGAAATTCATCTTTAATGCTTTCTTCTCACATGCTTCCTCGCAAAAACCACAGAACATACATCTACTAATATCTATATAAAAATTCTTTAATACTTTACCTGTAGAATCCATCTCTACAGATATTAACTTTAATGGACAAGCTTTAACACATTCACCACAGCCATCACAGATAATCTCTCTAGTATCCGGGTTCACTGCTAACCTAATACTTCCCCTGCTGTTATACGGAACTATAATCCTATCCTGTGGGTAGAGAACGGTTACAGATCTCTTAAACGTATTTTTTATAACAACTAATAAGTTTCTAAATATACCTTTCATAAACCCAACTTAAAAACAGGTTTTAAATAAAGAACTACAAATATTACAATTAATAGATTTAAAAGTGACAGTGAACAAAAAAATACAAGGTTCAGATTTATTTTTCTATTAAAGCCTTCTATTTTAGAAATAATAGTATACAAAAATAACAATATCACCTGTAAAATAATAGTTTTTATAATAGTCCAGAGAATAGGGTGTAGAAAATTTGGTCCATTCCATCCTCCAAGAAAAAGTAAAGTTGCTAGAATTGACAAAGATAAAATATTTATATATTCAGAAATAGAGAACATTAAGTAATTCAATCCAGTTTGTATAGAAAGATAATCAATTCTAAAGAAAGAATCTTTTAATGACATATCAAGTGGTAATCTCTGCCAGAGTAATAGGCAGGTGAATAAAAATACAAACATACTCAATGGTTGGTACAATATATTGTAAAAATGGCTCTGTGATCGAACTATTTCAAAAAGATTAAAAGACGAAGCAGCTGTTACAGGTCCTATAGATGATATAAATAATGGGACACTAAATGTGAGCATTGTAGACATCCTGTCTAATAGACCTGTTATTTGATTTGTTTTTAGTTCAACTTTATTTATTGAAAAAAATGCACTAATACAAGATACCATGATAAAAGAAAGACAAAGTGGTAGTGACATTTCAACATCCATTAAAAAGATATCTTCGGTCAAGGGAATCATTAAAAAAGCTACTATAGCAAACATAATTGAAATCACTGCTCCAATAGTTCCAGGTAAATCCTGATCTTTAAGAAACAATTTTGGACTCTTTAAAAGAAGTTTTAAGGTTTCAGAAAGTATTTGCAGAGTACCATGAAAGCCAGTATGTAAAGGACCTCTTCTTGATTGCATATGTGCTATACATTTTTTATAAAGATAAATAATTACATATAATCCTAAAAATAGGAAGAATAAAAAATATAAAGCTTTAAATATTAAATCCTTTAAAATCATTTATCCACCTCGCATACACAAATATCAAAGCTTCTTAATATTAATTCAACATTTTCAACTTCTTCACCTATAGCTGCTTTTGTAAAAGCGAATAAACTATTATATGAGGGACCCCTTATTTTTAATTCAGTTATTTTTCCCTCATTTAATGATATATCCATGCTGAGTTCACCGTGAGGACATTCAACATGACTAAATATATTTTCTGATGATTGATTTATTTCTTCTCTATATATATTTATCTCTCCTCTTGGCATCTTATAAAGAGCCTGTGAAATTATGGAAATTGATTGTTCTATCTCCTCTATTCTTACCATACATCTATCTAAACAATCCCCTTTATTGCCAATTGGTACTTTAAAGCTTAACTCATCATATATTTCATAGTTATCATCTGTTCTAATGTCTTTGGAAATTCCCAGAGCTCTTATATTTGGACCGGTGACTTCTAGTTTTTCAGCATCCTGCTTTGTTAAAATACCTAAATTATTTAGTTTATTAACTACAAGTTCATTATCTAAGAAAAATATTTTTAATGAATTAATCTTTCTTCTAAAACTTTTTAAAAATTTTTTTAGATTGTCAATATGCTTATCACTTAAATCTGTTTTAACTCCACCAATTCTTATAAAATTTGGTGTTAATCTTGACCCGGTTACAGTTTCAATGAGATGAAGTACCTCTTCTCTTTCTCTCAGGCAATAATGAAGTGCATTATACATACCTAAAGCATTTGCTAACTTTACTGACCAAAGAAGATGACTGGAAATTCTTGAAAGTTCACAAAGAATTGTTCTAATGAATCTTGCCCTTATAGGTACATTTATTTTAAAATTTCTCTCTAAACCAATACAAAATGCAAGTTCTGTTGATATACCACTACTACAGTCAACTCTATCAATAAATGGAATAACTCTATTAATCTCCATTCCTTCAACAATTTTTTCGATACCCCTTCTTAAATACCCAAATTCCGGTTTTATATTAATAATCAAATTTTCTTTCAGTTCAATGTCCATCCCAACAGGAAATCCCAATGGTTTAAATTGTGGCTCAAAATAAATGCTGTAAGTTTCTAATTTTTTTTCATCTTCTTTTAAAAATTCAACCATTTCCTTAGTTTCTTTTAATTAAATTCCTTTGAAGAAATAGACTTCTTGATTCAATCTTTTATTATATGAATTATATTTTAGAATCTTTTTATTATTGTTATTACATCTTCTTTAGAGATCCTTCCCCTTCGTTACACTCGAGGGTCAAAGACAGGCTTATCATTCAGGGTCAGGATGACATTTGCATTATTCTTAGTTTCTTTATTTAAATCTTTCCCTGTATTTCAAAATAGAATTTATTATTGCTTCTGGTCTGGGGGGACAACCTGGTATATAAATGTCTACATTAAATATCTCTTTAATACCACTTAATACAAATTCACTTTTATAAAATGGACCTCCATTTATCGAGCAAGAACCAACTGCTATTATTACTTTCTTATTCAC
>Ga0209978_10000287_pt1 | contig 17966 bp, 17 predicted proteins | sample BentaG_FD_182805 | JGI IMG/M metagenome (GOLD analysis project Ga0209978, IMG submission 182805) | Deep subsurface microbial communities from South Atlantic Ocean to uncover new lineages of life (NeLLi) - Benguela_00093 metaG (SPAdes)... | ecosystem: Environmental > Aquatic > Marine > Oceanic >... | reverse complement strand
AAATGACCAAAATAATAAATTATCTATCTTTGACCTTGAGGAGGGTTTTAACCTCCCTGCCCGTGATCCTTCTTATGTATTCTCTTCCCTCCCCCCTCTCCAGCACGATGACGATGTCTGAAATGATGATACCCCCCTCCTGAAGGGCTTTAATTATGCCACTCAGGGTCCCCCCGGTTGAGACTATATCATCTACAAGGAGTATTCGATCCCCGGCCCTCAGGCCGTTGATGTACATTTTTCCCTCCAAATAGCCAGTCTTCTGGAATGCTTCCAGCTCCCCATCCAGCGAATATTTTTTCTTTCGAATGATATTTAATGGAATCTTCGTCTTATTGGAGAGAAGCACACCAATTGGGATCCCCATGGCCTCAGGGGTCACAATATAATCGACGTCCAGATTTGCTATTTCCATTATACTCTTGACGATATCATCCAAGAGGTCTGGCTCCAGATAGGGTATGCCATCGGTGATGGGGTGAACTACGTACCTATACTTCCCCTTTCTGACTACAGGGCTCTTCTCCCACAATTCCCGAAGCTTCTCTAACACTGGAAACACCGCCCTCGCTTTTACGCTGTGGCCTTGATTCTACATGCCATGTTAAGAGAAAAGCCCCCGCTGATCAGGGGCTTTTCTCTAATAGCTTCTTTTACTCGTAAGGGGCCTACCCCGATAAAAACTCCCACCTATAAAGAGTACTCTTATGGTTCTAACGGGTTTACTTGACAGCATCCTTTAGGGCTTTGCCTGCTTTAAATACAGGGATTTTCTTGGCAGGAATCGTGATCATGGCCCCAGTTTGAGGATTTCTCCCTGCTCTGGCTGCCCTTTGTCTAACATTAAAACTACCTAGTCCAACAAGCAATACCCCTTCTCCCTTGGCAAGCGCGCCTTTGATGCTATCTATAACTTTATCAACAGCCCTTTCGGCTTCGGCCTTAGTGCAAGTTACCTCGGCCACCTCATTGATCAAATCTGCCTTGTTCATTTAAAAACCTCCGTCTTGGTTATAAGTCAATATCTCTTTCACCTCCTTGCACTTGATTTTATCGTTGCATTAAAACGAAGCATTACAGTTCAGTTTCTACTGCAAATTCAAGCTTTTCTTCTACCCGCCTACGGTAACAAGACCTCCTCATTTAGATTCATTGGTAGCCCTAGATATAGATCAAATTGTACTACGTGAACCATTTCGCGAAACAAAGCTGAGATTGATCCAAGATAGCTTTACAGCAGGAACAAGCGGGTCCCTTGTGGGTTTCGGAATGGCAGTTTTTCGCCCCTTTTGGGGACATCTGGAACCTGAAGGAGAATTCTTTTTCCTTTTCCCTCTACAACTTTAAAGGCTAAACTTTCGTTACCTAACCAGAGGGCAAATAAACTATTCGGACAGGCAGCGACATAACTTTTAAGCTGTCCGATCCCCTCCTTTCTGTCCGATGGCTTGATATCCGTGCTTTTTATCTCTGCGATGATGTAGATATTCTCTTGGACGTGTTTCCCATTCTCAGAAAAGATAACAATGTCCGCCCGTTTTTTGTTCTTCCCCATTTTAATAGGAAATTCGATGTTAACATCACCCTCCTCATATCCATATTCTTCAACAAGCCTTCTGGCAACATCTTGTCTTACTCTTTCTTCAGACGTATCTTTTCTTAGCTTCCCCGTAATGAAGCACTCTATTTCCCCGGTGGTATTACCTCTTCTGGCATATTTTACCGCCTTTAATGAGCGGGATATGTCGCCTAACTCATTATACCCGAAGTACTTCTTTTGTCTCATAATAAATACCTCTCAACTCCTGCTTCTGCCTCGAATACCTTCCCAAGCCTCATATTAGCCCCATAGAACCACGATCTCGATATTGCCCAATAAAAACCCGCAGGCAACTGGATTTTCCAGCCGGCAGCACCTCCAATAAGGTGGCCTTTGGGGGAAATAGGGCTTGGCTATGCTGTCCTTCACCATCTTTAATTTCTGTGTTGATTATAAACTACCTTCTCCTTTAAGTCAAGCTTTCGATTTAAATCATCTTTCGCAAAAAGACAAATAAAAAAGACACCCAAACCTTATCGGTCAGAGTGCCTCTTAAACTTTACATTCAGTAACTAAAATAACCTTAATTCCTTATATCCGGTGGTTATACTATACACTAACGGACTATTTTTAATTGTGAATGGTCTTATTAACTTTAACTAATCTCTTTTGCTTCCTTCACTACTTCAAAAGATATACACTTTAACAAATTACCCATGGCATCAACTACTTCCACCTTCCAATCACCAATCCACTCAGGTAAAATAGTCTTGGAGCTCCAAGTGCGGTACCGTGGAGACTTAATGGATAGCTTCACTTCGGCCATCTTTTTCTCACCGTAGTACCAGACATGCGTAATCTCTGTGGGTTCTTCAGCTCCAGCAACCAACGTCCAGCAGTAAACCTTCCGTATAGAAGAGGGGAAACTATAAGCCTCCCCGATGATCTCCCGCTCTTTCACACCTGTCCCAAGTCTAGCCTCCACCTCAAGATCGATTGTCTTCTCTCCCATTTCCATGGGAGCACTAACTCCCTGCTTTTCCTCACCCCAAGTTACGGCTGGACAAACCAACATAGCTCCAGCCACGAGCAGCGAAACAGCAATTACCATCTTGCACATCTTTTTGGCCTCCTGTGGTTTTCAATAACCCTTATGAGAACTACTGTATCATGGAAAGCCTTGACTTACCTGGCGATCCTGGCTTTTAAAGCACTCATCAGCAACACTTTCCGATACGCACCCTAATATTATGTTTATTTCACCTCTTCTGTCCTTGATCTAAAGGTCAAACCGAAGGTTAGCTTAAAATCAGGACTATCCACAAGACCAAATTTAATCTCTCCGAAAAATTTTCTCCCATCCTCGCCGATAACCTTTTCTAAACCTCCCAATAAATTCAGGCCGACCTCTATATCATTATCATCCTTAAACCTTCCGTGACCGTCGTTTATAAAATTAATTCCAATTCCACCTCCAAGATAGGGAACCCATTCACCAATAGCCTGAAATAAATAATTAACCTCTCCGTTAATTGCAGCAATAAACAGGTCGTCGTCAAAGCCAATCTCAAGGTTGGGCTGAAAACGCAGGTTCTTCACAAATTCACCAAGATCTAAATGAAACCCCACGTGCACTTGATCTGGGTCAACAGTCAAACCTCCCCTGAAACCCACTCCTCTATATTTTAACTCTTGCGCAAATGAAGCAGAGCATATTAGAACAAAAAGGGTTATTAAACCAATAAATAGTCTAATGCTAAACACCCTCATGACACCCTCATGATGAAAGCCTCATTGACTATCCCAGCATTCGCCCTGAGCAAGGTAGAAGCCTCAATCTTCCCTCCCAGCTAAGATTTCCCCCTTGCCATCTCGATCACTTTCCTCCGGGCAGCCACAATCAAATTCTCCGCAAGCGCCCTTGTAATATTGAGCGCCGGCGCCATCTCTGTAGGCCTTGCCCTCGCTAAATCTCTGATAGTCATGTACCCGGCACCCTTCAACTTTCTCGCTGTTGCTAGACCAACCCCGGGTACGTTCTGGAGTGGCTCCTCCGGGGTTGCCACCGGCTTAGAAGCCTCTGTCTTCTCTGACCCCTCTGGTTCAGGAGCTTCCTCAGTCTCTGCAACCTTCTCCCCCATGTCACAGACGCCCTGGAAGATCACTCCCTCCGCAATGGTCAGATTTGGGGTTTTGACATCCCCGTATAACTGGCCGCTGGAGAGTATCTCCAATCTATTGCGAGCAATTACGTTACCTGTTACTTTTCCCCCGACAATAACATCCTGGGCCTCTACATCAGCCTTGATGACCCCCGTCTGGCCGATAATCAGACTACCCTGTGCCACAATGGACCCTTGTACCTCGCCATCGATGCGAATTGCCCCTTGAGCAATCAGCGTTCCCTTAAACTTGCTACCCTCCCCGAGGAGGGTAGCAATGGCCCCTGTCGCCTTGCCCCTTCTTTTACCCCTTCTGAACATCTAACTCCCCACCTTATGATATGCTCTCTGTGTTTAAGATATAGTTCAACGGGTCCCTGGGAACGCCCAGGTATCTGACTTCGTAATGGACATGTGGCCCTGTAGTCAGGCCGCTGGTACCCAGCGTAGCTATGACCTGGTGCCTCTTCACCCTTTGCCCCCTCTTAACCTTTATGCTCTTATTATGGCAATACCTCGTCTGATATCCATAGCCGTGATCGATGATCACTGTCCTACCATAGTGCCTTTTCCACCCCACAAACGTGACAGTGCCATCGGCAGTGGCCATAACCGGGGTACCTGCCCTGGCCACCAGGTCTATCCCTTCGTGCATTCTCCTGTGACCCGTGAAGGGCGAGATCCGATGGCCGAACCCAGAGGAAAGCCAGCCCCGTTCAACAGGGCTTATGGAGGGGGTGGCGGCAATCCTCGACGTCTGATTCTCTAAGAAGGTGCTCAGTTCCTGGAGGCTGGAGGCTTGTAACTGAGCAATATCCTGCATCCTTCTGACATCTTCTATCAGGACACTGGATCTTGTTCCCAAGGTCTGGCTGAGATCGCCACTGCTGACCCCGCCCTGTGCCACCATCTGTCGTCCCACCTCCTTCGGCTCCTGGCCAGTCATGACCCTCAACTTCCGGTCCAATTTTGCCACCTCAACCATGCTCTCGTTGAGCTTGGCAAGCTCCTCCTTTGTCCTCCGTAATTCAACATAACTCTTAATGTTCACGAAGAACAAAGAAGAAGTAATGAAAGCAACCAGGCTCAGGCCGCCCAGAAGGTAGAATAGGGACATGGGCAACTTAAATTTATGTGCTCTAATCTGGTTGTGCGGAACGACTATAACGGTTATTGCCCCTTTCTTCCCTCGGGCCATTTCTCGCTCCTTCCTTATTTATCCGAGCGAAAACCTAATTTTACAAGAGAAACGCACCTGTCGAACAATTTTTGCTGTTTACAAAGTATAGCACAATCTCATTCGGTTTGTCAAGCATTTTTCTTACGCGGCAGGTCCTCTCAGTCTCTCCAGTATACCTTCTAGTTGCTCATGTGAATAATACTCTATCTCTATAGTCCCCTTTTTGCCCCTTGGCTTGATCCTGACCTGGGTGGCCAGAATTCTGCGTAGCCCGTCCTCGAGGGCCATAAGCTGAGCGCTTCGGGTAGGTTTTGGCCTTTTAGCTTTGGGGCCCGAGACCTTTATCCTTAACTTCTCCACTAACGCCTCGGCCGCCCTCACCGAGAGGCCCTCAGCCTTGATCTTCTTGCTGGCCGCTATCTGCATCTCTGCCTTCTCTAAACCTAACAAGGTTAGGCCATGACCGCGTGAAATTGTTCCACGTGAAACATCCTTCTGTACCTCGGGGGGCAGTCTCAAAAGCCGCAGGGTGTTAGCGACAGAGGACCTGTCTCTTCCAAGCTCTCTCGCCAGATCCTCCTGTTTGATTTTAAACCCCTCGATCACCCTCTGATAGCACAAGGCCTCGTCAATGGAATTAAGGTCCTCCCTCTGGAGGTTCTCAATTAAGGCTAGTTCTAACATTTCGGTATCCGAGACCTCTTTGACTATGAGCGGGATCTTTTTGAGACCCATCTTCTTAGCCGCCCTCCACCTTCTCTCGCCAGCTATCAACTCATAGCCCCCTGGAGTAACCCTGGCCAGAACCGGTTGGATAACTCCCTTCTCCCTTATAGAAGAGGTCAATTCCTCTAACTTTTGGGGGTCGAGAGTACGGCGTGGCTGATACCTGTTCGGTTTGATTGTGGCCATATTGGCCTCAATAATAACTCCCTCCTTAAGAGGCCCTACCTCTGGTAGTAAAGCGCCGAGTCCCCTTCCTAATGCCTTCTTAGCCACGGGCAATTACCTCCTTTGCTAACCTCTCATACATCTTTGCCCCCTTACACCATTTATCATAGAGCATGATCGGCTTGCCAAAGCTGGGAGCTTCGCTTAACCTCACATTTCGTGGGATGATGGTTTTATAGACCTTCCGTTTGAAATGTCCCCTCACCTCTTCGATCACCTGTCTCGAAATTCTGGTCCTGGAGTCGTACAGGGTGAGAAGGATGCCCGCCAGCTCCAGATTTGGGTTATAATTCCTCTGAACCAGGCCAATGCTATTGAGCAACTGGCCCAAACCTTCTAATGAGTAGTACTCACATTGAATGGGAATTATTGCTCCATCAGCCGCAGTTAAAGTATTGATCGTCAATAAGCCTAAGGAAGGAGGACAATCGATTATGATGTAATCATACTGATCCGTGATCGTCATGAGGGCCTTTCTCAGCTGGCCCTCACGGGATGCCAAATTGATTAACTCTATCTCCGCGCCAGCCAACTGGATGTTGGAGGGGACTAAATCCAGGCCCTCCACCTGGGTGGGAAGGAGTATCCGTTCCAAGGACCTATTCCCTATAAGGGCTTCGTAAATGCTGTGTTCCACCCTGTCCTTATCAATCCCCACTCCGCTGGTAGTATTGCCCTGGGGGTCGATGTCCACCAGCAAAGTCTTCTGCTTCCTGGCTGCTAGATAGGCAGCCAGGTTGATCGCTGTCGTGGTCTTCCCCACCCCACCTTTTTGGTTCACAACGGCCAGCACCTTGCCCATAAAAGTTACGCCTTACTTCTCATTCGGCGCAATGAGATTCCTCTACCATAAGAATGTTCCACGTGGAACATCTGACGGCACTCATTTGCCGATACAGAAATGGCTGAATATCTCATTCAGGATATCCTCGGTCGTGGTCTGACCGGTGATCTGGCCGAGGCTCTCCAGCGCTTCCCTTAAGTCAACAGCGACGAACTCTTCAGAGGCGTCAGCCTTCATGGCCTCAATGGCCCGACCCAAACTCCCTCTTGCCCTTGTAAGGGCATTTTTATGGCGGACGTTGGCTACCAATGCGCGGCCATTGAGGGTCACCTCCCCTCCGAGGACCATCTGGATGATGGCCTCCTTCAATTCCTCCAAACCCTTCCCCTTGGAGGCCGAAATCTTAATTATCCTCGTATCATGAAGCTTATCCCTTATCTCTTCGATCTCTATTGCCTCCGGAAGATCATCCTTATTAATAACCACTATGGTCTCCCTGTGCTTCACATCCTCCATCATCCTTCGATCGTCTTCGGTCAACTTCTCGGCTCCATTCAGAATGAAAAGTATCACATCGGCTGCCTCTATAGATTGCCTGCCTCGCCTTACCCCTTCGGCCTCCACCACATCTTTGGGCGCCCGGATGCCAGCGGTGTCGATTATCCTAAGGGGAACCCCTTTAATATCCACTATCTCCTCGATGGTGTCGCGGGTGGTGCCCGGAATCGGGGTTACAATGGCCCTCTCCTCCTGGAGAAGGGCATTCAAAAGGCTGGACTTGCCTACGTTTGTCCTGCCAACGATAGCCGCATTTACTCCCTCGCGCAGGATCCTTCCCTCTCCAGCCGTGGCCAATAGCCTATCTATCTCCTCCAATGCCTCCTCGGCCTTACCCAGGTTCTCGCCATGGGACATCCCCTCTACATCCTCTGGAAAGTCTATAGCCGCCTCTATATGGGATAAGATTTCTATTAATTCTCCTCGCAAGGTTTTTACCCGAGAAGAAAGAACTCCCCCCAATTGATGGAGGGCTACCTTGAGGCCCAGGGTCGTCTTGGCTTTGATAATATCAACTACTGCCTCTGCCTGAGCCAGATCAATCCTCCCGTTCAAGAAGGCTCTCTTCGTAAACTCTCCTGGCTCGGCCAGACGGGCCCCCTCTCGTAATGCCACCTCCAAGACTCGTCGAAGGGGAACTATTCCTCCGTGGCAATTTATCTCAAGCATGTCCTCTTTGGTGAATGAACGAGGAGCCTTCATAAGGGCGAGCATTACCTCATCTATCTTCTCGCCAGATCGAGGATCTATAATATACCCATGGTGCAGGGTATGCGTTGGAAATTGGCTCGTGTTCTTCTTGCCATTCAAGAATATCTTATCCCCGATTGCCAGGGTCTCTGGCCCGCTCATCCGAACGACCCCTATTCCACTCTCCCCGAGGGGTGTCGAGATGGCAACAATGGTATCGTCCATCGAAGATGTCTCCAATAAATTACTGGGATTTCGATGCTGCTAACAACTGGGTTTCCGGGATGCTCGCTTTGTGATCAAATACTGTTCGCCTATGGTAAGTACATTATTTACTAACCAGTAAAGAACCAAGCCTGAGGGGAAGTTCATGAACAGGAAGGTGAAGATGATGGGCATAAACATCATCATCTTCGCTTGGGGGTTATCCTTCGCTACACCCGTGCTCATCCTCTGTTGGATGAACATACTGACCCCCATCAAGATTGGCAGGGCATAATAGGGATCTTTGCTGGAAAGATCCCTCACCCACCAGATGAATGGTTCTCCTCGCAGCTCTATGGTCCCGCGTAAGGTCATAAAGAGGGCCCAGAATATCGGAAGCTGGAAAAGGAGGGGAAGGCAGCCCCCCATTGGGTTAACCTTATTCTCCCGATATAATTTCATTAATTCTTTTTGTAACCTCTGGGGATCCTGGCTATATTTCTTACGTAGCGCATTCATCTGGGGTTGGATGGCTTGCATGGCGCGCATGGAGATAAAACTCTTGCGAGTCAGAGGAAGGAAGATGACTTTGATGAGCACGGTGAGCAAGACAATGGCCCAACCCCAATTTGGGATCAGACGATAGAATAGCTTTAAGGCATGAAGCATTAAGCCGCTTAAGCCTCTGGGCCACCCTAAGTCAATAGCTTCCTCAAGGTTTATGCCCTTGGCCTTCAATCTGTCGTATTCTTGAGGTCCGACATAGAGGCCATATTCATGGATTACAGCGCTCTTGAGGGGAAGAGAGAAGTCGCCGAGTTGGAGAGCAATACTTAACTTGTCTGAGTCATTCTTTTTAATCGTGGCCAATTTGGCCTCAAACTGAGGGACCAAAGCTGCCATAAAATACTTATTCTTCAGAGCAATCCACGCAACACTGCCGGGGCGCTCTATCCTTCCTTTTACTTTTTTTACCCGGTCCCTTACCCTCCTTCCGTCAATATAAGATACCGCTCCCAGATATCCTATATCCCTCCTGGTTACCAGCTCCTGCTCTGACCCAATTCCCGGCCCCCAGCTCAAATTATAGCCACTTACCTCCACAACCCGGGCCGTTAGATTGGCCAGCTCAATCGCAACATCAATAGCATATTTACTATTGTAGAAAGTAAATGCCTTGGTCGCCTTAAGGCCCTGAGGCGTAGTATGGCTGAAGGCCACTTGGCCTTTGGAAGTCTCCTGATCCAAAATCATTTTCTCTTTGTCAGGTTTATAGATGGCTTGGGCCAGCCCTTCCTGGCCCCTTATTGCCAGCGCTAAGGGATAGCTCTTGTGAGAAACCAGCTCAACAGGTTCCTGCTCGCCTTCCGCCTTTGCGCTCAGCTCTGCAATTCTCTCCTCTAACCCTCTAATAGCGTCTTCATCGCTCTGCTTCTTTGCTTCGGCAAGCATCCTCTCTAGGTCGGTGATTTTGAACCCATGCTCCTTCAACCGGCAGCTCTTGATCCTGGCCCCCTGGGTGGTAAAGACAACCTTCAGGAGATCTGTCTCTACTACGACATCCTGCGCCTCGGCCGAGAGAGGGGAGACTGTGGGTTGAATTGCTTCGGCAGTCTCTATGGGCTTGGGGACAGCTCTCTCCTCTATTACCCCTGCTGGCAACTCCCCAGGTACGGGAGCCTGGGAGGCCCTCTGAGCTAGCATAGACCTCCAGATCAAAATCACCAGTATACAGAGCACAATGGCCAAAACGGTTCTTCTCTCCATGCTGACTCCAGACTAGCGATTAACGATACGCCAGTACTAATATAGAAGTTAGTTCTTCAGGCAGAGGCAAATTCGCCTTCGGCGGGAATTATTCAATGCTTATTATCTATTAGAAGGTACAGGGTCATGGCCTCCCGGGCAAAAGGGATGGCATTTGAGGACCCTTTTTACGGCCAATATGACCCCGCAACAGACTCCGTATCTCTCGATAGCTTCCAAGGCATACTGAGAACAGGAAGGGTAAAACCTACATCGGGCAGGCCAAGCCGGCGAAATAAACTTTTGATAAATCCGAATGAACCCAGTCAATACCTTAGCCACTTTTTTTCCCTTCCTCTATAGCCTGCAATATCCTGGCTCTCCTGAACAAAGCCATCAAGGCATCTTCTGCCTTCTGGAAGCCTAAATCATTGGCTTCTTTCCTGGCTATCAAGACCATATCTATTCCTTCGATCAATCTATCCTTGTTCAATCTATAAACTTCCCTGAATAACCTTTTGATCCTACTGCGTTTCACTGCAGAACCCACCTTCTTACTCACAGAGACCCCCATCCTCCTTCTTTCCAATCCATTGGGAGAGACATAGAACACTGCAAACCGGTTGGCATAAGCCTTCCCTTGGGAGTAGACCTTTTTAAACTCACGTCTCTTCCTTAAATGTTCATCCCTTCCAAAACTATACCTGCCCATGAGCTTTTCCAAAATACGTCTCTCTTCAAAATATTTAAACCGTAAGCCTCTTTCGCCCCTTCTCTCGCCTCCGCTTCAGGATCCTCCTCCCCCCTCTGGTGCTCATTCTAGCTCTGAAGCCGTGAACTCTCTTCCGCTTGCGCCTTTTTGGTTGGTATGTCCTCTTCACCGAACTGGCCTCCTCCTACTGGTTTTATTATATCCTATTTTCTACGAGGCTGTCAAGCCTTCCATATGAGAGCACTGGAAAAGTACTTTCATCAATAAGAGATCGATGAGTTTCTTCAGCTCTCTCCATATGCGCTCGAGAACTCTGGCTCCGTTCATATCATAACTGCTTCCCACACAAAATTTTTCACAAAGTACTTGCTAAAAGGGAGAAGATTTGTTATACTATAATTGTTTAGGGTTTGTGATTCGCCCCGGCACGTATCTTGGAGATGTCCCTGTGCATAATCTGTTGATAGCTTGCCCCTTAGCCGCCTTATCTAAGCGCCTTCGCCTTGAGGCCTCTATCGAGCCCGTCCCCATCCCCTTGAAAACGTTTGTGGTGGTATCCATTGAGGTTTCTCTCTGCCCTTCAGAAGTCGCTTACCTCTTGAGTTCCCTCCCAAAGCCAATGATCAAGAGGGTTCTACGCATCACCCTCTAATGTGTTGCCCTTGGAGGCGTTCGGGCCCGTAGGGGGGTTGTTTCTTTTTTGCCCCTGCTCTCTCATCTTTCGGTGCTGGCCTTCACTCACTGGGCAATCGCCGAGTTCGCCTTTGTGTGGAATATCTGTGGATAACTGGGGGATATCCCCACAAGATAGCTGTCGCCATTGGGTTAAAGGCGCCAGGGGGAAGAAATAAATCAGGAGCCTCAATTATGGAAATGGAAGTACACAAGGTCTGGAGTCGGGTTCTAGAATTAATGGAGAGGGGGATAAGCCCGCAGAGCTTTGGGGCCTGGCTCAAGCCCATCAAGGCCATTGGCCTCAAAGAGGGTCTTTTAACTGTTGAAGTCCCCAATAGATTCGCTAAGGGTTGGGTGAATAGTCGTTATCTTCCATTGATAGAGAAAACGGTTAAGGAGGTGGTTGGAACTGAGGTGAAGGTTTCCTTTGTGGTCTCCCAAACCGGCCAGAGATCTCCTAGAAAGGCAATGGAAGGAGAAGGGGCGGTTTCGGTTCAGAAGCACAAGGATGCCTTCCTTGCCTCTCAGTTCGATCCTAAATACACCTTCGACAGTTTTGTGGTGGGAAGCAGCAACCGCTTCGCTCATGCCGCCTCTCTGGCAGTCGCCGAATCGCCCGGCCGTTCTTATAACCCGTTATTCATTTATGGGGGAGTTGGTCTGGGCAAGACACACCTTCTGAATGCCATAGGTTGTTTCATTAAGACACATAGTGTGAAGGCCAAGGTGATCTACCTAACCAGCGAGATGTTCATGAATGAGATGATTAGCTCAATCAGGTATGGCAAGACATTGGAGTTTCGTAATAAGTACAGGAAAATGGATGTTCTTCTCCTTGACGATATCCATTTCTTGGCTGGGAAAGAGGGCACCCAAGAGGAATTCTTTCATACCTTCAATGCTCTTTATGACACGCATAAACAGATTGTCATCACATCCGACCGACCGCCTAAGGAGATACCCAATTTAGAAGAGAGGCTTCGGTCCAGGTTTGAGTGGGGTTTAATAGCTGACCTCCAACCCCCTGATTTTGAAACAAGAATGGCCATCCTCCGCAAGAAGGTTGAGTTGGAAAGCCTATATGTGCCCGATGAGGTTCTTAATTTTATAGCCACTCGGGTGAAGTCTAACATCAGAGAGATGGAGGGGTCATTGCTCAGGGTGGTAGCCTTCTCTTCCTTGCTTAAGAACGAAGCAAGCTTAGAACTGGCAAAGGAGGTGTTAAAGGACACCTTATTAATAGAAGAAGAGAAGCGTATTTCTATAGATCTAATCCAGCACGTTGTTGCAAATTACTTTGGCTTGCATACATCCGATATGCGAGCAAAGCGAAGAACCCAGGCAGTTGCATTCCCTCGTCAAATAGCCATGTATCTCGCTCGGGAGCTGACAGATCTTTCGCTTCCAGCGATCGGGGAGGGTTTTGGTGGGAGGGATCATACTACAGTCATCCATGCTTGTAACAAGATTGGTAGCCAACTGAAGAGCGATGTCCGCCTCAGCAGGACTATTGACTATTTAATCACGGAAATTAAAGGGTGAATAACCTCTTGACATCCTGTTTACAAGGTATGAATACCTCAGGTTGGATTCTTTGTCTGTTAATTTTGTCGATAAGTGGTCGCTCCTATACATCCCTTATCAACAACCTTTCTTCCTTCTTAACGCAAAGCGGAAGAATAAACATCCACATGTTAACACACTCTACTTATACATACTTCTATAAAGAGAAAAATGTTTAGTAGTATTAAGAATGTATTTAGCTGTGTATCTTTAAAAGAGAGAGGAGAAACCAGTAAATGAAAATTGTCTGTTCAAAAAGCACATTGCTCAAAGCGGTCCAACTTATGCGGAGTGTAACTGGTGGAAAAGGAACTCTACCGATACTTTCCAACCTTTTAATGGAAGCGTCCCAAGATAGAGTGCAACTAACCGCTACAGACTTAGAGGCTGGTATTAGGCACAGCTTTCCTGCTCAGGTGGATCAGGTAGGGGCCTGTACCATACCTGCAAGGAAACTGGGAGATATCGTAAGAGAGCTGCCCCCAGCAGAAGTAGAAATGGAGGCGGACGAAGAGAACAAGATTACTATTACTTGCCAGAAGGTAACCTTCAAAATTGTTGGTCTACCGAGTGGTGAATTTCCCACCCTACCTGAGATTGAGAGAGCAAATACCTTCAAAATTAACCAAAACCTACTTGCTGACATGTTGCGGAAAACTACATTTGCGATAACACACGATGAAACACGTTATGTTCTAAATGGTATTTATTTCATAATCGACCAGAACAAAATAAGGATGGTAGCCACGGACGGTCACAGATTGGCCATTGCTGATGGACAGGCTAGCAGCTATAGAGGGGAGAAAAAAGGGGTTGTGATACCACACAAGATCTTAAATGAACTAAGCCGGAATTTAGGAGAGGGGGAGGAGGTTGAGGTGGCTATCACCCCTAATCAAATTTTTTTCAGAATGAACAATCTTACCCTGACTTCTCGTTTGATTGAGGGGGAGTTTCCAAATTACGAGCAGATAGTTCCCAAAGAGGCTGGAAGAAGGATGAGGGTGGAGACAGCAAAACTGTTAGAGGCTGTCAGGAGAGCTGCTCTGTTCGCTGAAGCTAGAGGGAATGCCGTCAATCTCATCGTCTCCACTAACAAACTGGTCGTTGAGGCCCAAACTCCAGAGCTGGGTGAGGCATACGAAGAGATAGATGTAGCGTTCGAAGGAGAGGAGAGCCGCGTGACATATAATGCAAGATATCTCCTGGACGTCTTAAAGAACATAGGATCTTCAGAGGTAGACATTGAGTTTGCTGGACCTTTGAGCCCAGGGGTTGTGAGGCCCTCGGATGGCCATGGATACCTATGCATCATTATGCCTATGAGAGGAGGCAGTTAAAGATGGTGGAGGCACTGAAGGTCCCCGGCGAGCCATAGGGGCTAAGAGTGGATCCACAGAGAGCGAAGAAGGTTTTGGACGAGGTTCTTCAGGGACTTGGCTTGGCTAGAAGAGTCGAGGAGGGAAAGGTATCCCAGGTTTGGGAAGAAGCTGTGGGAAAGAAGATAGCTGCCCACGCCCGCCCGACCAAAATGCAAGACGGGAAACTTTCCGTTGAGGTGGACAATACTACCTGGGTTCAACAACTCACCTTCCTCAAGAAGAGGATTATAGACGAGATCAACAAGCAAACGGGTAAGGAAATCGTCAGAGAGATAACCTTCAAAATTGGTAAGGTAGGTAGAACCCTGAAGAAAAAGCCTAAAGAGCCTGGGATGGAGCTTGACCGAATCAAGCTAAATGAGCAGAGACTGAGACAGGTAGAGGAAAATGTGAAACATATAAGAGATCCAGAGACAAAGGATGTGCTGCGCCGATTCTTGACCATGGAGGCCAAGTTCATTCAAGCCAAAGCCACCACTGGTGGCGAGCCTCGCCCCTTCGGGCGGGGGGAGGGAAGACGTGGCAGGACAAAGGTATGATGCTACAACAATACAGGTGTTGGAGGGACTTGAGGGGGTAAGGAGGCGCCCCAGCATGTACATTGGCGATACCGGACCCCGGGGCATCCACCATCTCGTCTATGAAGTGGTGGACAACTCCATCGATGAGGCCCTCGCCGGGTTCTGTAGCAGGATAGATGTTACCGTCCATACTGACAACAGCGTCACCGTCGCAGATAATGGGAGAGGCATCCCAACGGAGCTTCACCGAGGCGAGAAGAGACCAGCCGTAGAGGTGGTGATGACCAAACTCCATGCGGGAGGTAAGTTCGATACCAAGAGCTACAGGGTCTCTGGAGGGCTCCACGGGATAGGGGTCTCCGTGGTCAATGGCCTCTCCGAGTGGCTTGAGGTGGAAGTAAGGAGGAACGGCCAGGTACATTATCAGAAGTATGAACGTGGAAAGACTGTTGATGATTTGAAGATGATCGGTAGGACAAAGAAACGGGGCACAATTATAACCTTCAAGCCAGACCCGGATATCTTCAAGAGTATAGAGTATAGCTATGATACATTAGCCAACAGACTGCGGGAGCTGGCCTTTCTAAATAAGGGTATCCGAATAACCCTCAAGGACGAGAGAGTTGAGAAGAAACACGTCTTCCAATATGAAGGGGGGATAGCCTCCTTTGTAGAGTACCTGAATGAGAATAAGGATACCCTCCATAGTAAGCCAATCTACTTTGAGAAGACAAGAGGCAACACCCATGTTGGGATAGCCATGCAGTATAACGATGGCTATAATGAAAACATATTCTCTTTTGCCAACACAATCAATACTCGCGAGGGGGGGACGCACCTAATTGGTTTCAAATCCGCTCTGACCAGAACAGCCAACGACTATGCACGAAGTCATGGGCTCTTGAAGGATGAGAAGGATACCCTCTCCGGCAATGACATCAGAGAAGGGCTGACCGCTGTGGTCAGCGTCAAACTCCCGGAGCCCCAGTTTGAAGGACAGACTAAGACAAAATTGGGGAACAGCGAGGCCAAGGGGGTCGTAGAATCCATAGTCAATGAGGGCCTTGGGGAATTCCTGGAGGAAAACCCGGCAATAGCCAGAACTATCATTGAGAAGAGCATTATAGCTGCCAGAGCCAGAGAAGCGGCTCGGACCGCTCGGGAGCTGACGAGGAGGAAAGGCATCGTTGAAGCCGGCCACTTGCCTGGCAAGCTGGCCGCCTGTTCAGAGAAAGACCCTTCCCTGTGCGAATTATATTTAGTAGAGGGCGACTCCGCAGGAGGATCGGCGAAACAGGGGCGAGATAGACACTTCCAAGCCGTCCTGCCCTTAAGGGGGAAGATATTAAACGTGGAGAAGGCTCGGCTTGATAAAATCCTTAGGTCGGACGAGATCAGAGCCATCATTACCGCTTTAAGGACTGGGGTGGGAGACGAGGATTTCGACATCACCAAAGCCAGGTATTATAAGATCATCATCATGACAGATGCTGATGTGGATGGGGCCCACATCCGGACATTACTCTTAACCCTCTTCTATCGTCAGGTCCCTAGGTTGATAGAGGAAGGCTATGTCTATATAGCGCAACCACCCCTTTATAAGGTGAAAAAGGGAAAGCACGAGGAGTATATAGAAAGCGGCGAGGAGATGGATAACCTCCTGATCAGGGAAGGGGTCGCTGGGGTCAGATTGATCAGGCTGAAGGACAGGAGAGAAGACCGAGTCTGGGAAGGCGAGGAGCTCGGAGGAGCGATAGCCGAGCTGGCTCGGTTGGAAAGACTAATAAAACAGGCTCAGCGAAGAAATCTGGACGTCCAGAAGTATATAGAACTGAGGACCAATGACTCAAAAAGTATCCCGCTCTATAAGGTGGAGGTTGACGGAAGGGAGAACTACGTTTACAGCGACAGAGAATTGTCAGAGGTGCTGGAGAGGGAGAGAGCCAGGAGGATGAGAGGGGAGGAAATAAAGGAATGGCCAGAGGAGGAGCTGGAAGGGGTGGCAGTGACATCTGCAGAGAAACTGGCCGAAGTGAGGGAGCTAGAGCTCGGGATACGCAGGGTTGAGAGGAAAGGGATGAAGGTCCTTCCTAAGACAGTCGGAGGTCCACCCCTCTATAGGATAGAGGAGGGGAAGAGCCAATACGATATCTATAACTTCAGGGAAATAGTGGTCAAGATAAAGGATTTAGGAAGGAGGGGTATAGAGATTCAGAGATATAAGGGCCTGGGGGAGATGAACCCTGACCAGCTGTGGGAGACCACCATGGATCCAGCCAAGCGGACAATCCTACAGGTAACCTTAGAGGACGCAGTAGAGGCCGATAGGATATTTACAACTTTGATGGGCCAAAAGGTGGAGCCTCGAAGGAAGTTCATTCAGGCCCATGCCCCAGAAGCAAGAAACCTGGATATTTGAAATGCTGAGGCATTTCAAATCTAGTGAGCGAAGCGAACGTCATATCTGAGGGAGGATCATGGCTGAGGCTAAGGCGAGAATTAAGCCCATCTACATTGAAGACGAGATGAAGGAATCCTATATCGAGTATGCCATGAGTGTCATCGTTGGCCGCGCTCTGCCAGACATCAGGGATGGCCTGAAGCCAGTCCACCGCAGAATATTGTACGCTATGCATGGGTTGGGGCTGGCCTCCCAGAAGCCCTATAAGAAGGCTGCCAGAGTTGTGGGAGAGGTCTTGGGCAAATATCACCCCCATGGCGATGTTGCGGTCTATGATGCCATAACGAGAATGGTTCAGGGCTTCTCCTTGAGGTATCCACTAATAGATGGGCAGGGCAACTTTGGCTCAGTCGATGGCGACGCCCCGGCCGCTATGAGGTATACAGAAGTGAAGCTAGCCGCAGCCGCCGAAGAACTCCTCAAGGATATAGAGAAGGAAACCGTCGAGTTTGTCCCCAACTTCGATGGCTTTCTAACCGAGCCATCTGTTTTGCCAGCTGCGTTGCCCAACCTTCTAATTAATGGTGCTTCCGGGATCGCGGTCGGAATGGCCACAAACATTCCTCCACATAACCTGTCCGAGATTGTTGATGCCACCATTATGGTCATTGAAAATCCTGAAGCGACCATCGAAGAACTTATGGCTCAGGTTCATGGTCCGGACTTCCCTACAGGAGCATTCATCTTGGGCAAGGAGGGGATCAAGGATGCCTATATTACTGGCAGAGGCCTCATAACCCTGCGGGCCAGAGCAGAGATCAGGGAAGACAAGAGGGGACATGAAGAGATCATCATCTCTGAGCTACCCTATCAGGTAAATAAAGCCAGGCTGGTGGA
>Ga0209978_10000285_pt1 | contig 17974 bp, 19 predicted proteins | sample BentaG_FD_182805 | JGI IMG/M metagenome (GOLD analysis project Ga0209978, IMG submission 182805) | Deep subsurface microbial communities from South Atlantic Ocean to uncover new lineages of life (NeLLi) - Benguela_00093 metaG (SPAdes)... | ecosystem: Environmental > Aquatic > Marine > Oceanic >... | reverse complement strand
CATTGATATCTGGAGATACAGGAAAGGCGTTCCCACAACGGTCCGTATTGAAATAGAGATCCCGCGGATATAAGGCGGAACAAAACGGATCAAAAAGGGGGATCTTGCCATGGCGAGGTCCCCCCCTTTTTTTGTTGATAAATGTCCCTAAGGGGCCGAGGCGTCATCAGTCAATCATCTTGGATATCCTCTTCTCCTCCCCCATGAGGCCCTGTGGTCGGTAGATGAGGATGATCTCCAACAGGATGCCGATGATCAGGAAGCGAATGTAAGGGGCCCTGGCCTTCAGGGTGTAGGGAAGGAAGTCGGTCAAAAACTTCGTCCCTATCCAGATGCCCCAAACAACAAAGGCGCCGAGGATGGCCCCCTTGTTGTTGCCGCTCCCCCCCGCCATCAGCATAACCCAGATGATAAAGGTCCCATAGAGGGGGGTAAACACGTCGGGAGAGATAGCCTTGGTATAGTGTGCATAGAGGGCCCCCCCCACCCCCATGATCATCGACCCGAAGATGAACGATTGCATCTTGAACCGGAAGATATCCTTGCCGCTCATAGCCGAGGCGATCTCATCCTCTCGGATGGCCCGGAGTACCCGCCCCCAGGGCGATCGAATGACCCTCTCGATGGATAGATAGATGACCACCATGATAGCCAATACGATTGGGAGATAGATAAAATTATAATATCTCGGATCGACCCACCCTTGATCGACCAACCAATAAAGGGGTTGGGGGAGCCCCATCAAGCCCCGGGGGCCGTTTGCCAGCCAGTGTTCGTTATTGAAGATGAGGCGAAAGGTCTCGGCGATGCCGATGGTGGCAATGGCCAGGTAGTCCTCCCGGAGCCGGAGGGTTGGATATCCGATCAAATAGGCGATGAAACCGCACACCAGGGCGGCCCCCAGAATGCCGAGGATGAAGGGGAGGTTGAGGCCGAAAATCTGGTGGACATATTGTGCGTACAGTCCCGTGGGCATTGGTGTCGTAATCATGGCCGAGGTATACGCCCCGATGCAGAAGAAGCCCGCGATCCCGATGTTGAAGAGGCCGGTATATCCCCATTGGATATTTAAACCCAGGGCAAATACGGCAAAGATCCCCGCCATGATAGCCAGGGAAACCAGATAGGCAATGATCCCACTAATCTCCATTACGTGCGCTTCCCTCCGAAGATACCCTGAGGTCTTACCAAGAGGATTAAGATCATGACGATAAAGGCAACGGCGGGCTTATAGGTCGGCAACAGGTAGGCGGTGGAAACCTGTTGGGCAACGCCCATGACCAGAGCCCCGATGAGAGCCCCGTACATGTTGCCTATTCCCCCCAGGATTGTGGCCGCGAAGAGGGGCAAGAGAAAGTGCCAGCCCATTCCCGGATGTAATTGGACGTCGATAGCATAGAGGATGCCCCCCGCAGCGGCAAGCGCCCCCCCAATGCCCCATGTCCATATGATCACCCTTTCCGTGTCAATCCCGCTCACCCGGGCCAATTCCATGTTATCGGATGTGGCGCGCATGGCCTTTCCCATCTTGGTGCGTTGGAGAAAGAGGTAGAGGAGGACTACCAGGAAGAATACCGTCAAGAGGATCAAAATCTGATCGGGTCTAATCTTAATTTCAAGGGGCAATAAAATGGCCGGCCGCAGGATCCCGGGACGGTAAAAGTGGTAATCCCCACCCCACAGGATGAGGACGATCATTCGGATGATGAAGGACGCACCCAGGGCGGACATGGCCAGCATCACCGAGCCACTCCGTTTCAGACGGAGGCGGCGATATATGATGCGATCGAACAGGATGGAGACCATTGCCATGCCAACCATGGCGATGGGAAAGGCGAGGGCCATCCGCCACCCAAAGGAAAGGGGACCGAAGGTGGTATCGGGGATACCAAGCCAGGGAAAAAGACCCGTGACCAAAAAGAGGGCGATATAAGCCCCGGCCGTCATCAGGTCGCCGTGAGCGAAGTTGGCAAACCTCAGGATCCCATACACCAGGGTGAGGCCGATGGCTCCCAATGCAATGATGCTCCCGAGGACGATTCCGTAAACGAACAGTTCAGCCACCTTCAACCCCCTAAATAGAGCTTACCGACCTCCTTATTCTCCAGGATGGCCTTTCCCGTATCCTCGAATACCTTTCGCCCCATGGCCAGGACATACCCCCGGTTTGATATTTTCAGGGTTTCCCGGGCATTCTGTTCCACCACCACGATGGCAACACCCGTCTTATTGATGTCCACAATCTTTTCGAAAATCATCCCCACCAGCAGTGGGGCCAAGCTGGCGGAGGGTTCGTCCAAGAGCAGCACCTTGGGATCGAGCATCAACGCCCTCCCCATCGCAACCATCTGCCGCTGCCCACCGGAGAGGCTACCCACCTTCTGGTTCCTCCTGTCCTTGAGAAGGGGAAAGAGGTCATACATCTCCTGGAGCCTATCCCGATAGTCATCGGTTCTGACGAAAGCCCCCATCTCCAGGTTCTCCTGAATGGTGAGGGAGGGAAAGACGTTGTCAACTTGCGGAACGTAACTCATTCCTTTACGGACGATTTTGTCCGGGCTCAATCCGGTTATCTCTTCATCCTGCAACTGGACCACTCCTTGCCTCGGCGTCAGAATGCCGAAGATGGTCTTCAGCAGGGTTGACTTTCCCGCACCATTTGGCCCGATGATGGAGATGATCTCCTTCTCATCCAATTTCATGGAGACATCGTGGAGGATATCCGTGTCACCGTAACCGGAAATCAGGTTTTTGACCTCCAAAACCCTCATCGATATTGACCTCCGAGATAGGCCTCCAAGACCCGTTTATCCGACCGGATCTCCTCCGGGGTTCCCTCTGCCAACTTCTGCCCCTCGCTCATTACGATGACGGGATTGCAGAGGCTCATGACCAGATCCATGTCGTGCTCAATAACCAAAAAGGTGATTCCCTTCTCCGCACAGAGCTCCCTGATATTGTCGACCAATTTCCTCATCAACGTTCGATTCACTCCTGCACCGGGCTCATCCAGGAGGATCAGATCGGGGTCCGCCATCATGGTCTTGGCCAATTCGAGCAGCTTCTTCTGCCCACCCGAAAGGGTCCCCGCATACTCGTCCTTTAGATCCACTAGTTCCACAAATTCCAATACCCCTAAGGCCTTATCCCTTATCTCCCGCTCCTGCTTTTTTACAAACCCGCGGCGAAACCATGTATTCAAGATCTGCTCCCCCCGCTGGTTCTCCGGTACCAGCATCAGGTTTTCCAGTACGGTCATATGGCTAAACTCCCGGCTTATCTGGAATGTGCGGCAGATCTTCCTCCGGAAGATCTGGTGAGGAGGCAGGCCGTCGATTCGTTCCCCCTTGAAGAGGATCTCGCCACCATCGGGTCTATAGAAGCCGGTCACCAGGTTGAAGAGGGTGGTCTTACCAGCCCCATTGGGTCCTATAAGCCCGGTGATGGACTCCTTTCTGATCTCAAGACTGCAATCGTCTACGGCCCGAATGCCACCGAAGCTCTTCTCCAAGGATCGCACTTCCAACATTCCATCGACTCCCGGGTTCCCAAAACTCGCCCTTCGGGCTCAAACGCTGGAGTTGCGGTTCTGCAGTGTTGCAGTCATGCGGTTAGGACGGTGCACATTGTAATTCAACTGAGGGATAAATTCGCGTCCAGAGCTCCTTTTTGTATTTTTCAGAGATATCAATAAAGTCAAGGAATTAAATACCGTATTCCTCTCTTTGTCAACGTATTATTGTTTCTTCTCAATACATCACCCATATCGAGGGGGACGGCGAGCATTATCTTATCACATTTTCGAAGAGGGTTTCGGGATTGGGCCTCTTTTGAATGAGGCCCCTATCCAGGGCGAAATCCAAAAAACCCTTCCACTTTTCTAAGGACTGTACCTGCGTGGTCGCAAAAACTTTCAGTGTATCCCTGAGGGCTCTGGCATCCAATTCCTTCCTCACATTCGGATTGGCCTGGAAATAGATTTTAAGGGCCTCTTCGGGATGCCGCTTTGTGAATTGGATTGCCCCATCGACCGCCGTGACAAACCGTATCGCCACCTCCCTCCTCCTCGTTAAGGTCCGATCGCTGGTGATAAATACCAATTCATAGTAGTCGGGAACCCCGTGTTTCTCAACGGGGAAGTAACCAGCCTCCTTTCCCTCCAAGGCCAGTTGGTTGATCTCGTAGTTCCAATATGCCCCCACAACGGCATCCACTTTCCCCGTTAAAAGGGCAGGGGTGAGGTTGAAACCGATATTGATTAATTCATAATCCTCCCTTGTAAGGCCGGCGGATTGGGCCACGGCCTCGAAGAGGATGACCTCCGTGGGAGCCGTGGAATAGCCAACCCTCTTTCCCTTTAAATCAGCGGGGGTTCTAATCCCCGACTCCTTCAAAAAGGTTATGGTGCTCAATGGATGCTCCACGAGGACCCCGATAGCCTTTATCGGCAGTTCCTGGGATCGTGCGACGGTTACGGCGGGCTGATAGCTGATCCCAAAATCCACCGTGCCAACCGCTACGAGCTTCGGCGGGTCATTGGGATTGGCCGGGACCAGGATTTCCACGTCCAAATCCCCTTTCGCGAAGAACCCCTTATCCCGGGCCACATAGACGGGGACGTGGTCAGCATTGGGAAACCAGTCCAACATCAGGGTTACTTTGACTGGCCGGTCCTGAGCGAATCCCATTGGAATCGAGAAGATGAACAAGTAAAAAGCGATGGCAAAAGACGCCATCACCGTGCTTCGGATAACCTTTTCCATGGCATCGCACTCCTTTCCAGCAAAACAACGAGGTAAAAAAGACTAACCCCTAAGATGGTGAGATAGATAAGTGAGGCGAAAATAAGGGAGATTTGGAGCTGAGCATTGGCATGGAGCATCAGGTAACCGAGCCCTTCCTTTGATCCCACCCATTCCCCGATAATAGCCCCTATGGTCGATACGGATATTCCGATCTTGCATCCGGAAAAGACAAAGGGCAAAGCCGAAGGAACTCGGACTTTCCAGAGGATCTGCCACCGACTGGCCTTCATGATCCTCAACAGGTTCACCGCATCGGAATCGGCCCCCTTCAACCCATCCAGGGTATTGACGACGATGGGAAAGAAGACGATCAAAGCCGCCATGACGACTTTGGATGAGAGTCCATAGCCGAACCAGAGTACCAGGAGCGGGGCGATGGCAAAGACGGGTATTGTCTGGGATCCGATCACGATGGGGTAGAAGGACTTCTCCAGGACGGGAAAGTGAAACATGAGGAGGGCCAATCCCACCCCCAGCACAAAGGCCAGGAGGAACCCCACGATGATCTCCTCCAAGGTAATAAGGGTGTGATGGAGCAGAAGGGATTGTTGAACGGCCAAGGTCCGAAGGATTCGAGTAGGGGCTGGGAGGATATAGTGGGGAACCTGAAACTGCCACACCATCAGCTCCCAAAAGAGGACGAAGAGAACTAAGAGTATACTGGGATAGAGTATCCGTCTGGTCATGAAAATACCCTTTCGATCTCCCCTTGAAGCATATCCAAGAGAACCCCCTTGAGATCCACGAAGCTCAAATCCGTCACCTTCCTGGGCCGTGGGATATCTACGCTGACCTCCCCCTTAACGGCGGCGGGGCGTGCGGTCAACACATAGATACGATCGGATAGAAGCAGGGCCTCCTCAACATCATGGGTAACCAGGAGGATTGTTTTCCGATAATCCATCCAAAGCCCGAGCAGGATGTGTTGCATCACCGAGCGGGTCATGGCATCGAGGGCTCCGAAGGGTTCATCCAGGAGGAGGATATCCTTGTGGAAGAGCAGGGTCCTCACCAAGGCAGCCCTCTGCCGCATGCCCATGGACAGTTCGGCGGGGTAATTTCCCTCGAACCCCCTTAAGCCCACTCGGGTCATGAGCTCCAACGCCTCACTTCGGGCCTCCTCGTGAACTCCCCCTGAAATCTCAGGCCCCAGAAGCACGTTTTGCAGGAGGGTTCTCCATGGAAAGAGGAGGTCTTTCTGCTGCATATAGGCGACGTCACCCAATCCGTTCTCTACCTCACGATTATCGATGGAGATGATTCCGCCATCCCTCTGGACCAAGCCCACCACCACGTTAAACAGTGTGCTTTTGCCACATCCAGAGGGGCCGAGGATGGAGATGAATTCCCCCTGACGAACGGAAAGGGAGATGTCGAGGAGCACAGCCAGGGAGGATCCGTCCTGGGGAAAACTCTTTTTGATCTCCCTCAGGGAGAGCTTATTATTTCCTGGAAATGAGGCCCCTTTTTTCCCCATTCTTTCCCATCCATAGGGTGACAAAATGAGGGCCCGTGGGGAGCCACTGTCAGCGAAGGTTGGTTACCAGTTCATTAATTCTTATGACTTTTTCTACGACTTCTCGTGGATACCTGCCGATCACGCGGACCATGGCCTCCTTCCCGCGGTCTCCCTCATCATAAATGATATCCGGTACCCCTTTGCTTCTCCGTAAAACCCACTCCGTGCCCCACTCCAAGGAGGATCCTTCCTTTTCCTTAATTCCCCTGGGTTCCTGTTTTCGGTCGAAGCTTGTTACGGAGTAATGGAACGCCGAGCAGGCTTGGAGGACTTCCTTCGAGTATCGAATGTTCATGGCAGATCGGTAATCCGGATCGTGCTTCATAACCGTCAAGATGATGCTGGCGATATGCTGGGAGCCCCCGAACTCGGGGGCCCTCATGGTCTCGACGGAATCACCAATCCGAATTATCCTTCCCGGGAAGGCGGCCACGTCTTTCCTCTCCTCGGCATAGGGCAAAGCGTAGCCCAGATTTGATTGTACCTCCGGGATGAGCATGCCCACCTTGGCCCCTCGCAGGAGGGATAGGGCTTCTTCCAGTGCCACGATAACTCGATACCGCTCGATCTCCCTGGATATCATTGCATAGGGGTTTGTTGGACCATGCCCTTTTCCGATATCCATGGAAAATCGAAGGGCGACGTCCATAAAGTCCTTTGCCTTTTTAATCGCCCGGGCCAATGGTGCGCCCTTGGCGAGTTCCGTGGCTATGGCCGCTGAATACGTGCATCCGGTGCCGTGGGTATTCTTCGTTGCAACCCTTTCCCCTTCAAACTCATGGAACCCTTCGCCATCAAACAGGAGGTCGATGGGGTTGCCGGGGAGATGGCCTCCCTTTACCAGGACATTTCTGGCCCCCAATTGATGAATCACCATGGCCGCCCCTTTCATATCATCGAGCCCCTTCACCTCATGACCGGAAAGCACGGAGGCCTCGGGAAGGTTGGGGGTGACCACATAGCAAAGGGGAAGGAGCTCTCGTTTAACCGTTTCCTGGGCGTCCTTTTTCAAGAGCGCGTCCCCGCTTTTGGCAACCATCACTGGATCGACGACCACTTTCTCGATCCCATACTCCTTGATTTTTTCCGCCACGCCCCGTACAATCTCCGAATTGGCAAGCATCCCCGTCTTGATGGCATCGGCCCCTATATCGGAGAGCACGGAGTCGATCTGTTTCTTCACGAACCCCACATCCAGTTCCACAATTCCCTGAACCCCTACGGTATTCTGGGCCGTTAGGGCGGTAATGGCGCTCATGCCGAACCCACCGAGGACGGTAATGGTCTTCAAGTCGGCCTGAATTCCCGCCCCTCCTCCGGAATCCGACCCGGCGATGGTTAATATCCTCTTCACTATCCCTTTCCTCCCCCTTGGCGAAGCCTTTCGATCAAGAGCTCGGCTACTCTCTCTCCTGACAGCAGCATTCCCCCGAAAATGGGCCCCATTCGATACGAACCAAAGGTAGCATTGGCAGCCATCCCTGCCACGAAAACCCCCGGAAATGCCTCCTTGGTGTTATCCAAGGTATCCCGTTCCGCGGCATCCGCCCAGAGGGATTTCTCCCCCACCACTTTGCCCGTCTCGGTGAAAAGCTGTCCACCCATCTTCCTCTGGATGATAGCTACCACCTCAGTGGCGTGACCCGTGGCGTCGATGACATATTTGGATCGAATGGCGAGGGGGTCGACGTGCAGATTAGCCATTTCCACGGCGGTCCAATTCAAGACCAGGCCCGTCACCCGATTTTCCCGGACCACCACGTCCTCAGCGCTGATGAGGTTGAATATGGTGACCCCGGCCTTGGTGGCATGGGAGCAGATGGTAGTGGTAGCCTCTATTGAATCGGCCGTATAGTACCCATTTTCATAGAGCTCCGTTCGGATGCCGAATTCATCCAGGATTCGTTTTCCCTCCTCCTGGACCACCACTTCATTGAACATCATCCCTCCGCCCCACATTCCCCCTCCAATGCTCAGCTTCCTCTCAAAGATAGCGACCTTGAACCCCGCTTTTGCCAAATAGTAGGATGCCACGAGGCCGGAGGGGCCTCCTCCCACCACGGCCACATCCAGATCGAGGTTTTCCTCCAGTTTCCTCGTGAAACGCTCGATAATTGCCTTGGTAATGACCACTTCATTCAGCTCCATATCCATCTCCTTTCAAAAAAAGGGCCGTAATTCCGCTCGGTATTACGGCCCTTACCTATTTTTTCAATCGGCGCTTCCCTACGCTGGAATTACCCAAACAGGTTCGGAGGGTCATCCCGATCCCGAGTCTTGGGACGGAATTTCTCAGCCCATTGGACTCCCCTAGCAAAATTCGTTATAAACTTAACTCGAATCCCATGAGATGTCAAGGGGATTGGGGTCTGGAGTTACCCGAATTTCTCGGGAAAAACCGTTGCCCCTGATCCCACCACCATAACTCTTATAAAATCTGAATGCTTGGGGTTAATTCCAGTTAAATCCTGATAAATTTTGCGTATACGTTGAAAAATTTTCATAATCTGGCCTGGTCCCAACGGGCTGTTTCCGATAAATCCCATGGGGATGGGGAAAATTTTTGGCATATCAATTGCATTAAAGAGAATAAAACACACTTTGCAAATGGGGGTTTCCATGCAACTCGCCGCTCATCGTAAAGAAAAATCAGAATCAAGCTCCCATGAAGGCATCGAGAAGATTCAGAACCTTGTGGCTGAGATAGAGAAAATCATCGTGGGGCAGAAGCCCTTGATCTGTCGTATTGTCGTGGCCCTCCTTGCCGATGGCCATGTCCTGCTCGAGGGTGTTCCGGGATTGGCCAAATCCCTCCTGGTGTCGGCCCTGGGAGCAGCCATGGGAGGGGTATTCCGAAGGATTCAGATGGTACCCGATATGCTCCCAAGTGACCTCATTGGGACCTATGTCTACACTGGAAATCGCTTCAAACTACAGAAGGGCCCCCTGACCGACTGCCATGTGGTCCTGGTGGATGAAATTAACCGGGCCCCCGCAAAAACTCAGGCTGCTCTGCTCCAGGCCATGCAGGAGCGCCAAGTCACCGTCATGGGGAAAGACACCCTCGAACTGCCCGATCCCTTCATTGTCCTCGCAACGCAGAATCCCGTGGAACAGGACGGCACCTATCCCCTTCCAGAAGCCCAGCTGGATCGGTTTCTCTTCAAGGTTGTGGTCGGATATCCCAGCCCAAATGATGAGATTGATATCCTCACCAATGTCAACCTCGATCAGAGGAATAAGGTCAGAGCCGTCCAGCGGGTCTTCGAACCCCATGACGTCTGTAATCTGAGGGAGAGCATAAAGAGGGAAGTATCCGTGGAACAGTACGCCCATCAATACATTGTTGACCTGGTTCGGGCGACCCGTTTCCCGGGGGAGTTTGACTTGAAAGCACTTGAGGGATGTGTGAAGCTCGGCGCTTCCCCTCGCGCAACCTTGGCCCTGAGGGATGCGGGGCGCGTCGAGGCGTTCCTGCACAACCGTCAGCACGTCTATCCTGAAGACATTCAGGCCGTCGCAAAGGATGTTTTCAGGCATCGAATTTTCTTAGAGTTTTCCGCCGAGGCAGAAGGGCTGACCGTGGAAGCCGTTATCCAAGAGATCTTGGACGGAGTTCATATACCGTGAGAGAGATCCTCGCAAAGATTGCAGAGGTGGATTACTATGTTCGCTGGTATTCGGGCCAGCATGATCTCGGAATCTGGCCCAGCCGCCAGGTGGGGGGATCTTCAGACTTCGAGACGATCTCCGAATATGAGTTGGGTGATAGCCCCCGATCAATAAACTGGTCGGCCACCGCAAGAACGGGAGGCCACCAAATCCTGAAGAGCACTCGGCTGGCTGAGACCAACCTCGCCGTTTTTCTCCTCGTGGATTTGAGCCAATCAATGGATTTTGGAACGGTTCGGGTGACGAAGCGGAGATTGGCGGCGGAAATCTCCGCAATTCTGGCTCACGCAGCGTGGCGATGCCACGACCGAGTCGGTTTTATTGGCTACGGATCCGATGTTGAAATTCAATGGCCCCTCCGAAATCCCAAGGATTACAGGCTTCTGATCCCTCAGAGGGTCCTCGAAACGAGAGCTGATGGAAATGGAGGGGCAGGATTGGGCCAGGCCCTCTCCAGGCTGCCGGCAAAGCGGTCCCTGGTATTTCTCATCGCTGACTTCCAGGAACATCTTGAGGGAATCGAAAGGGCCCTCAAGTCCGCTGCCCTGCTGCATGACGTAGTTTCCATTGTCATTTGGGACCCGAGGGAAAAGATTCTCCCCGAAAGGTGGTGCATCGCTGCTTTGAGGGATCTGGAGACCGGCAGGAGCAGGGCTATCTGGTTGGGATGGGCCGGAAAGAAGGCGGCATTTCAGAAACGGGTAGAGGCCAGGGAGCAGGGCCTGAAGGCGTTGTTTCAAAGCCTCTGCATAGATGCTCTCTGGATAAATCAAGAAACCGACTATGTTAGGGAAATTGGGAGGCTTTTCCTGGCCCGGAGGAGAGCCCATTAAATGAAAAAGTTCCTCCTGCTTACATTCTTTGCTGGCTCCCTCGCCATGGGAACTGTATCCTCGGACAACCGCAGTGTCCAGTCAGAAGAAGGGGACTCCTCGGATCATGAGGCCTTTCCCATAACCGTCGATTTTCACTGTCCAAGGAACTTCGGTTTCCATATCGGTGATGAGATTCCCCTGACGATCACCCTGGAGACGAGGGAGGGACCCGTTATAGACCTGGTGAACCTCCCCCAGGAAGAGGAAACCCACGGACCTTTTGAGGTTCGGAATGTGAGGGTTGATAAGCGCCGAAGCAGCGACGGGACTATCTATACGGTGGTCTATCGGCTCCAGTCTTTCGAGCCTGCCATCGCTGTGGACAGGCTGAAATTTCCTCCCCTCCGCATCTCTTACGCAACGAAAGGGGATTGGAATCCGGTAGAATCTAAGTATCATTATCGGAGCCTCTTTTCGCAATCCTTTGATATTTTTGTATCACGGACGGCCGCCTACTACGGCCCAATGAAAGACATTAAGGGCCCCATCATGGATGAGAGGGCGGCCGTTATTTGGAGAGTTACCATCGTTGTGAGTGGCCTCATTGTCTTCGTAGCCCTCATCACCTGGCCTTGGGAGTTCGTCCGAAGGAGACGGAGGGTCGGAGAGCAAAGCGCGAATCCCACGCCCAGGGATCGCGCCCTGAAGACGCTCCAGGAAGCCAGGGAAAGGTGCTTCAACTACGAAGATCATCGAAAGCACCTGTTCTTCGAGATCAATACGATCCTGAGGGATTTCCTGAAAGATGTCTATGGACTAAATACCGCGAATAGGCCATCGATGGAGATTGTGCATCAGTTAAAGGACCGTCCATTCTACGAAGAGCTCAAGGGCTTGGTGGCAAGAATCAACCAGGTTATCTACGAAGGAGATGCCCCTGTGGATGTTGAGTCGGTTATGAGACGATTCAATGGGCTCATGGAAAGCATGGAAGAAACAACGCATCCAGGTGTGAAGCAAGCATGATACGGTTGGCTAACCCTTTTCTATTACTTGCGGGAGTCATTTTGTTGCCCCTTTTCCTCACCAGGAAAACCGCTTTCCTCGGGTACCCGCATCTTTCCCTCCTGGAGGCCGAGGGGGGATTGAGGCTGTGGGGGCACCTGCCGCAGTTTCTCTTCGTCATAACGATAGCCCTGCTGATTGTGGGGCTTGCCCGGCCTCAATGGCGAAAGGTCGTTCAACACGAGAGGTTTCTCGCCCGTGATATCGTTCTCGTCGTGGACCTCTCCTATAGTATGGAAAATGCTATGGGGAACGCCTGGAACGTGGGGAATGGACCAAGGAAGATAGATGTGGCCAAATCGGCAGCGCTCCAGTTCATTCAGAAGCGGAAAAACGATAGGATCGGACTGTTGGTCTTTGGGGATGAAACCTTTGGAAGCTGGCCCCTGACGAGGGATCTTGGCCTCATATCGAAAAAAGTGGGGAGGCTTGGGGCCACCTTCTATGGCGGAACCAATCTTGCACAGCCCTTTGTGAAGGCCGTGGAGCATTTCAGGGAGATGGGACAGTCGGCGAGTCGCATTCTGGTGTTCCTCTCCGATGGCGAGGCCACAATCCAGGCCAAGATGAAAGAGATGATCGTCACGGAGATGAAAAAGATGGGTGTCCATCTCTATCTCCTGGGAGTCAATCTGAGGAAGGAGAATAGCGATCTTTTGGAAATCGTGGACCGGACCGAGGGACGGTTCATCGCCGCTGAGTCGGCAAGGGATTTAACCGCGGCCTTTGACGAGATAGACCGCCTGGAACCCAGCAGGGTCGAAATAGAAATTCAGGGGAAGAGCCAGGAGCTCTATCCCATATTTGTCCTATTGGCGTTGTGTCTTTTGTTCATTTTGACGCTGCTGCGCAATACCCTCTTTGTCGAGCTCTGTTAGGAGGTCCGCCATGGGGGCGATCGCATATATACGTTCGATTCGGGTTTATTTGATTATAATCGCAGGGCTTTGTCTTTCCTATGGATTCTACCAGAAGTACTGGTATACGGACTTGATTGGAGGAGCGGTGAAGGCCATAGAGGAGAATCGATTGGACCAACAGTACCTCGAAAAGGCGAGGGGAAGCCTCTTCGCGTCAGAGGATCTCATCTCATACAACATGGGAGTAAGGGCCTACCGTGCGGATAACCTCGCGAAGGCAATGGAGCACTTCTACGGTGTCATTCGAAAAAGTCGTGATTCTTTCCGGAAGAAACGAGCCTATTACAATATCGGTAACATTCTGGTTCGACTAGAGCTGCCGAAAAAGGCGGCGGAAATGTACAAAGAATCCCTTCGGCTCGATCCCACCGATTGGGAAACCAAATACAACCTTGAACGGCTCTATGTTTTCTATCCCATGGCATTCCCCGATGAAGGGAGCCAGGCCTCTCTGAACCCGGAGCCGGGGGACGAGAAAGAGGATAAGAACCAGATGGGTCAACACGGTTCGGATAGGCCAGGCATTTAGGGAGCCATGTCCCTTGAATTTCTGAATGCTAAAGCATTTTGGGCCATGTTGGTACTGCCCCTTGTTCTGGGAGCCATTGTGTTGGGCTTTCGCCGGAGGAAGGCCATCCTTGAGGAATTTGGAAAAATGGACCTGCTCGCCCAGTTTTCCCGGCTCTCCTGCAATCGGAAAATCGTTTATCAGAGGTTACCGACAGTCCTCTGCTTTGCCCTCTTGATTACGGCCGCCGCCCGGCCTCTCCTTTCCGGAAATTCGGGGCAGATCAAGGAGGGGACTCTCGACGTGGTGGCCGTTCTGGACGTATCCAAGAGCATGGCGGCCGAGGATTGTGGCCCGGAGGTTTCTCGAGTTGAAATGGCAAAAGATATTCTACTGGGATGTCTGCCGGAGCTAGCCGGAAACAGGCTTGGCATTGTGACGTTTGCCGGGAACAGTTTTCCCCAGGCCGAACTCACCGATGATTTTCAAGCCCTGACATTTGTCCTGAAGAATTGGGTCGGGGTGGATTCGGCTCCTTCTCAGGGATCCAACATCGGTAAGGCCTTGTCGGAGGCGGTCCATCTCTTCGAAAAAGGCGACAGGAAAAAGATCATTCTCCTCTTTTCCGACGGCGGCCATATCCGTCCTGAAAATCTCGGTGGGATCCTGGCCGACATCAGCGCAAATGGCATCGGTGTGGTCTCTGCAGGCCTTGGAAGCCTGACGGGTTCCAGAATTCCCGTGTACGAAAAGGGTAAGTTTAAGGAGTGGCTCAAAATCGAGGGCAAAGAGGTTAGTACTCGATTGAATGAAGGGATCTTGGGGCAAATCTCACAGGTAACAGGGGGGAGATATATCCGACTACGTTCGGGTAAAGAGCTCCGGGGAATTTTCAGGGATCCAGCAGTAGTGGGTAAGAGGGTCCTCTCTGGGGGGAGAGAGATATTCCAGATACCCCTCGCCCTTTCCATTGTTCTCCTTTGTGTTGGGATGTATTTCGAACGGAGGAGTGTATAACTAAATGACAATGCGAGAGGACTGGGGAGACAATTTCACATAATTTAGCTGAGATGGATTTGAAGCTGGGATTATTTAGGCAGGAAAGATCAGAGGTGGGAACAACATTAGGGATCGCATGAGCGATTCCGTCCTTTCATGAACGAAAAGACCCCCGGAATCATTTTCCCCCGGAGGTCTATCGGTGACGCTAGTCCTTCTCTCTCATTTCAATACCACAACATTCGAGGCCTTAGCACCCCTTTGGTCCTGGGAGATTTCAAATTCGACTTCATCCCCCTCGTGAAGGGTCTTAAATCCATCTCTCTGAATGGCGGAAAAGTGGACAAATACGTCATCCCCGTCTTCTTGACTGATGAACCCATAGCCCTTCTTCTCGTTAAACCACTTAACCTGTCCTCTAGCCATTACAACTCACTCCTTTCTGATAAAAATTTTCAGGTAAGTTGTAACAGCTTTCTGGGTCTATCATAAAGCCGCATAATATGATGGAACATGTACGGTCTTTATATACGATCCTTGAAAAACTCCTTACAACTTACACCGCTGGATTGAATTTAACCATCTTTACGATAGAAAATCAAGGCCATAGTAAATCTGCACAAAATCTCCAATCAGATTGTGGTATTTTTTAATATTTGCCTACTTCACTACTAAAAATCTTGGAAAATTGACTTAAATGGCCAAAAAGGGGGGCTTTCGAGGCCTTCTACTTAGCGAAAGAAGATGTGGATGTCTCCTGACTCGATCTTCCGCCGAATGAGGAGTTGGATCTTTTTACGGATAAATCCCCTGGTGGCGGGGATGAGGAGGACAAATCCCACGGCGTCAGTGAAGAAACCGGGGGTCAGGAGCAAGATGCCTCCCACCAGTACCAATGCTCCGTTGATCAGTTCCCCCGTTGGCATCCGCCCTTGGGAAAGATCCTCCTGAATATTGCGGATAATGGTAAAACCCTGGTGACGCATCATAGAACCGCCCAGTATCCCCGTGAGGATGATGATAAAGATGGTATTGAGCGTTCCTATCCGGCTCCCGATCTCGATGAGAAGCAGGATCTCCATCAGGGGAACGATGATGAAGATGAGGATAAGGCGCATATGGAGTCAATCCCCCCTTTTGGAAAAAGGCCTCCTAAGATAAGCTGGCCAATGAGCCAATTCCGGAGGTAAACCGGGGCTTCAGAAAAACTGCCTCAGCTTCAAGAGAAAAAAGGTCGCCCCAATCACGAGAAGTACCACCATGGCGATGAAGGGCAAAAATACGGCCAGGGCCGCCCTTCCCGTGCCGATGCGGTGGATTTCCCTCAGACCGACGATCTCGATGACCAATGCATAGATGGGGATGAGCAGGCTCCCAACGAAGGGCACTAATGCAAAAATCTGGGTTGACCACGAATAGGCAATAACCCGGAAGGTGGCCTCAAAGCCCCTTCGATTCCCCCCGACCACCATTAAGCACAGGTGAATGATAGCACTGCCGAGAAAAAGGGTGGCCAAAACGATAAGCGGGAGCGCGATGGTTATTACCACCAAATGGGTCGTGGCCATTCCAGGGAATTGCCCGAGTCGAGGGATAAATACCTGCTGCCATGCAAGGCCTAAAACGCCTCCCAAGACCCCCAGGATGAGGGCGAAGATCAAGGGATTTATCACCCCCCTGCGCGTGGGCATCCGACGGTAGAAGTGGGTGGGGGAAAAGAGTACCTCTCTCAGCGTGGACAGAAATCCCTGGAAGAATCCCAACCTCTCCATGTCCTCCCAGGGACAATATTCCCCTCCTTCAGCGGGTCGATATGGGGTTGGCCGCCTTTCCCCCCTCATATCAAGTGAATATTCCCTAACCTGGACCATAGCCCCGATGGAATGGAGAGCCTCGACGTATCGATCTCTCTCTTTTTCCGTCAATCCCCTTTTGACCACGATTGGGGCTCTATGGACCAATTGTTCTGCCCTCTCAAGGGAAAGGTTGAATCGAGCCTGGAGCCCTTGAATCACCCTCTCCCGTTCCCCAACCGTATCGGCGGCAGGGCCCTCGAAAAGGATCTCATATCCCTTTTGGTCAACATTCTCCATCACCATGTCCTCTGAAGAAGGAATGCCTCTTTTTTAATACAAAACGGAATGTAAATCAATACCCATTGCCGGAAGGCTCATTGGATAAGCGAAACCAACGCCCATTCAACTGGAGTGTCCTTGGTTCCTGGAGAAAATCGTTATCCCTGAGGACCGATACGGTTTCTGATTGATTGAAACGCAAATGAGCAAGATTGGCAGCGATGATAGATTATGTGTTTCCTCTTGAAATATGGTTTCTCATTAAATATTGAGGGCTTAAACTGCTGAGAAACTCGATAATCTAATCAAAACCAGTTTAACGTACCAGGCTTTGTGAAGCGCGAAGCATTGCGGTGAAAGCAGCGGGCAAAAAGGCCCCCGGCAATAATGGTCGCACGTCCTCTCTATCTCAAAGCCTGAGTCAAGTCCTCGATGAGATCGTCCGCGTTTTCGAGACCGATGGGCAGCCCAAGAAGATTGGTGTTTTTGTGTCCGGGCCTTCTATTGAGGCACGGAGCTCGATAAAGCTCTTTGGCCCTCCAAGGCTGGTTGCCCTAGTGAAAATCTTTAGGTTGGCTGCCAAGGCGAATGCGCTGTCTCGGTCTCCTCGGACTTAGAAAGACACCAGCCCCCCAAAAAGAGCCATCTGCCGGCCGGCTATCTCATGTCCGGGATGCCCCTTCAAGCCCGGACAGTGAACCACCTCAACCCTGGGGTGCCGGCTTATGAATTTGGCTACCTTCAAAGCGTTTTCAGAGTTGGCACGCATGCGGTAGGGCAACGTCCTAATACCCCGAAGGACCAACCAGCACTCAAAGGGCGAAGGGATCCATGTTCACGGTGAGCATGTTCACGACGCCTTGCTCGATTTTCTCTTTCTTTATCATAGCCTTCTGCAATTATGCTTTCACCATCTCCCTTGCGATTCTTCCTATCAATGTCACCGGCAACAACACAGGTTTCTTTGTTATCTCTCTGAACAGTGCCCTTGTGTCTTGACCGAAACCTATGCAGTCCAAAATGACGAGATCGACATCTGACGTTTTGATTCTATGTGCTTTTTCCTTCAATTCCTCATAGGTCCCCGTATATGGAGAAATCGCTTCCGCAACAACTTCAAGGTGTGTTTTTTCCCATCTTCTCTTTAATGCAGGAATTTGATCAGGGGACGGCACGACCACACCCAATCTTCCCGTATCCAATACACTTTGAACCATATGCAGCATGATCCTATCGGGTCGCAGCAGTATTTTCTTGGATTCGATCTGGGGAAATTCCCCTGTGCAGAGGAGAATGATGATTTCAACGGGCTCCGCCTGGAAATCCGATATACACCGTTTCATCCGCTCTATGATGTGTTTTTCAGCTATTTTTACTTCGGTCCCATCTCTCATTCTTGTGATGAGGATATAGTCGTTCGGTCGAGGGTAAAATCTTTTTACCTCTTCCAGATCCAATCCGTCCAGGGCTCCTTTCTCAACAATCTCTATCTTTGGACCCAAAACATCACGTATTTCAGGAATCACGTCGATCCTCGGAGATTGCCCGATTGTCAAGGTTCCAACTCTCATCGATTCTTTCCCCCTCTGTATATGC
>Ga0209978_10000284_pt1 | contig 17975 bp, 11 predicted proteins | sample BentaG_FD_182805 | JGI IMG/M metagenome (GOLD analysis project Ga0209978, IMG submission 182805) | Deep subsurface microbial communities from South Atlantic Ocean to uncover new lineages of life (NeLLi) - Benguela_00093 metaG (SPAdes)... | ecosystem: Environmental > Aquatic > Marine > Oceanic >... | reverse complement strand
ATCAGATGTCTTTTCGTATTCTGTCCCAGTGTTGATAATTGTCTGAACCATCTCCCGAGTGAATGAATCGTTGGGAGCCTCTTCTACTTCGTATTTTCTCGCCAACTCTTGGCGCCATTCGGGGCTTCGGGCGGCGTTTAAATTGGCGAAGATCTCGTCATGGATTGCTAGGAACTTAGCCGGATCGTAAGCGGCTATGTAAGATAGCTCACAGGCACCAGAATGGATATCCTTATCAACTACAGTGTTACACCGCCCCTCCAGAGGAAAGAATTGGAAGGCAACGTTGATTTTCCCGGCGAACTCCTCCTTGAGTTCATTGAGTTGCTGGGCGAGAAACAGGCAGTCAGGACAGAGAAAGTCTGCATACTCGATGATCTGGATTGGCGCTTCCTCGAAATTCTCGGTGGACTGGACAGTCCAGTAGGGGGAGATGAAACTCGGATTTCCAACAACGGGAAGCTCATGGAACTGCTTGATAATCCGCAACGCTACGGCTGATTGTGCCTCCTTTTTGGCTTCATGATACTGAATCACGCCGTAGGCTCCTAGGGCAGAAACGCATACAACGGTCACAAGAATCTTAAGTGACGGTTGAAAAAATCGTATAAGAAAACCGCCCTGGCCACGGCCAATCCCGAATCGCCAAAAAAATATAAAACTCAGGATGGAAAAGATGAAGAAGCCAGTGCAAAACAGACACAGACTTCCTAGGATGAACACGGAGTAGATAAAGAGCCCGACAACTCCCAGTACATTGAAGAAGGCAATGAAAGTGTTGGTCCGCTCGAAGCTCTTCGAAGGGAATAGGGCTCCAAGAGCGACAAGCACACCTACGATTAGACCGAAATAACCAATGGGAATCCCCATCACCTCGGAGATAACTGAAAAGGCTGAGCTGTCGCAGTTTAGAAAAACACTGATATCGCAGAACGATCCCTCAAAGATGGTCTCAGGGTAGTTAGCGAGAAAAAAGTGCCGAATGGTGAGGATAGATGCTGCCATCATCCCGATCCCTGAGAAAAAGCTGAAGATCCTAGGAAATCGCACACCATCCAAGGTTAATGTCCGCTCCATCCAAAACTTCTCCGATGAATTCTCTCTAAGGAGTGGATTTAGAATACCCATTTTCCTGCTGCGAAGCAAGGACCATGTTAAAGTGCATTTCTTGCTTCATTTTCAGATCGTTCCGCCCTCACCTCTACAATCTTTGCCCCCATTGACTAAAATTACATCTATCTTTATGATTTTTTTTCTTAGATTCTGCCTTCACACGGTAGAAGTCATTATTGAAATTATGGGCGTTTTTGCCAGGAGCGCTTCAAGGATTAAAACAAGACAAAATAGACAAGAGAGGAGTCGAAGATCCCCAAATTGTAAAAAGTCTCCATGACAACCTCATATGGTAGTTTTTCATTTTTTGGTGCTTAGAATTGGAGACAGAAGTCTTTATTCCTGGAATTGGTTAATCATTAACTCTTCATCCCAGGATGAAACAATTCCGTGCTTTGAAGAATATTGCTTCCATTCATCGTACGAAACAAGCGGCCTGGTCCTTTCAATTAGGTTAATGGTTGTGTTCAGCACTCCCGGTATTTTGTTTACTACCTCGGTCAGATACTTATTTAATGTCTCCTCATTTTCAGCAAGAATAGAAAATTGGATGCAATCCCCGAAGAGGTGAAAAGTATAAGCAATGTATGCCATTCTCAGACCACCTGGTAGGTCAGCAGTTGCGATATTTTGATATACATCTTTGAGATTTTTCGTAAAAACTTTCAAGGTGATGGTAAATCTTTTCATATTTTTTGTATCTTTGGGAAGCGGATAAAATACCGGCTTAATCATATTTATAACCCATATACCCGTTATGTGCTCTATCTTATTCAAATGCTCAGCAATAAAATCTCCCAGAACATTTGGATCAACCGTATGGACAAAAAGGCTTACATCTTCATGTCTGGCCCGCTTTGAAAGGTAGAGTAACTGTCCCTTCCCTTTAATACTTTCCTGTAATTCATTTGTTTGAGACATTATATAATCACAAATCTTTTCCTTTTTCTCCTGGGATTTTAACCTGATTATGGTTATCATTTCAGACCTCCTTTCCCATCTTCTTTCTCTACTCTGAGAACCTCGCAAATGAATTATTCCAAAGGGAAAATATAAAGTCAATAGAATAGATAAATAATATAAATGTTATATTTATTATTGTTTAAAATTTTAGAACAACTAAACTTTGCTTTTACAGGTCTGTTCACATAGGACTTGGATGATATCAACAACCAAAAGATGCGCGTACAACATGGATTACTAGCAGGATGGATTTCTATTATCGCAATTTTGATTCTGTTCATTTTGAAGATGGGCCTCGGCCTTAGGGCGGGACCTATATCTGTTGTGGCCAATGCCTTTCATCTCCTCTCCCACCTGGCTAATTCTATTATTCTGATTGTGAGCTTCAAGGTGACAGCCCGTCCAGCCACAGCAAAAAATCCTTTTGGACACGGAAGAATGGAACACGTAGCACCTCTTATCATGTCGATCTTCCTTTTTGTATCAGGCATTCAGATTGCTGAGACATCGGCTCATCAAGCACTCGAGCCGCATGAGCTCCATTATTGGCCTGCACTGCCCTGGATTCTATTGGCGACTATCATAGTAAAGCAATGGCTTGCTCAGTTTATTAATTTCTTGGGAAGAAGAGTTGATTCTCATGCAATCCTGACAAATGCCCGTCACCATAAAATCGAGGCAATGATGTCCCTTACTGTAATAGTGGGATTAGTCTCGAGCCATTACTTTCATCGTCCCGAAGTGGATGGATATATTGGCATCCTGGTATCGGCATGGCTGTTATACTTAGGTTATACTCATGGCCGGGAAGCATTAGTTCCCCCTTTTAGGTCAAGCACCCAGCAAGGATATGATACGAAAGATCAAAGAAACAGCTAAATCTGTTTATGCGATTGAAGATGTTCCTGAATCAGAATTCGAAAAAATTTCAAAGGATTTGGAGTCAAGGGTAGCTGAAGATATCTCAAACATAGCTTATTATGCTTTTTATATAACACCCAAATCTGCTTACTGAATTGCGGTTTGATAGTCAAACAAGTGAGTCGAGAGTAACCCGAATCCCTTAATCAACTAGTAAGAGACAAGAAAAATAATTATGACATGGCGCCAACAATTTTGAGACGGATCAAATAGATATATCTTACTTAATTTACTAAGGAATCGCATTATCATCAGGGAATTAAAGGACTACTCTAGCATTCAAAGGTTAGAATCTTTCTAATATCTCCAGGGATATTTCAGGGATGAAATTGGGGACATAAGCATGCCAAAACAGACCAAAATTGGTGGTTTTCATTTGTTTTGGTTAAGTTTGTTTTAGCTGTGGCAATTAACTTAATTCAAAGGTGATAGAAGCAAAAAGAGTGCCGAGGGCCGGACTCGAACCGGCACGTAGGATAACCTACGAGGGATTTTAAGTCCCTTGCGTCTACCAATTCCGCCACCCCGGCACGATTTAAGAGGGTCTGACGTCAACACAAAATATAGATGATTTTTCTCTATTTTTCAATAGCTCCAAATTATACAAAAGTTAACTTTGAGTACAAAATTTTCTTGCTTGAAGTAAAATATTAGCTGTGATAAAAGTAGTCAATACAATGACTCGAACTAATGACAATCCGTCATTGTTGAATGAATATATGTAAAACCTATGGGGAGGAACGAGAATGGCCGAGGAAATTAAGATCAAAAAGCCAACTGGAAAATTAGGAGTATTGATACCAGGCCTTGGAGCAGTAGCAACTACTTTTATTGCTGGCGTTTCAGCCATCAGGAAAAGCATTGCCCAGCCTATTGGTTCTTTAACTCAGATGGGGACTATCAGACTTGGCAAACGAACGGAAAAAAGAGTTCCCATGATAAAAGATTTTGTTGAGCTTGCCAGTATAAACGATTTTGTCTTCGGCGGCTGGGACATTTTTCCAGACAATATTCATCAAGCAGGCTTAAAGGCAGGAGTGCTTAGCAATGATTTATTGGACAAAGTAAAAAGCGAAATCGAAGAAATCCGTCCATGGAAAGCGGTCTTCGATCAGAATTATGTCAAGAAGCTAACAGGAGAACATGTCAAAGAGGCGGCTACAAAATACGACTATGCCCAGATGCTTAAGGAAGATATTCAAAACTTCAAGGAATCTCATGGACTTGACCGGATGATTATGGTTTGGTGCGCCAGCACTGAAATATTCATGAGACCAGATCCCGTCCATGAGACAATCGAGTCTTTCGAAAAGGCAATGAAAGAAAATCATCAGGCTATTGCACCCAGCATGATCTATGCCTATGCTTCAATTGCTTCAGGAGTCTCTTTTGCTAACGGAGCTCCTAATTTAACTGTTGATATTCCTGCGCTAGTAGATTTGGCACGGCAGAAAAAAGTTCCCCTTGCAGGGAAAGATTTTAAAACCGGGCAGACTTTGATGAAAACCATAATCGCTCCTGGGCTGAAGGCACGATTGTTGGGTTTAAACGGCTGGTTTTCCACGAATATTCTTGGCAATCGAGATGGTGAAGTTCTGGATGATCCAGAATCTTTCAAAACAAAAGAAGAGAGTAAACTCTCGGTCCTCGAGTATATTTTGCAGCCTGAGGTCTATCCAGATTTATACAATGACTTTTATCATAAGGTGCGGATTAACTTCTACCCACCTCGAGGTGATAATAAAGAAGGCTGGGATAACATCGACATATTTGGTTGGCTTGGATATCCGATGCAGGTCAAGATTGATTTTCTCTGTCGGGACAGCATCTTAGCTGCTCCCATTGTCCTAGACCTCGTCTTATTTTTAGATCTTGCTCAACGCGCCGGGATGAAAGGAATTCAGGAGTGGCTATCGTTCTACTTTAAGAGCCCAATGTGCGCGCCTGAAATTTATCCTGAACATGATTTGTTTATCCAGCTGATGAAATTGAAAAATACCATTCGACACCTCAAAGGAGAAGAGCTCATCACTCATCTGGGATTGGAATATTACGACTGATTCAATATATTTTAATCGAATCCATCAACAAGTTTTGATTCTCCAATCATGATAGAATAGAATGGGATTGAACCTCAGCATTTAATATTTTTATTTTTATAAAATTTTAATCTAAATCTGTAATGTCAAATGTTGAGATACAATCCCTTATCCTGATAGAATAAAAGATCATGCGTATAATCCTGTTCACCGGCAAAGGTGGAGTCGGCAAGACAACTCTGGCAGCAGCAACTTCCCTCTTATCTGCAAAAAAAGGATACAAAACCTTGATTATCTCGGCAGATGCTGCTCATAGTCTATACGATTCTTTTGAGACTCAACTCACCAATACTCCAAAAAAGATTACTGCCCATCTCTTCGGCCAGGAGATTGACGCTCTGGAGGAAATTGAGTAAATCTTATCAACCCGATGACGCCCGCTCAATTTCAGCTTGATTTTTGGTTGATATTAGATTATTTTTGCTTTTTTACTAAAATCCAATGACTCAAAACTCTTCGATACACAGACGAGCTCAAAAACCATTCCGTATATTGCCCAAGAAACTTTTATCCGAATTCCCAAAATTGCTTAATCCTCTTATCAATCTCTTGGTTAGACTTAAAATTAGTCCTAATGCTTTGACTATTATTGCCTTACTTGCTGGGGTTGGAGCAGGGGTATTATTCTTTTTCGAACGCCTGGTCTGGGCAGGGATTTTAATCATCATTTGTGGGATATTCGATATAATCGATGGTAGAGTTGCTGTACTGACTAATAAACAAAGCCTGTACGGCGCCATGTTTGATTCAACTTTAGACAGATATTCTGAGTTTTTTATCTATTTGGGTATTGCCAGCTATTTTAGAAATCACTGGGCCCTCTGGATAACTTTCTGGACAATCCTCGGCTCAACCATGGTCAGCTACACCAGGGCAAGGGCTGAAGGACTAGGATTCGAATGCAGAGTCGGCTTTATGCAGAGAGCTGAGAGAATGGTTTTTCTTTCTCTTGGAACTATCCTAGGCTCACTTTTTAAAGTTTTTGACATAGTTATGATAGCTATTTTGATTTTTATTGCCTTAGTTTCAAACATTGCAGCTATCCAGAGAACTCTTTATGTCAGGAAAGCTGAAAAGCTAAGTAAATCAGGAAAACAGGCCTAAGCCTTTTGGTCTGTCACATTTATCTATCATGTGTTGTTTATTTAAAGGATTTGATTCGTCAAATCCCTACTACAAATAACTCTATATCAATAATTTCCCCTTCCCCTGGTGGGAGGGGAAGGGACGAAAACAGAAGACATTTGAACTTCTCTCCCTACTGTTATAATATCATCTTATCAATCAAATAAGAGAAGGCTAAAGCATCTCACAGACAAGTCACGACAAAGAGAAAGACATGGTAAAGCAAAAAATAATCATTTTTTTCGTTCCAGTTTTCCTTCTCCTCCTTTGCAACGCAGCACAGGCCATTGAAACAGGAAAGATTCAAGGTAAGGTTCAGGATGAGCACGGAATCGGCCTCCCTGGAGTGGAAATAACAGCTGAAAGTCCAAGTCTCCAGGGGATACGGAGCACTCTATCCACAAAAACTGGCGAATTTCACTTCCCTCTCCTTCCTGTAGGTAACTATGTTTTAACTTTTGAACTTCAGGGATTCAATCCTGTCATTCAGAAAAATATCATTGTACGCCTGGGAAGAGTTACTTACTTGAAAGTTACCGTGAAATTATCAGAGATAAGGGAAGAAATTGTTGTAACTGCCCCAACTCCTCTCATCGATAAAACCTCAACCGACACCAGCTTCCACATAAGCAGTAAAGACCTGGAAAAAATGCCTGCACAAAATCGAACGGTTGTAGATGTCATCAAGTTTACTCCAGGAGTAACAGGTGTCAGGATTAACACGCGCCGTGGGACAGCCACAGAAGGTCAGCCCAGTTTTCGCGGCGAAGGAGAAGAAGGCAACAACTGGATTGTGGATGGTCTTTCGATCAGCGGAGTGAGGCTAAAAAATTCTGGAATGCGGATAAACTTTGATTCTATCGATGAGATTCAGATCATCTCCGACCCATTCAGCCCTGAGCTCGGTTCAGCTTTTGGAGGAATCATCAACATGGTCACCAAAAGCGGAAGCAACGATTTAAAAGGAGAATTTTCTCTCGTTTTCACGGATAAAAAACTCCAATCTTCCCGAAAAGAACAGCTCGCGGTGGTGAGCGAACGCGATAAGTTCTCCAACTACAACTGGTACTTCAACATCGGTGGCCCTCTCATCAAAGATAGACTATGGTTTTTTCTCTCGAACAATCTGTTTACTGATACAGAACAAACTAGGGACTCTACAGTGGATTATTTATTCATCCCGGAAGGCCAAAAAACTATCCGTAGTAATAATCTCTTTGCCAAGCTCACCTATGCTTTTAATCCCAACCACAATCTTTCCCTAACCACAGTCTACCATAAGTCCTTCGGGCAGAAAGGTGGAACAGGAATTCCAGATTTATATGAAGAAAAATTCTTTTCCGACCTTATATTCCGTATCAACTACAAGGGAATATTAAATTCTTCAACCTTTATTGAGGCAGGCTTGGGACAGGTCTCTCGAGACTCTCTGATCGAACCAGTCGATGAGGATCTAGGTCCTGCCCAGTATTATATCGAGGATTTAGCTCGGAACATCCATAACAGCTACGGAAACGTCACCGATGATCAGAAAAGGCTGGACTTTAACTTTAAGCTCACTAAATACATAGAAACAGAAACCTTTGGCCATCATGAATTCAATTTGGGTATTGAATATTATGCATTCTCTTCTACTTTCACTGTCGACTTTACCGGAAAAGATGAAGACATCTTTCCCAATAATGGCTTTGACCTCGGTACAAAATACTACTTTGAGACCTGGAAGGAGGAGCGAAGAACACCGACTTTTTTCTATGAATACGGCGATTTCAGCTTTATCAACTCATCTCGGGGAATAGGACTTTTTTTCAAGGATAAGATCTCCTGGAACAGATTTACCCTAATGGTTGGTCTGCGCAGCCAGACTCAACTTTGCCTCGACAATAAGAAGGAAAAGCTGTGGTCCTGGAACTTAGACGACTTTCTTTCTCCACGCCTTTCCCTGACAGTAGACATAACTGGCGATGGAACGAACATTCTGAAACTCGGATGGGGACGGTTCTCTGATCCAATAACCACCATGCCTTTAGGTTTGTTTAACACTGGTGCTGGATTGATCTTTCGCACATACAGATGGCAGGGTCCCAAAAATCCCACAGAAAGCGAAATCCATGATCCTTCATACTGGGAATTTGAAAACGAGCAGAAATTGCAGCCTTTTGTAGTCGCTGAAAATTTGAGACCGAATTTTCTCACTCGTTACCTGATCGAGTTTGACCGTAGGCTGGGTAAGAACTGGGTATTCAAGGCACGCTATGTCCGGGCAAAGGCAGAAAAATTGCTCGAAGTACTTGCCATATTTGACCCAGTAACTGAATATAAATTCCTGTATGATAATTTCGAACACAAAAGAAGAAACTATCAAGGTTTTGAGTTCGAGCTAAACGGAAAAATCGGGGAGAATATTTTTCTGAATGCCTCCTACTGCCACTCTTCTGCAAAAGGAACCAATCCCGGGCAATCTGAAACCGGATCATGGTCTCAGGAAGAAGGAAGCACTAACTACTTAGGACTTTTCGGAAATCACATTTATATTCCTGATCTGCCCGAATTGAGAGAAATTAGAGAAGAATGGAACTGGAAGTTAGGCGGATTGGGAGGAAGAGGCATAGGAGATGAGGGCTGGTACGGTAAGCTCCCCTACTCAGTCGATCACAACCTCAAGATAAACTCCATCATAATTGGGCCCTACGGTCTTGCCTTTTCTTCTTCCTTTGATTGGATATCTGGATACTATTGGGAAAAGCTGGGCTACGTGCCTTTTTTTGGTGGTTATTATTCTTTTCCTGAAGGCAGGGGCACTACGAAAACTCCCTCCCACATTTATCTAGATGTGGGATTAGAAAAAGAGTTCAGGCTCCAAGGACTTCGCCTCCCTGAAAACATGGCCCTGATCTTAAGGCTCGACATTTTCAATCTTTTAAACTCCCAGAAACCTATATCTTATGTTAAAGAAGACATACCCATATTCGGTGAAGTTTGGGGAAGGCAACAACCCCGCCAGGCAAGATTGATGATCAGAATTAAATGGTAATAATCTAGTTTTTCAAGTTTATCTGGTTTGTTTAGTTTATCTAGTTAATTTTAATCAGGGTTTGATAAATCAAACCCCTACTTTTTTAGTATCGCACTAAACAAACTGAATAAACTGGAGAAACTTGACAAACCAGATTATTCGACGGTTACGCTTTTGGCAAGGTTGCGAGGCTGGTCCACATCAGCTCCTCTGAGAGTCGCTATATAATAGGCGAAAAGCTGCAGAGGAAGGACAGTTAAGAAGGGAGTGAAATGAGGATCAGTGACTGGAATCGGAATAATCTCATCAAGCTTCTCTCTTATCTCTTCATCGTTTTCAAAAACTACGCCTAAAACATGTCCATCACGTGTTTTAATTTCTGAAATATTGCTGACCATCTTTTCATAAACTCTATCCTTGGGAATAACGGTCATGGTAGGCATCAGGTCATCGATAAGGGCAATAGGACCGTGCTTCATCTCTCCACCTGGATAAGCTTCTGCATGAATGTATGAAATCTCCTTCAGTTTAAGAGCACCCTCCAAGGCAACAGGAAAATTAATCCAGCGCCCCAGGTAGAGAAAATGGGAAAAAGAGACAAAATTGCGAGCAAGTTTCTCAAGTTGTTTGGCCTGATTGAGAATTCTTTCCATTTTGTGAGGAATCCGCTGCAGTTCTTGAATCAAAGAAAGAGTTGTCTTCTTGTCAATTTTCCTCTTCAAGTGAGCCAGGTATAAGGCTATGAGCGATAAGGCTGTAATCTGGGCAGAGAAGGTTTTGGTGGCAGCAACTCCTATTTCGGGTCCAGCATGGGTGTAGAGAACTCCATCTGCTTCTCTTGCTATAGAAGAATTTACCGTGTTGGAGATAGCCAGGGATGTGTATTTTTTCTCTTTTACAGCCCGTAAAGCGGCTAATGTGTCAGCTGTTTCCCCTGATTGAGAAATGACGACTGCCAAAGTATCTTTATCGACGATAAAATCTCGATAGCGGTATTCAGAGGAGAACTCAACATCAACAGGAATCTGGGTTAAACTCTCCAATAAATACTTGCCGATCAAGCCAGCATGATATGAAGTGCCACAAGCAATGATGACTATCCTTTTTGTATTTCTTAAGACCTGCGGAGAAATTCCTGTCTCTTCCAACAAAATCTTTCCCCTATCCAGGGAAAGTCTTCCCTGAAGGGTATCTCTAATCACCTGGGGCTGTTCGAATATTTCCTTGAGCATGAAATGCTTAAACCCTCTCTTCTCAGCCATCAGGGGACTCCAGGAAACTTCCTCTACTTTTTTGTGCAGCTTTCTTCCCTTAAAATTCTTGAAATTTACTCCTTCAGGCTCTACAACTGCCATTTCTTCGTCTTCAAGAAAGATGACCTTCTGTGTATGGGAGAGAATGGGATTTACATCTGATGAAACAAAATACTCTCCATCTCCAAAGCCAATCACAGCAGGCGGTCCCATCTTTGCTGCAACGATCTTGCGGGGATTCTGTGTGGATATGGCAGCAATGGCAAAGGCTCCATCCAGTTTTCCTACAGCCTTGAGTGTAGCTTCCTCGAGCTGACCTTGAAAATATTTTTCGATAAGATGGGCGATGACTTCAGTATCTGTCTCTGTAAGAAATTTATGACCTTCCTTTTCTAAACCTCTCTTCAGAGTGAGATAATTTTCGATAATCCCATTGTGAACAACAACCAAAGAGCCTGTGCAATCACGATGAGGATGGGCATTTTCCTCAGAAGGACTACCATGAGTTGCCCAGCGAGTGTGCCCAACTCCAAAGCTTCCCTCGAGAGGAGAAGATTTTAGGTTCTCTTCGAGTAGAGAAATCTTCCCTTTAACACGCCTTATGTTTAACTTGCCTTCCTCTCCAACTACAGCTATTCCAGCTGAATCATATCCCCTGTATTCAAGCTTTTTCAGGCCATCTAAAAGAACAGAAACAACATTTTTAGAACCTATGTACCCGATGATTCCACACATTATTTTTTCTTTAATCCTCTGGTCCAGCGTGGTTTTTCTGTCTGCTTGCCGCGTTCAACGGCCAGGGCCTCAGGTTTCACATTTTTGGTGATAGTGGAACCTGCCCCAATATAGGCCTTTTTGCCCACTCTGACAGGAGCTACCAATTCTGTGCCTGAGCCAATAAAAGCCTCTGCCTCAATGTGGGTTTTGTGCTTTTTTCGCCCATCATAATTACAGGTAATCGTGCCAGCTCCTACATTAACTTTTTCTTCTACCTCACAATCCCCTAAATAAGTCAGATGACCCGCCTTTGACCTGGGACCAAAAACAGTATTTTTCATCTCGACAAAATTCCCCACTTTAGACCCTTCTTTGATGACTGTTTTGGGCCTCAGATGGGCGAAAGGTCCGACTTTAGAATCATCTTCTATTCGGCTTTCTTCAATCATAGTAGAACTGAAAATCTTTACTCGGTTTCCCACTCGAGAATTAATAAGATGAACAAAAGGATAGAGCTGACAGCTATTTCCTATCTTTGAACTTCCTTCTATGATTACAGAAGAATGAATGATAGTGTCCATTCCAATCTGGACATCCAGTTCTATCCAAGTTGTCTGAGGATCATAGACTGTCACTCCTCTTTCTGTCAGTTCCTTGATTTTCTTCCCTCTCAAGATCTCGGCAACCCAGGCAAGCTCTAACCGGCTATTGACACCTACAACCTCTTCGGCTCGAGATGTTTTATGAATCCCAATCTTTCTTTTCTGTTTGGCTAAGATTTCAACCGCATCTGTCAAATAGTATTCACCTTTTCGGTTGAGGTTGGAAATCTTGGGCAAGGCCTGAAAAAGGTCCTTTACTTTAAAGACATAAATCCCTGCATTAATCTCCTTTAATTTCCGCTGTGCAGGAGTTGCATCTTTTTCCTCGATAATCCTTATTGTGTTATCTTCTGATCGGATAAGACGGCCAAATCCTGATGGATTTTCCAATTCCGCACTCATGAAAGTTAAAGAATTTCCCTGCCTGATATGTTGAGACAATAAAGGCCTCAGAGTCGCTGCTGTAATTAAGGGCGAATCCCCATGCAAAACGAGCAGGTCCTTTTTACTGTCCTTTTTCAGAACATTCTTTGCAGCCAGCACAGCATGAGCTGTACCCAACTGTTTTCTTTGGTGAACAAAACTGACCTTTGAGGAAGAAAGTGCACTCATTACCTCATTCTTCTGGTGGCCCACAACTACGCAAGTTTTTTCTGGTTTTAACTTCTGGACAGCTTCCACCACCAGTTGAAGCATTGGCTTCCCCAAAATGGAATGGAGCACCTTTATCTTATCTGACTTAAACCTGGTTCCCTGGCCAGCAGCTAAAATGAGGGCAATAAACCCTTGTTTCATTTCATTCTGGTTATGAGAATAAATTTTTTATCTTCCCAAAGGGGCTCAAAATCTCTCTCATTCTGAGCGAGTATTCTAAAATACTTATCAATTTGGATAGCTTTCCTTAAGTATTCTAAGCACTTATCCATATCTCCCTTCATACAATAAACATCAGCCATTAAATAGAGTATCTTGCCTTGCTTGGGCTTCATTTCTAAAGCTTTTTTTAGCAACTTCAAGGATTCCTCATAATCTCCTTCGTTAATTTTATGGATACTGTATTGATAATAATCATCAAAGGTTTTTAACTCAACTCTTTTATCCTTTTTCCGCTCCTGACAGATCGACAGATAAACTTTTGCCCGGTCCACGAATTCCATTTCGGAAACATGTTTCTCTGAAAATTCTTGCAGCAATTCTTCAGCTTTCTGATAGTCACCCTTGTGAAAGGCCTTCATAGCCTGGGAGTAAGCAGGAAAGGCTTTCTCGTAATCGCTCTTTTTTGTTTTCTGTTTATTCACTCTTATCTTCCTTAAAACCTATGGATTTTAATTTTTCTAATTCTATATCAGAATGCTCCCTTTGACAAGAAGAAACTAAACTGAGATAAGTATGTCCGTTTGTCCGTGAGTCCGTGTGTCCGTAGAAAATAAACCTTCCACAAATATTATTTGGGTTAGTTCGCTTATGCATGTGGAGTGATTGTGTAATTGAGTTACGGATTAACCTGCATACGGTCAAACGGACTAACGGAGCAACGGATTAATTGTATGTCCAGAATTCGGGGTTGTTTAAGATGAAATGAATAGCCTTTAAATGGAGAGCATGGCCTGCCTTGTGAGCTTTGAAATGACCGAAGACAGGACTGCCAAGGAGGCATAAATCGCCGATTAAATCCAAAATCTTATGACGGACAAACTCATCAGAGAATCGGAGAGGACCACTGATAATTGTCTTGTCATCAAGAACTACAGCATTTTCCAAGGAACCGCCAAGAGCTAATCCCGCTTTTCGGAGATGAGGCACATCTTTTAAAAAACCAAAAGTTCGTGCTGGAGCAATCTCTCTGACAAAATCTTCCGAGCTTAGAGGCAAACTCAGCTCCTGGCGTCCTATGGCAGGATGATCAAATTCAATAGAGTAAGATATCTTGAAGACGGAATCCGGGTAGAAAGCAATATAAGCATCATTTTCTTGAATAGTATGGGGCTTGATAATTTTTATGGTCTTTTTCTCGTGTGGAATGAATTCTATTCCAGCCTCCTGGATGGCTCTCGCAAAAGGAAGAGCACTTCCATCCATGATGGGAATTTCTCCCCCTTTGAGCTCGATGACTAAGCTATCTATCCCAAATACATAGAGCACAGCCAGCAGGTGCTCAAGGGTTAAAATCTTACCCACTTCTGCATCTAAAAAAGAGCCCCTCTTAGTTTTAATTTTTTGAGGATCGATCTTGATTTCTACACTTTTCAGATCCCTTCTCATCAACGTTATTTCCCCTGAAGAGGAAGGCTTCAGTAGAAGATCTACATTCTCTCCTGAATGGATGCCGATTCCCGAGAGAAAGACATCCTTTTGGATGGTGCTTTTCTCTGCCATTTTATTATCGTTCATTATATCATAGAAGATTGTTTTTTAGGCAGGCCATTTAGTTTATCTGGTTTATTTAGTTTGTCTGGTTTGTCTAGTTAGGATTTGATGCATCAAACCCCTACAAAACTATACTTCATGCTCTTCGCTCCTTAAACTTTGCTTATTCATTTTAGAGATTTGAGCTTTGAGATTTGACTTTTTTTTGTTAGAATCTTTCTGATGAAATCACAGCTTGAAAAAATCTTGAAAGAGGTTCATCAAGGAAAACTCTCCCCAGAGGAAGCTCTCCAGATGCTGAGAGATTATCCTTACCAGGATTTGAGCTTTGCTAAAATCGATCACCACAGGGAACTAATGAAAGGCTTTCCTGAGATAATCTTTGGCCTAGGAAAAACAGATTCACAGATTATGGCTATTGCTCAAGAGATTTATAAAAAAGGAAGCAACCTTCTTATCACAAAAGTTGAAAAACCTCTTTATGAAAAAATAAAGAAAAAAATTCCTCGGGTTGTCTTTAATCCTCAAGCAAAAGCCATCTATCTCAAGCAGAAAGAAACTCTTATGGGAAAAGGAAAAATTATCATCATGACTGCCGGAACTTCAGATATTCCTGTAGCCGAAGAAGCTTTTGTGACAGCACACACTTTGGGCAATGAAGTAGAGAAAATATACGATGTGGGAGTTGCTGGCCTGCACAGATTACTTGGGGAATATGAAAAAATAAAAAAAGCAAGGGTAATCATAGTTGTGGCTGGTATGGAAGGAGCACTTCCCAGTGTAGTAGCTGGCCTGACTAGAATACCCATTATTGCTGTTCCGACGAGTGTAGGCTACGGAGCCAGCTTTAAAGGATTGGCAGCTCTTTTGGCCATGCTCAACTCCTGTCCCGGAGGAGTCGGTGTAGTTAATATTGACAACGGTTTTGGCGCAGCCTATCTGGCCAGTTTGATAAATCATCTTTGAATCATTTGGGTCAGGCCTTGTTATTATAAAATGGGGTCAAATCTTTATATTTGACATCAGAGGTTTTTTTTGATTATTGTTTTAATCCTAATGTCAAATATAAAGATTTGACCCCATAATATATAAGGCCTGACCTCAATGCTTGACAATTGAATCTTTCACTCCTATATTCTATAGTAATCCCATTTTCTTTATGTATTTATTCCACCATGGAAATAGTTGACCAAATAAGGCAAGTTGCAAATATAATTGAGATTGCATCTCAATACACGACTCTAAAAAAACGTGGGAAAAAATTCGTCGGACTCTGTCCTTTTCATTCTGAGAAGGATCCCTCCTTCACTGTTGACGAGGAAAAGCAACTCTTTCACTGTTTTGGCTGCGGAGTTGGAGGAGATGTTTTTTCCCTTGTCATGCAAAAAGAAAACCTCGGTTTTCCAGAAGTTTTAAGATCTCTGGCAGAAAAATACAACATTGAACTTCCAGAGAGAAAAAAATTATCTCCGAAACTTCTTAAACTAAAAGAAAAATTATTCAAAATTAACGAAAGTGCCTTGGCTTTTTATAAGAAAAACTTGTTTAACACCACCGAAGGCCGAAAAGCCCTTGAATATCTCAAAAAGAGAAACATATCAGAAGGAACAATTCAGAATCTAAAGATCGGCTATGCAATAAATTCCTGGACCTCTCTTGTCGATTTTTTTAAGAGAAAAGGCGTGGAAGTAAGCTTGCTTGAAAAAGCAGGTCTGGCTCTTCCAGGCCAAAAAAAGGAGGGGTATTACGACCGTTTCAGAGGTAGAATTATTTTCCCAATCTTTGACATCACTGGAAAGGCAGTCGGCTTCGGTGGAAGAACGGTGATCGATGCAGAGCCAAAATACCTGAATTCTCCTGACACGCCCATTTACTCCAAGGGAAATCTTCTTTACGGCCTAAATTTCAGCAAGGATTCCGTTCGTGAGAAACGTGGACTGATTCTTGTCGAAGGCTATACAGATTTTTCCGCTCTCTATCAAGCCGGAATTACAAATATTGCTGCTTCATTAGGAACTAGTCTGACCTCTGGCCAGGTTTCCCTTGCCCGTCGCTTTGCTCCAAAAATAATCATTAATTACGATAGCGATTCTGCCGGAATATCAGCTGCTCTCCGGGCCATCTCTCTCTGTTTTGAAAATGGAGCCCAGATAAACGTTTTGATTTTGCCCAAAGGACTTGACCCTGACAGCTTCCTTCAAAAGTACAACACAGAGGAGTATAAAAAGCTATTGAAGAAAAGCACTCCCGGACTCAAGTTTATGACTGATTATTTCCTTGAGAGAGGAAGAATGGATATTCCAGAAGAGAAAGCTTTAATCGTAAAAAATATAGTCAAAGAAATTGAAAAGATTCCTGACTCTATTATTCGAAGTGAATATCTAAAACAAGCAAGTGAAATTCTCTCAGTGGATGAAGAAGTCATTCGGAACATAACCAAACAAAAAGAAGAAAAGAAAGCACCCGAAGCGAAAGAACTTTTTTTACCAGCTGAGAAAAGACTCCTTCAAATACTACTTGAAAACAAAGATATTGCTTCTCTTGTCTGTGCCGAAATGAAAGAAGCCGATTTTCATGGCCTGAAAGGAGAGTCCATCTTTAAGATTCTCCTCGATAGTTTCAAGTCAAATAAGAAAATAAGCATTCACGAATTGAACCAGGAATTGGAGCCGGTGTTGTTGAGTTCTCTGTCAAGGATTCGTTTGGAGGAGGAAAATCCCCCATCAGAGGAAGAGGCGCTGGACTGTCTAAACGCTTTAAGAAAAATCTCGTTACAAAACCAAATGAAAAATCTTCAAGCTGAAATCATAAGATTGGAAAGGAATGGAGAGAAAGAAAAGCTCTCTTCTCTCCTCTCACAAAAACAGGATTTAACTAAACAAATTATTTCATATAAATGAAACAAAATGTATATATCATAAGTTTCAAAAATGGATAAGTATTTTTGAAATAGGAGTTAAGATTGTCTCCTAAAAACAAAGACGAAAAAGACGGAATTAATCAACTCATATCAAAGGGGAGGAAACAAGGGTATCTTCTGTATGACGAAATAGAAAAAATCCTTCCTAATGGCTCTAACACTAAGAAGCATTTTGATGATCTTCTTAGCTCAATGGACGATCATGGAATCAAAATACTCGGCGTTAAACGGAGAGAGAGAATCGCTAAGAGAAAGAAGAATAACCTCGTTCCTATTCATAGCTTAGAAAGAACGACTGATCCCGTAAAACTTTATTTAAGAGAAATGGGCAGTATCTCCCTTTTGACTCGTGAGGGAGAAATCGTCATAGCAAAGGAAATAGAGAGAGGTGAAAAAGCAATCATCAAAGCTCTCTCAAAGACACGCCTGGTTTTAAACACAGTCCTTTCCCTGGAGGAAAAGATAAAAGAGAATCCTTCGATTCTCCAGGAAATGTTTGATATCAGCGAAGATGAGATTGTCGAAGGGAAACTCGAGGAAAAAAAGAAAGGAATTTTAGATAAGGTTAAGGTTATCAAAGGATTAAGCGAGAAGTTAGACCGTATTCCTGAAATAAAGAAAAACACGTTTGCCCGTGGCCGGATTATTGTCAAAATGAGTAATCTAATCGGAGAACTCAATTTCCGCCCTTCTCACCAAGAAAATATTATACGAAGACTTCGTGAAAGATTAAGGGCAATCAATGAATTAGAAGAAAAAAAGGAAGAATTGAATGTTTCTTTCAATCATACCAAGAGAAAAAAAGAAAAAGAGTCTTTGAAATTACAAATCAAAGAAATCAATTCCTATCTCAGAAAATATCACAAAGAAATCGGCCTT
>Ga0209978_10000283_pt1 | contig 18007 bp, 11 predicted proteins | sample BentaG_FD_182805 | JGI IMG/M metagenome (GOLD analysis project Ga0209978, IMG submission 182805) | Deep subsurface microbial communities from South Atlantic Ocean to uncover new lineages of life (NeLLi) - Benguela_00093 metaG (SPAdes)... | ecosystem: Environmental > Aquatic > Marine > Oceanic >... | reverse complement strand
CGGCTTCTACTGCTCTGCGCGCACCGTCAATGTGCTCCTGAATACACTCCTCAATTTCAGGTATGCTCATCTTTCTCTGCGGACGGAATCGGCGCAACCTTTGTTTAATCGCCGAAGGTCCGACAGTATAAGGGAGGTTAATCCCGCCAACCCTGCCACAGTGCATCAATTGGAGGCAGGCCAGCGCATCACCACTGTGAATGACATCTGCCATCTTTTTCAAACCAGGGATAAACTTATCATCCCAGATTCCCATCATTCCCACATAGCCCTGTCCTTCGCCTCTTGGGTCTGTGTAGGCACCTTGGGTTGTCACAATCCCCGAACCACCTCGGGCATGAGCTTCGATGTAAGCCAGTTCCTTTTCAGAGACAAAGCCGTCACTGTAGTTAAAATTAGTCTCAGTAGAAGCGTACTTAATCCTGTTTTTTGCCCATGCTTGACCAATCTGAATTGGACTGAAGATATGCGGGTAATTCTTTTCTCCGGGTAACATACTCTTCCTCCTTGCGATACCTCAAGAACTTCATTCCATACAAGTTATCAATCCAGTAGATGGATTGTCAATAAAGCCTTTTATTTCACCTATTCAAGAAGTTATAGGTTCACAGTAAGATTAGATGGGTAATCGCCTTGTTTAATCCATAATGTCAATGTATTTTCAAATTTGTTCTCACTTCTTCGGTCAAGATGTCCATTATTTCCTGACGTTCTTCGCCGCTGGCCATGATAAAAACAGTAACGGATACATAAAAATTATTGTACATCCCGTACTCATGGGCAAGGATATCATCATTCTGTAAATTGATTTCATAGCCACTGCCCTCTTCAAACTGGACAAGATTATAGCTCAAAATCTCAAATTCAAAAAATTCCTCATCCAGTCCGCTTTGAAGCGCATCTAATCTGTTATTCATCTCTTCCTCAGGAGCCCAGTCTCTCCGGATAGGCTCAGCAATGATCTTGACATAATTGTCACGCGCATAAAGAAATGTTATCTCGCTTCGGTCACCTTCATACTTTGGAATAACCGTATATCTTCCTGGCAAAGATACTCGATAATAACCCGTTGGTTCTAGAAAGGGCACTGCCTTCATCCTTCTCGAGAGAGCTCTTGCAGTGAGGATTTTCTGGCTTGAACCATCGATTATGTATTCTCCATCCGGATCCCCTGTAAGGTAAATATCATCATCCGTATAAAACCTTTTGTCTGGACCGGCTGAACGTACGAAATATTCCTCAATATCACCCTCGAAGCGCATCTCATTTCCCCAACCATCTATAAGAGTTTCAAGTGAGGAGGAAATGTCCATGAAATCTGCTGGGCCTAATTCTTCAAGCAATAAAGGCACAAGATCACCCATGTCCTCCGGGAAATCTATTATTCCTTGGGCTGCCATCTCGGTTATATGAAACATCACTACCTTAAGACTATGAAGCCTGGCCAGAGTTATTACTCTTTGTTGTCCTCCTTTGAAAGCCATTTCACACACCGTAGGCCCCAATAACAAATAGACAATTAGAATAACTAATAACAGAAACCCAAACTTTAAAAACAGTGGAAGTGCTTTCATCGACCTTTGACTTCCTTTTTCTCTCTCAGTTTTTTAGTTTCTTTCTGATTCACTTCGAAGGTTTCTGGGTCGACTGCTACTCCATAATCTTGCCTTGCCCGTTCAACACTGATAATTCCGTTCTTCACTTCTCGGGCGACTTGAGATGGTTCTCTGAGATAGGGATTTCCGTATCCTCCACCCCCTCCAGCCTGTTGAAAGAGGATGGTTCCAGAAAGCACATTCTCAACCAGGTCTTTGCTTGTAGTCCTATAGATTTTTCCATCTGGATACTGAAGTTCTATCTTATTCAATGTGGCTTCCTTTCCTTCGAAAAGCCCAAAGGCAGGCTCAACATCTCCGTCTCCGAAAGTCACAACCTTTGTGTTTTCTCCTCCTATTTTGAACTTGGTTTCGACTCCAAGTCCTCCTCTCCACTGACCAGCACCTGCAGAATCCGTCCAGTATTCGTGTCTTAACAGCAAATGGGGTGTCTGCTGTTCGAACATCTCATAATCCTGGTCTAACACGCCTCCAGAAGCATCGATCATGCCTATGTGGTCATATCCATCCACTCCGTGGGTGCCGCCAGAGCCTCCTTTCAATCCCATGAATCCTATATCGACATAGTTATCTTTTTTCCTAGGGTCGTACCCACTAGTCAAATAGCACAGCAGTTGGTTCCAACCCGCGGTCACTCTTTTGGGTATCGCTTGAGACAAAGCTCTTATTATAGAATCTGCATTCGGAGGGCAGAGGTGATTTCCGAAGGTTGTTGCAGCAGGATATTTGGCGTTGAGGATCGTGCCCTCTGGTATTATGATCTTCACCGGCCTCACCATCCCATCATTATGGGGGATATCAGGATTGACCATCTGGAGGAAAGTCAAAAGAGTGGCACTCGCCGATGAAGTATAAGTACCGTTAACAAAACCATCAGTCTGAGGGTCTGTATCTGAATAATCAAAAGTAATTTCCTCATCTTCAACGGTTATTTTAACCCTTATTTTGTATTTTGAACCCGGAGTTCTGCCGTCATAATAGACAGTTGACTCTCCTCGGTATACTCCATTGGGTATGGTCTTTATTTCAGCACGCATCATCTTCTCTGTGGAATCAAAAAGATACTCCTTATGGGATTCGAAAACTTCGAGCCCGTATTTTTCGAGTAACTTCAAGATTCCTCTCTCTCCTACAACACAGGAGCCTATCTGAGCTCTCATATCCGCCGCCACCATATCGAAACGGATATTGGCAAAGATGAGGTCCCATACATCCTTTCTCAACTTGCCCCGTTCATAGACTTTAACCGGGGGAATGCGGAGCGTTTCCTGCCAGACTTCAGTGGCTTTGGGATTATACCCACCTGGGACTGCACCTCCTACATCTGCTTGATGTCCCTTTGAAGCAGCCCAGGCTATGAGCCTATCCTCGTAGAATATAGGTTTATAAACAGCTACGTCGTTGTTTTGGTTGCCCATGGAGAAGACATCGTTGTGAAACATGACATCACCGGGATAGACTTCATTTCCGAAATAGCGAACGATATACTCACATACAGGACCTAGAGAAAACGAGAGGATAGGAAGGTTTTCGGTTTGCTCAAGCATCTTCCCCTTTCCATCATACAGTCCGGTAACGAAATCTTTAGCCTCGCAGAGGATGGGCGACCTTGTCGTCTTGGTTAAGACGATACTCATCTCTTCAGTTATTGACTTAAACCTCCTCTGAAACACAGAAGCCAGTATTTTGTCTATCTTCATTTCATCAACCATTACTTAATCATTAATTGGCCTTCGCCTAGATTTATGTGACATAAAGAAACAACATTACTCATCTAATCTTTTTATATGTGGGCTTGATAAATCAAACCCCTACAACTTTTTCTTTAATTTCATCTTCCTTGGCTTTTAAGTACATGGTATAGCTTCCGTATTTATCACAGAGCACATTAAATTCTGGAGTAACAAAAGTCGTCGTGTTAACCTGCTCTATGATGGCCGGACCCTCTACTTTGTTTCCAAACTTGAGTCTGTGTCCATCATAAACAGGGACTTCCTCAAAGGCTTGCCTAAGCGGCAAATAAACTTTTCTCTTCTTTTTTAGAGCTTTTGAAGGATCTTCTTGGTCAAATTCTTCCTCCCTGAAGGTTGGCTTGGTTGTTTTTCCGATGCTAGTGAGTCGCAAATTGATTAATTCAATCGGCGTTCTCTCCTCCTCCAGAGAGTACCCATAAAGCCGGTCATGCTCAGGATGAAATTTCGAAGCTATTAATCCGGTATCACCTTTCTCCAACTCTTCCTCTGTTATCTCCACGTTCACTTCATGGTATTGTTTAACGTATCTCATATCCAGGGAATAGATATGTTGAATAGAGTTCTCTGGAATGTGTTCTGATTTGAGAAGCTTTGTGGCTCCTTTCTCCATTTCACTAAACAGAGACTTGAATTTCTGTACATCTAACTCATCAAAGTGCGCAGAATAGGTTCTAACAAAGTTATGCTTCAAATCAGACATCAACATCCCGGCTGCACAGAAAATAGATGATTCCTTCGGAATAATCATAACCGGAATCTCAAGCTCAAGGGCAATCATACATGCATGAACCGGTCCCGCTCCCCCAGCAACGACCAGGGGAAACTCTCTTGGGTCGTGGCCGCGTTTAACACTCACTTCTCGCACTCCTGAGGCCATGTTGACATTTATCACCCTGTACATTCCTGCAACGGCCTCAACCACATCCATACCTAATGGGTCAGCGATTCTTTCTTTAACCGCCTTTTCTGATCGGTCGTAATTCAGCGGTATCTTCCCTCCTGCAAAGAAATCTTTATCCAGATAACCGAGTATCAGATCTGCGTCTGTACAGGTTGGGAGTTCTCCTCCCAAGTCATAACAGGCAGGGCCCGGCTTTGAGCCAGCACTCTGGGGTCCCATGCGCAAGAGCCCTCCTTCATCTACCCAGCCTATACTTCCACCCCCAGCTCCGATAGTCACTATTCCCAACATAGGAAGAGCCAATCTTAACCGATTAATTTCACCTTCCGTAGTGACCAGCGGCGTTTTATCTTTGATTAAAGCGGCATCAAAACTCGTTCCTCCCATATCAATGGTTAGGCAGTCATCATAACCTTGGATAGAAGTATACTCGATTCCAGCCACTGGTCCGGCTGCAGGACCAGACAAGAGGATTACGGCCGCATTATCCATGGCAATCTGCGGTGAGACGATTCCTCCATTCGATTGCATGATGAGTAAGACTCCTTTAAACCCAATATCTTTCAACTTCTCAATAAGACTCGTTAAATAATTCCTTAATATAGGTCCAACATATGAGTTTAGGACTGTTGTTGAAATCCGGTCATAAAACCTGATAGAAGGCAAAAATTCAGATGAAACTGTCAAGTAGAGACTCGATTCATCAAGTCCAATACCAAATTGTTCCTTTATTATTTTCGCGGCTAATGATTCATGTTTATCATTGGCAAAAGAATTCATGAAGCAGATGGCGATAGCCTCTACCCCTTCTTTTTTAAACAGCTTTGCAGCTGCTAAAACGTCTGACTCATTGAGTTCAGTAACTACATCGCCCTTGTAATTAAGCCTCTCCTCGACAGAATGCCTCAAGTATCTCGGAACCAAGGGCTCCACGTTTGTGTATCTATTGTTATACTGCTCTTCCCTTATTCCCCTTCTCATCTCCAAAGCGTCTCTCACACCTTTTGTGGTCAAAAGACCTGTCTTGGCTCCCCTGCGAGTTAACACTGCATTTGTGGTGACTGTGGTTCCATGGACGATAGTCTTAACACACTTGATGAATTTTCTTAAAGAGATTTGCTTGGCTTTGGCCATTTCCTCGAGGCCGTTCATCAATCCCACCGATGGATCTTCCGGAGTAGATGAAACTTTATATATTTCTGAGCTTCCATCCTCAGAGGTCAACAAAAAATCAGTGAACGTGCCTCCAACATCTATGCCTATTTTGTATTCTATGGTCATTTTTATCTGTCTCGCAGATTGTTTGGCCTGCTCCGAGCAAAGCGAAGGAGTCTTCTCTGTTCCTTGCAATGACATTCTTATTGTATTAGATTGCCACGTTTCGTTTGCAAGGACAAATTGTTGTAACATTATTTAGGAAACGTTGTACTGGCTTGATTACTCTTCTTATCGAATGACTCCTTCTTCTTCCAATTTATCTATCTGTTCCTGTGAGTGTCCTAGAAGCTCTGATAGTATTTCTACTGTGTGCTCTCCCAAAGTCGGCGCAGCAGTGAATGAGTCTTCTTCCATTCCTGACATTTTTACAGGATTTCCTAAAATTTTCACCTTTCCATAGTCAGGATGGCTGATTTCTACCAGCATATTCCTGGCTAAAAGCTGAGGGTCAGACAAAACTTTATCTACCGCATTCACGGGTGCAGAAGGAATCCCTTCATCTGCCAAGAGTTTTAACCAGTCAGATGCAGTTCTTTCTAAAAACATTTGTTCCAAAATCGGCAAGAGCTCGTCTTTGTTCTTCCTTCTTAGGTCATTGGTACAAAATTTGGGATCTTTTATCAGGTGCTCAAGACCTAAAACTGCGCAAAATTTTTCCCAGAACTTTTCTACAAAGATGGCAATAACCACATAAGCATCCTTTGTTTTAAAAGCCTGGTAGGGAACAACAGTCTGGTGTCCAGAACCAATCGGCCCGGGTATCTTCCCATCAAGGAGATAATACTGGGCTACATAAGTCAGAAAAGACACCTGGCTATCCAGAAGGCTGACATCTATTTTCTCGCCAACTCCTGTCTTCTCGCGTGAATAGAGAGCAGCCACAACTGCATAGGCAGCATACATGGCTCCAGCAAGGTCGCCTGTGGGAATACCCATCCGGACAGGCGGTCTCCCTGACTCTCCCGTGATGGACATGGCTCCCCCACGAGCCTGGAGGATGAGGTCAAAACCAGGCAGATCCTTATCAGGTCCTGTGTGTCCGAAAGAGGAGATAGAGCAGCATATGATTTTAGGATTGATTCGTTTCAAGGTTTCATAGTCACAACCCAATCTCTCCAAGACACCAGGACGAAAATTATCAAAAACCACATCTGATATCTTCACCAATTCATAAAAGATTTCTCTTCCTTTTTCTTTTCTCAGGTCAAGAGTTATGCTTTTCTTGTTCCGGTTAATGCTCAAAAAATAGGCGCTCTGTCCTTCGGAGAGCTTGGGTCCCATGGTTCGCGTCTTATCACCGCCTTCAGGGTCTTCAATCTTGATCACTCCTGCTCCAAGGTCTGCCAGAATCATCGACCCAAAAGGACCCGAAAGCATACGAGACAGGTCTAAAATTCTAACGTTTGATAAAGGTCTCTTCATTCTGTTTACAGTCCGATTGGCTCTTTAAATTCTCCGAAAACTTCCTTAAAAACTTTGGCTATCTCACCTAGAGTGGCATAAGACTTGACAGCTTTCAATGTATGGGGCATCACGTTTTCACTCGTCTGCGCCGCTTTTCTCAATTCGAGCAATGCCTCTTCTACATCATTGTCATTCCTCTGAGACTTTATCTCCTTCAGTTTTTTCTTTTGCTCCTCAGCCACTTCTGGATTAAAGGGATGAAACTCAATCTTAGCCTCTTCTTCTTCCATCACATATTTGTTCACCCCAATCTTGGCGATTTCTCCCGATTGAATCTTTTTTTCGTGTACATAAGCCTGCCGGCTCACTTCTCTCTGGATATAGCCTGATTCAACTGCCTTAATCATACCTCCAATCTCTTCCACTTTTTTCATGCACTCCACAATTTTCTTTTCAATCTCATTCGTTAACCACTCAACATAATACGAGCCCCCCAGAGGATCAACGACATCCCTGAGTCCCATCTCATCTACCAGTATCTGCATGGTTCTCAAGCTGTTCCTGATAGGGCGGAAATCAAGGCATAATAAGCCCCTCGGACGATATTGCTTTCCGGCTGCTGGATTGTCAAACCACCGCCTCCTCCACCTGCAATCATTCTTAGGGTCATTGAACGGGGATTCGTAGCTTTGAAACGTTCTTTTATGATCTTGGCCCAGAGTCTCCTTCCTGCCCTGAATTTTGCGACCTGCTCCCATAAGTTGCCGTGAATGTCGAAGTTGAAAGCAATCCTTCCGGCAAAATCATCAATGCCAAGTCCCCGCTTCAACACCTCCTGGATATAGGTAATAGCAATCTCAAAGGCATAAGCCATCTCCTGAATGGGAGTCGCTCCAGATTCTCTGATATGGTAGCCACAGACGCTGAAGGGATTGAATCTGGGAACGTTTTTAGAACAAAATTCGACCACATCTCCTATTAGCCGGATAGAGGGTTCAACAGGAAAAACCCAGGTTCCTCTGCCTATGTACTCCTTCAAGATATCATTCTGGGTAGTGCCTCTTATTTGATCCCAAGGAACTCCGTGTTTCTCGGCTACAACAAGATACATAGCCAGCATCACAGAAGCTAGTGGGTTGATAGTCAGGGAGGTGCTTATCTTATCTATGGGGATACCGGCAAAAGCTTCTTCCAAATCTTTCAGAGTATCTATGGCCATTCCTACTCTGCCAACCTCTCGCTCAGCAAGAGGGTCATCGGAATCAAGGCCCAACTGTGTCGGCAGATCAAAGGCCACATTGAGCGCAGTCTGTCCCTGTTCCAAAAGCCATATGAACCTCTCATTCGTCTCTCTAGCCGTTCCAAACCCAGAATACTGGCGCATGGTCCAAGGGCGTTTGCGGTACATCAGAGGATGAATTCCTCTGGTGAACGGAAATTCTCCTGGTTGGCCAATCTTATCTTTGTAATTTATATCTTTAATGTCTTCAGGACCATAGACAGGATTTACTTTTATTCCTGATTCAAGAATTATCTCCTTAAGCTCTTCAGAATTAGATTTACTCATTTTTCTCCTCAATCCTCTCTTTTATGAACTTCACAATTTCATCTAATCTGGCCCCTGTGGGAAAAACACCGGTTACCCCGTAGTCCCGCAGAGTTTTGATATCTCTGCGGGGGATATTTCCACCGACCAGCACCAATTTATCAGTGAGGGCCTCCTCTTCCAACTGCTCCATCAATTTTTTACTCAGGGGAAGATGAGCACCCGAATAAATAGACAGCCCAATCACATCGACATCTTCCTGTAAAGCTGTTTTTACTATCTCCTCGATTGTCTTGTGAAGGCCAGTGTATATGACTTCCATTCCTGCATCTTTGAGGGCATGGACGACCACCTTTGCTCCCTTATCATGCCCATCAAGACCTGGTTTAGCGACCAAAACTCTGGTTCGTTTTTGGCTTAAAGGTTCATTCACAGCCCGAGTTCCTTGGCAATGATGATTTGGAGAATCTCTGAAGTTCCCCCCCCATACAGTAAGAATCTGGCATCTCTGTAAAAACGTTGTACAGGATATTCCATTGAATAGCCGTAGGCCCCGAATATCCGTGTTGCCTCATCAGCAACTCTACAGGCGACTTCAGAGGCAAAATATTTGGCCATTGATGCCTCTTTCATACATCTATTCCCTTTATCCATTAATCGGGTTGTGTTGTACACCATAAGCTTTGAGGCTTCTATCTCTGTTGCCATGCGGGCTATCTTCATTTGGATAGCCTGGAACTTTCCGATCGGTCTGCCAAATTGAATTCGTTCTTTAGCATATTGCAGTGATGCCTTATAGGCAGCTCTTGCAAGACCAAGAGACAGGGCTGCTGTCATCACCCGTATTTCTGCTAGAATTGCCCTCAGATTATCATGCCCTTTACCCTTTTCACCAAGACGGTTTTCAAGAGGTATGTGGCAGTTATCAAAAGCAACTTCTGATACCTGCGTTCCCTTGGTTCCCAGCTTATGGAATTTTGAGCTCACAGAAAGACCTGATGTGCCTTTCTCTACGAGAAAAAAGTCTAAGCCTTTTAATCCCTTTTCCTTATCAGTCTGGCAAAGGACTGTAATACAATCAGCATATGGGGCGTTTGTGATCCAGGTTTTCAGGCCATTGATTACGTATCCATCTTTTGTTTTCTGAGCAGTAGTGCGTATGGCAGAGAGGTCAGTGCCAGCTTCTGGCTCTGTTAAGGCAAAGGCTACAACTTTTTCTCCTTTAGTAGCAGGAAGAAGGAGTCTTTTCTTATGATCTTCTGTGCCATATCTGAAGATGAAATCTGTTCCCATGAGGCATTGCATGGCGGTGAAGGCGGCGACTGCCATGCTTCCCCTAGCCAATTCTTCGCATAAGATGCAGAACATAGTGATATTTGCATCGGTTCCACCATATTCTTTCGGATATCTGATTCCATAGGCCCCTAATTTGGCAACTTTTTTGAACATTTCTTGAGGAAATTCTTCTGTCTCGTCTATCTCTCTTGCCACAGGGATAACCTCATTATCAACAAACCGGGCTATTGTATCCCGGAATAATTCTTCTTCTTTCATTTTCCCTTAAGGCAAGAGGCTCTTGGTTTTTCTTCCATTTGAATGGACCACAAGATAATATAATATAAAGGCGAAAAGTTCAAATGTTCACCGTGACTCAGAAGAGGTTTTGGGGAATGTTTACGTTTCTGTGTTGATTTTAGAGAAAAATCGTTTAAAATACTCAATCAGGACTTAAAAAGTACAAATGAGTGATCTGGATGTTTTATTTAATCCAAAGAGCATCGCTGTTGTAGGTGCTTCCAAGGATCCAGATAAACTCGGATACATCCTCTTTAAAAATGTTATAGACTATAAATTTGAAGGAAATGTTTATCCCGTAAATCCCAAGGCAGATGTCATCCTGGGCAGAAAAGCTTACCCCACAGTCGCCTCTATACCAGATACAATAGATCTGGTTCTCTTGAGTATCCCTCATCATCTCGTGCTCGAAGTCGTGGAGGAATGCAGCGAATCTCAGGTGAAATCAATTGTGATATTATCTTCAGGCTTTAAGGAAGCAGGAGAAGAGGGAGAAAAGATACAAGATGAAATCAGGACTATCTGCCAGACATCAGGCATGAGGGCATTAGGACCCAATTGTATGGGAATCTATAATATTTCCGGGAATTTAAACGGGACCTATTTCTGGGAATTACCTCGCATCCAGGGAAATATAAGTTTCATCTCTCAAAGCGGAGCATATGGAGGAATACTCTTCAATGAAATCCGTCAAAGACGCATAGGAATATCGAAGTTCATCAGTATCGGAAACATGGTCGATCTCAGTCACGCTGATTTACTGAAGTATCTCTCTACCGATGAGGACACCAAAACCGTAGCTCTCTTTATAGAGGGCATACAGGACGGTAGAGAATTTATGGAAGCAGCTTCCGAAGTCTCCAGATTGAAACCAGTAGTCGCTTTCAAGGTTGGAAGGACAGAAGCCGGTATTAGAGCAGCCAAGTCTCATACCGGTGCTATGGCTGGTTCGCATGAAGTTTATGAAGCTGCCTTCAAACAATCAGGGATGATTCATGCCCGTGATACTGAAGAATTTTTTGATGTTGCCATGGCTCTTTCCTCATGGCATAGCACTCTACCCAAAAATAACAATCTTGCTATTCTTACCATTTCTGGAGGGCCATGTGTCGCAGCAAGCGATACATGTGAAGAGATGGGACTCAGTGTGCCGAAGTTTTCTGATGAGACGAGAAACCAGATCAGGAAATTCATTCCCTACTTTGGAGCTGATTCGAACCCAGTGGATATGACCCCTCAGATGAATACTGAAAACTATGACACTTGTGTAGATACAGTCTTTTCCCAAGATGAAATTGCTGGTGTGATTGCCATCAACGTAGGTTTGGACAGAAAAAAATTCGCTTCTGCATTTGTGAAGGCAAGCAAAAGACACAAAAAGCCCGTAGTCTCTTTTACTATAGATACCCCGGAACTTTCAAAAATTTTCTATGATAACCACATTCCCATCTATCCCACCCCAGAACGGAGTGTCCACGCCTACAATGGACTCGTGAAATACAGCGCCTACTTGAAGACGAAAGGAACAAAACCCAAAACAAAAGAGACAAAAAAACCGTCAATCATTCTCAAACAGCTCAGGGAGGAAGGGAAAAAAGTGCTCTCCGAACACGAATCCGCAAAAGTATTAGAAGAATACGAGATTCCAACCTGTCGAGAACATGTTGCCACAGACATCACTGAAGCTGCAAAGTATGCTAAAGACATAGGCTATCCAGTAGTCTTAAAAATCAATTCTAATGAAGTTTCTCACAAATCAGAAGCTGGCGGAGTATACCTTGGATTAAAAGACGAAGTTGAATTAAAAGAGGCCTGCCATAAGTTGCAGAAAAACTTTAGTGAGTCATCGGAGTTTCTCATTCAAGAGTTTATTCCTCCTGGAATAGAGCTCATAATCGGCGGAAAAAGAGATTATACATTTGGGCCCACTGTTGCATTTGGGTTGGGCGGGGTACTTACTGAAGTTTTAAAAGATATATCTTTGAGGATTTGCCCCATTGACAAGCTGGAAGCGAGGGAGATGATCCAAGAGATAAAGGGGTACCCGATACTGAAAGGGTATAGGGGGAAAACCGGCTGCGATACAGAAGCAATAGCAAAAGTTCTGGTAAAGGTTTCGCACCTTCTTCTCAGCAATAGCAATATCACAGAACTGGATGTTAATCCTTTAATCGCGCACAAAGATAAAGTAGTGGCAGTTGACTCTTTAATCATTTTAGGGCAATGAAAAAGTTAATCAGAGAGAACACCTTGTAAACGGTATGGCCTTTGTACAGAATAGAAAAACAAAAAAATAATAAATAAAGAAAATGGCTCGTAAAAAAAATATTCAAGTGCTGCTGGGTAATGTTGCCATAGCCAGAGGAATCATTGAAGCTGGATGCCATGTGGTTACTTCTTACCCTGGAACACCCAGCTCTGAAATTGTTCCCGCAGTCGTTAAATTCAAGAAAGAGCTGGGCTTGAACACTTACATCGAGTGGTCAACAAATGAAAAGGTCGCCTTTGATAATGCGCTGGCGGCGAGTATGGCTGGAAAGAGGGCAGCTGTGGCCATGAAACAGGTGGGCCTCAATGTCGCCTCTGATTCTCTTATGAGTTCAGCCTACACTGGTGTTATCGGGGGGCTAGTCATAATAAGCTGCGATGATCCAGGACCGCACAGCTCACAAACCGAACAGGACTCCCGCTTCTTTGCCATGTTCGCCAAGGTCCCGGTATACGACCCATCGACTCCTCAAGAAGCAAAGGAAATGGTGAAAGAAGCATTCGAGCTTTCTGAAGAATTCCAGGTACCTGTACTTCTGCGTCCAACACTCAGAGTAAGTCATGCCAAGCAGAGCATGAGGCTCTTACCTATAAAGCAGCTTGACAGACCGGCGAATTTCAAGAAACACCCAGAACGATGGGCAGCAACACCCAGATACAGGCTTTTGCTGCATAAAAAATTGAATGAGACTCTGCAAAAGATACAAAAACGATTCGAAAAGGACTCCAAGTGGAACTATGAGGAAGGGACAGGCGACAGCAGACGTCTTGGCATCATTACCTGCAGCGTGAGCTTTACTATTCTCAGGGACATTCTGGAAGAAATCAGCTTAAAAGAGGCTGTTGACATCCTGAAGATCGGGACTCCTTATCCTCTCCCCCAGAAAAGAATTACAGAATTCATTAAAAAACGCAAAAAAGTTTTGGTTATCGAGGAGACCGACGCGGTTATCGAATCTCAAATCATTGATAAAAGCAAAGTGCTTGGGAGGCTAACAGGCCATATTCCTCTACAGGGAGAGCTCTCACCTGATGTAGTCTATAATATCCTGGCAAAAGTTTTGAAGGAGCTTGGGATTTCTCGTTTTGAAAAAAATTTAGATACCAGGCTCGGTAAGCTGATCGAAAATCTCGAGCTTCCTGTTCGAAGACCAACTTTATGTGCCGGCTGTCCTGAAAGGGCTGCCTTTTTTGCAATCAAGAGAGCACTTCCCAAAGCTATCTACACCAGCGATATAGGTTGTTACACACTTGGATTGAATCTTCAAGCAGTAGATACTGTTCTTGATATGGGTGCAGGGATCACATTAGCCAGCGGATTTTATCAAGCTTATCATCAGGATAAAACCGATATTCCAATAGTGGCCACCATGGGTGACTCCACCTTTTATCATTCAGGCACGGCTTCACTCCTGAATGCTGTCTACAATAATGCAAGGTTTATTTTGGTCATTCTGGACAACGAAATTACTGCAATGACTGGGATGCAGCCTACGCCCGGATTAGGAATCACAGCAGATGGAAGCAAAGGAAGAAAAATCCCTCTGCAGGAATTGATAAAAGGATGCGGAGTAGGGTGGATCAAAACCATTGACCCGTATGATGTGAAAAATTTAATAAAGCTATTAAAGGAGGCAAAAGAATATACTAAGAGAAGCAGCAGGGGAATAGCCGTGATCATTGCTAATCATCCATGTCTTATCCAATATCCGGAGGCGCGAGAGGAAAATCAAATAAAAGTGGAGATAACCGATGATTGTAATGCTTGTGATTATTGCCTTGATTTTTTTGAGTGCCCTGGACTCTATCTGAATGAAGAAAAAAAACGCGCAGAGATAGACCGAAAGTATTGCATAGACTGCGGCGTGTGTATAGATGTATGTCCCAGAGGAGCTATTGTTGCGGTCTAAAATTATTGTAAGACTACCTGAAATAATGAGATTCATTTATAATTTCTTTTATCTTACTTTCCTTATGAGATGAGAAATTAGTTTTAAAAGGCGAGGGACAGGCGGTGCACCTTCTATGACTGAATCTCTGTGCTACTGAGTCACTGACCTATCGGTTAGACATGAAAGTACAGATTATATTAGCCGGGATTGGCGGCCAAGGAATATTGTTCTCTTCAAAGATATTTTCTGAGCTGGGATTAAAATTGGGATTGGACGTCATGGGGTCAGAGACTCATGGAATGAGCCAGAGAGGAGGTTCAGTTATCGCTCACCTGAAGCTCGGTCGCTTTCAAAGTCCTTTGATCAGATCCGGCACTGCTGATATTCTGTATTCTTTTGAAGAGAATGAAACTTATAAGACCTTGAAATTCTTGAGAAAAGGCGGTATATGTTTTACAGATTTAGAGAGTCCAGATCGACTCAATAAAAAAGTCCTTGATTATCTGAGAGATAAGGATATTAACTTCCTTGCCCATGATGCAAGCGGAGTGGCCTTAAAAATTGGGTCGATCATTTTTGCCAATATCGTTCTTATAGGGTATTCTGTAGGGACGGGATTGGTCCCTTTTGAATATAAAGATATGAGAGATGTGCTGGAGAGGGCCAGCAGAAAGAAAAACTTCGAGACGAATTTAAAGGCGTTCGAAATAGGTTTTCAAGAAGGAAAATTACAATGAACTCTAAAATTCTTTTGGCACAGAGTCAACCTTAAGGAGGTGTATTTTGGCTTGGGAAATTTTCGGAAAAAGTATCAATAAAGTAGGAGTTATCGGCTCCGGCAATATCGGACCGGATATTGCTCTATACTTCAGCAAAGTTCTCCATAAGCATGGGGTTCCAGTCGTAGTTATTGATGTGGATGAGAATGCACTCAAATCCGGAGAGGCACGGGTCAAGGGAAAGCTGATGAGAGGAGTCAAGGCCGGAGCATTCCAAGAAGAAGAGGTCAATTCAATGCTCTCCAACATTTCATGGACTACTGATTATCTCCAATTAACCATGACCAATATGGTGATCGAGGCGGCAACTGAGGATATCGGCATAAAAAGAAAGATTTTTGCTGAACTCGAGAGAATCTGTCCTGAGACAGCTGTTCTTGCCTCGAACTCCTCACACATGGAACCTGAATACATCTTTGAGGAAATCAGGAACAAAGCGAGATGCCTGGTCATCCATTATTTCTTTCCAGCTGAGCGAAATATGGTTGTTGAGATTGTCCCAGGAGAAGAAACCGCAGCCGATATAACAGATTTTTTAATGAAATTCTATGAACAAATCGGAAAAGCACCAATCAAGGTGAAAAGTAGATTCGGTTATGCTATTGATCCTATCTTTGAGGGAATTTTTCTGGCTGCTGCTCGGATGGTTGAAAAAGGAGTAGGAACGGTTAAACAGGTAGATGCCATGGCCCAAAGGGCTCTGGGACTGGCAGTAGGCCCTTTTACAGCTATGAATCTGACAGGAGGAAATCTCATAGCACAGCACGGCCTTAATGAAATGCATGAAAAAATTTCTGCCTGGTTTCAATCCCCAAACATTCTCGATAGTCAGCTCTCCTCCGGTAAGCCCTGGGATGCTCCCAAAAGAGGAGAAGAAGTGGCTTACAGTGAGGGAGTCTTTGAAACTGCATCCAACCAATTAAAAGGCGCTTACTTTGGCCTGGTGTGCGAAATCCTTGACTCTGGAATTTCAGATGCAGGAGATTTGGAGATGGCTGTTGAGAGCGCCCTCGTCATAAAAGCACCGTTCCAGATGATGAATGAGATGGGCGTAGATAAGGCCCTTGAACTCGTACAGGAGTATAACAAAGAATGGCCAGATTTCTCTGTCCCTAAGGCTCTGGTTGAACAAGTCGAGTTGGGGATGCCTTGGGAAATCCCCTTTGTCTTTAGAGAAGACAGGCATGATATTGCTGTTGTCACTATACGAAGACCAAACACGCTGAACGCTCTTAATACTACAGTCATGAACCAGCTTGAAGCGATTTTTACTGGAATAAAGGAAGACGCCAACATAAAAGGAGCTGTGCTTACGGGATTTGGTGTCAAGGCTTTTGTTTCTGGTGCTGATATTAATGAGCTCGCTCGATTAAGGACTCCAGAAGAGGGAGAGACTTTCTCGCTGCAGGGTCAGGAAATAATAAATATGGTTGAGAATCTGGCCAAGCCTGTCATCTGTGCCATGAATGGCCTTGCTTTTGGAGGCGGCAATGAGCTGGCCATGGCCTGCACAGCAAGAATAGCCAAAAAAGGGCTTCCGGTTCTTGCTGGTCAACCAGAGCCCAAGCTTGGGATCATTCCTGGCTTCGGAGGAACTCAGAGACTTCCCCGGCTTGTAGGATTGTCTAATGCCTGGCCTATTCTCCGGACGGGAAATCCCATATCTTCATCACAAGCCTTAGAGATCGGATTAATACAGGAGGAGGTAGAGGGTGACCTCATACAGGCAGGTATCGCTCTTATTAGGAATGTGCTCTCGGGCAAGGCAAGCATTCCACCAATAACCAAAGAACCGATTGAAATCCCTGAATCTCTTCCTGAAGTTGATATCGGGCATCTTTCTCGCAAGACAGATGAAATACTCAAAAAGGCCGTCCTTGAGGGAGCAAAAATGGATCTGGAAGAGGGATTAAAACACGAAGCCCGGACCTTTGGTGAATGTCTAAAGACAAAAGACATGAGAATCGGGATGGAGAATTTCATGAAATTCGGTCCCAAGAGGAACGCTGAATTCTGCCATGCATAATCCATGAGTATGAACAGTGAAGAATTGAAAACTGGAGGTAAAAATGATTTTTGAGAAAGCATTTATTCCTTATGATGCATACTGGAGCACACCGTTTTGCCGGTGGCAGGGAAATTTGGCTCATCTGCATTCAATGGAGTTTGCTGCTGAGGTCTGCAGAGGAGCTTTCCCAGCGCGAAGGATCTCGCCTGAGATATTCGACGGAATCGTCTTGGGAATAACAGTTCCGCAGAAATACAGTTTCTACGGAGCGCCATGGATGGCAGGCATGGTTGGAGCCGCAGGAATAACAGGCCCTACAATCAGCCAGGCATGTGCAACATCGGCTAAATGTGTGCGCGTTGCAGCTGAAGAAATTGAGCTCGGCGAGAAAAAGGCAGTTCTCATCGTTACCTGCGACCGAACGAGTAATGGTCCTCATATCTACTATCCTAATCCCCTTGGCATAGGAGGAACAGGTGATAAAGAGGATTGGGTGTTGGACAATTTCGGTTATGATCCATATGCCAAGAATTCTATGATCGAGACTGCCGAAAATGTGGCCAGAGAAGCGGGGATAACTAAGGAAGAACAAGATGAAGCGGCTCTTATAAGATACAACCAGTACCAGGATGCCCTTAAAGATAACAGTGCCTTTCTCCACCGTTTTATGGTCGTACCGATCGACGCCAAGGACCCATCCGGAAGGAAGGTGATAGCAACAGTGAATGGAGATGAAGGCATTTTCCCAACAACTGCTGAAGGATTGGCAAGGTTAAGACCTGTGCTCGAAGAAGGGACAGTCACCTATGGCACCCAGACCTTCCCATCCGATGGGAACGCGAGTATCGTCTTAACTACCCAGGAGATGGCAAGAGAGCTCAGCCGCGATCCAAACATCGAGATCGAAATTATTGCCTATACTGAAGCAAGAGCGAAGAGAGGCTTCATGGCTATGGCCATCGTGCCTACAGCCCGAGAGGCTCTTTCGATTGCAGCAATAGGAATCGAGGATATCAAAGCCATCAAAACTCACACTCCTTTTGCAG
>Ga0209978_10000282_pt1 | contig 18029 bp, 19 predicted proteins | sample BentaG_FD_182805 | JGI IMG/M metagenome (GOLD analysis project Ga0209978, IMG submission 182805) | Deep subsurface microbial communities from South Atlantic Ocean to uncover new lineages of life (NeLLi) - Benguela_00093 metaG (SPAdes)... | ecosystem: Environmental > Aquatic > Marine > Oceanic >... | reverse complement strand
CTGTCGTTTTTGTCTTATTGGCTGTATAAACAGACCATATAGGGAGAGGTCACTACATGTGCTGAAAACCATAATTGACACAGGGACGAGACTAACGGGCGTTGAAAAAGTTTCGCTGATAGGAGCAGCTCTTTCTGATTATAAGCACCTAGAAACTCTTTGTTGGCATATAGTTAATTCAGGTTTGAACTTATCTATCGCGTCTTTACGGGCAGATTGTGTCACTCCCAACCTTATTGAGGCTCTTACCAAGAGTGGACAGAAAACGATTGCATTGGCACCTGAAACTGGTACTAACGACCTAAGGTCTTGCATACACAAAGGAATTACCAATGATGATATTATAAAAGCTGTAGAAATTGCTTCTGAGCATGGTATCAACAATTTGAAATTGTATTATATTATAGGTTTCCCAATGGAAGGTCAAGCCGACTTAGAAGGGATTATTTCGCTTACTAAAACAGTTTTAAAATTGAAGTTTAGAAAAATAATGTTAAGTATAAATCCCTTTGTTCCTAAAGCCCATACACCTTTTCAGTGGGATTCACAGCCTCCTCTTGAAGTTCTTAGACAGAAAAAAAAGTTTATTGAGTCGGCTTTGCGAAAACTTGCACCAAGGATTGAGTTAAATTTCCTTGACTTTCGATGGGGAAAAATACAAACACTTCTTTCTACTGGAGGACGCGAATTAGGCGAAGTGGTAAAATCAGTCGCGGAGCGATCTGCATCTCTTGGAAGTTGGAGGTATGCATTGTCTCGTTCTCATATTGATTTAGAAGACTATATTCACCGCTTCAGTTTATATCAGGAGACACCTTGGGATCATATTCAGCATAATGTTCGAAAAGAGTTACTTATTAAAGAACGAAAACTTGTAGAAAAAGGAAAGCATATTCTCAGATAAGCGTATTAAGTGGTTGATGGACTAATTAACGCGCCATAGACTTCTCGAAATACCGAAGGTATATATATAGATGATACACATAAGAACAGTTCTGTAAGAAAACAACTGCTTGTGGGATTTTCTTGGAGTACAAAGAAGTCAAGAAAAAGTATCCGTCTTTGTCAAGAGAGATTGAAATAGAAACCACAAAAGTACGTATTAGTGGTTATCGCTCTGACAGTGATACCGGAGAGGTTGCAGTAGTATCAGGTCATAGTCTTACAGGATATGAGCCAGACGTTATTGATTATGTTAGACGTTGCGACAACGAGACACAGGCAAAAGAAATCATTGAATATCTAAAAAGACAAGGTGAAATTTCACCTCAATACGCAGATCGTCTCATGGAGCAACTTTTAAATCACCCGCTTGGCGTACGCAGCTTCGGAAGTAAAAAAAGTCCTGGATGGTATGAGAAACTGAGAAATCAGTAACTGTCTTACGAAGACTACCAAGGATACTCTTATGCCGCTGCTTCAGATACCGGTTCAGGTTCAACGTCCATAACTACATCAGGTACTCGTGTCACTTTGGATTTCATAATTTCACATTTTCTTAGGGCTGTAATCTTCTTTGCGGCGTTATAGATTTCGCTACCCACCTTTCCCAAAACAACTTGCTGTACGAATTGTTGAAAAGTAAGCTCCTCTGCCTTCTTTTGGATGACATCCTCCATGATTTTGCGAATTACATGTTGTTGTGTTGTTTTGGCTCGTGATAGAGTAAGAACGATTGCCGTAAGGCGTAAGGTATAGCCATCTTTAGTAGTCACATTGAAAATACCATCAATTCTGCTACTGCCTCTTCTGATAAGTGACCTCAGATAATCTCGTGTGAAAACATGACCTTTATACTCTGTGTATGCGATTTTGTTCTTAACTTCCATAATTTGGAAAAGTAACTTAACATGGATTTGATTGAAATCATTAGTGATGTCGTAAAGAGTAGTTTCGATTCTCCTGCCTACAATTCTGTCTGGATCACTTGCAATAGTCTCCCCAATATCGAGGTTTCCAAAATAACTAGGTGTTTGGATTTTATACCACTCTTTACTTTTCCACTTATCTACAGTTTTACGACGGCGTTTGGACAACTTATAGCCTCCACAAATATTTCAAAAGACGATGACATCTCATAAATTGTTGAATGATAATCATTTAATTCCATGAACCATCTGAATGATGTAAAATATCGAATGAACAAAGAATTTAAAAGTTTTGTTTCTCCGCAGATATAAAAAAATGCAAAGGTGTTCATTAGAAAATTATGTTGCGTCTCAGATTAACTCTCTAAGTTTAGAGAAAAATATTATTGGTGAATTATCGTCCTGGTGCCAAGAAGAACGCCATTATAAGCTTTTCTTTACCTGTGTTTTTGATGAAATGGTTTACCCCTTTTGGTATCCATAATGCGTCACCAGGACCAATTGCTGTCTCTTTTTCGTCTTCGCCATACCAGACAGTTCCTGTGCCACTTACACAGTAATAAACCTCATCTTGAGGAGGTTCATCATGTGCATGAGGGTCTAATCCTTCACCAGGTTCGAAATCGCCCATGACAAACATGCATGTTTTACTTCCTACCGTTTCCTTTGTGAAAAATATTCTAATAGATCCACCCAAGATTTTTTTTACTTCAGCTTCATTAAAATGAAGTTTTTTTACTTCAGCCATCTTTTTATCACCATTCAATGTTTGTATAGTATCATTATTATTAAACTATTTTTATTTAGATATTGCGGTAAACTAAGTTTAATCAGTTTCTGATCGATGTTTCTTTGTTTGGATCTCTTCTTTCTCGCGTATATGAATTAATAACGAATCAAGGGCATCAAGAAGAGTCTTAGTTTCTCCTGAACTCTCGATGGTTACCTGTAATTCATTATTATTTTGCTCAAAGCTAATATTCACTGCACGATTTACAGCAATAAGCTTTGGCTTCAGATATTGAATCAGTTCTTCAATATCTTGGCTTGTTGGATACCTAATTTGTAAATTTGTTTTAATTCGTTCAATCATTTTTTTCTGACCGATCAATTTATTCCTTAGGTTTGTGTTCTTTAAACTGAATATCTAGACTTTTCCGAACAAATTTTATGAATTGCGCCTCTTTGTCTATTGGCACACGAGCACCAGCCGCAATATCGTGACCACCTGCTTCCACTCCTCCTATATGCTCTGCTGCTTCACTAAGTGCCTTTCCGACGTTTATACCCCGGCTCACCAATTTTTCAGTCGCGCGTCCTGAAATTTTAATGAAGTTTTCATCTTCCTGAAATGCTATTCCAAGAACGACTTTTTCTGAAGAGAGCGTGTTACTGCTTCTAGCCAGACTTACCACTGTTCCAATTATTCGATCATCCACGAGCCCCTTACCGTCAAATATCTGCACATTCTCAAGATCAGTTATTCTCTCAGTATTGTCGCTTATGAGTGTAAGGTAGTCGGAAAGCCGAGTACGATAATTTGAAAGGACTTCCTCTGCCTCTTTGTAGGCTCTTCCACGGTCACCCATGCATATTGCCACACCTACACCTGCGCGCCCCATCCTCCCGCAGGCATTAAGGCAATATGCGAATTCTCGTGCATCGCGTAGAATCCCTCCCTCTTTTTCTTTAACTAGGGTATATACATTTCCGATAATACTTTGTGCATCTACTGAAGGAACTCCATGTTGTAAACTTCGCGTTATGAGAGCACTGACTAACTTTGTGCGCTCATCAGTAGTTAAATCAGCGATAGTTCTCCACTCATCCCCCTTTTTCAATGGGATTTGTAGTTCCACCAATAACTTAAAACATGCATCACGATTTCCAGTAATGTCTGGTATGTACGGGTCACTGTATTCTAAAGAAATATGGATTGGTCTTGTTGCCCGACCAAACAACCTTATGTCTTTTTTAACCTCCAGTATTTTAGCATTCACTGCGTCCTCAACAATTTTAGTGTTTAATCCGGTGAATGAACCTTGTTCTCCTTTATTTTGGCGGTCTCCAATCGCGCCAATAACTGCCAGTGCAGATAAATCGCTATTTTTGGTGTCCAATGCTTTGGCGCAAAAATAACTTACACCAGCACCACTTATATCATATGATCCATTAATTCCAAATGAATGAGGGTTAAGCTGAATAACTCCATTTACTTTGCCCATTGGAGGGTGATGATCAAGAATTATAGCGTTTGATTTTTCATTATCAAGGTACTTAGATATAATTTCCAATTGACCAGATCCCAAATCTGTGAAAATAAACAAACTGGTGTTGTTGCTTTCTTCCGCCAACTTCGCCATTATATTTTCTTCAAGTTGACGAATAATCCGTACATGAATATCTGCTTTAGCCCGATATAATGCACTAACAATAATCCCTGCAGCAGCAATTCCATCTGTATCTAGATGGGAAATTATTTTGATCTGGCCGTTATTTTTTGTTTCTTCTTTAATTGCATCTGCGACTTCTTTTGCTTTTTTCAAAAAAATATCATGTTTTGAAGCATTCATGGTTACATTCCAAACCTAGAATTTGTATACAATGAACTAAATACTGCTCTAAAAAGAAATATAAAAGGATATTAGCTTTTGTATACCTTATTTATTTAAAATAAAAAAAGCATCGTAAAACAAATATTGAAGGATTTTTAAATTATCTAATTAACTGGGCCACCTTTTTAGGATCATATTTCCACTTGGGATCAATCTTCTTCGTTCTACGGTAATACTTTGAGAGCCGATGAATTTTTGCTTCTGTTAGTTGAAGACCTCTTTTTGAGTGGAGATCTTTTGGATTGGCTTCCAAATGGTTGCGTAAATGCCAAGCTTTTCTAATAAGGTTTAATATGTCTTCTGGAACTACCGGTAATAATTCATGCTCATTTAAATGTTGAGATACGCTTTTTCCAGTTTGGAGTTTCACTGATGGAATGCCATACTGATCTCTAAGAATTGTTCCAATCATAGCTTGTGATTCACCAGCTTTTGCAAGCTTGACAATAATATCATCTACCTCTTCTGGTGTATAACCAACCCATACAGGTGATTTTGTTCTGGGCGGGCGTTTGCTTGCACTTTTGCCTCGGGCTTTACTATGCATTCTAGCCATTTAGGTTTCCTCCACGAATATGCCTCTGGATTTCTATATGTTACCGTGTGTTTCAATTTTTAAGTTTTTAGATGAAGGATTCTAGATCTGAATGTTTTAAAAAGGTTGCCAAAAAGAAGCTCGGTCGAATTCTAAAACTTGCCATGATAACAGGAGACCGTTTATCTATTAAGAAACTCTTTATTTAGCATTTAAGGCAATATTTTTGATTAACACCTCTAAGAATGCTTAAATCAGCTCTTTTAGTTGCTTAGATGAATTTCGATAACAGTAGAAACCCAAATAGTAATTTATATATTGTCTTAGGGATTCAGATGAGGTTAAACGATTGAACTACAATTACTCATAGACAGTATTTCGGAGTGTTTTCAGACGTGCCCCTTAGGAGCAGAGAAATTAAAGGATTTGTAAGAAAGTTAGGTGCCGATTTGGTTGCCATCCTTTATGTTGATGGAATTGATGATGAGAATACAAAAACAGAACTAAAAAACTATCTAGAAGGTGCACGTTCAATAATAATTTTTGGAAGACGTTTAGAACATGTAATGATGAAAGAAAAGGATGAAGAAAGCGCCGGTTACCAAATTACAATCAGAAAAACTGTAAAGTTAATTGCACGCAAACTCGTCAGATTTATATTTGGCAGCGGTTTTTCCTCAAAAATCCTATCTAATCCTGAAGAAATGTGGAAAAGCAAAATAAATATAAAAAACCTTGCAGAACTTGCAGGATTGGGCCAAATTGGCTTCAATAATCTGCTCTTGACACCTAAGTTTGGTCCAAGAGTTTTAATTGCAGCAATTGTTACTGATGCACTTTTAGAGCCTGATGCAAAGAACGAATTAACGATCTGTTTGGAATTAAAAGGGACTTCTTGTAAAAAATGCGCAGACGCGTGTCCACAACTTGCAATAAGTTTTACAGGGCGATTTTATGAAACTAAATGCCTTAAACAACTCAATGAGGATATAGAGTTATATCAGTCTTATTGTTGCACTTTATGTATTACTTCGTGCCCAATCGGTCATCCAGATTCTTCAGAGCGATAAATAATTCATTTATCATTTAAAGAATCCAAAAGACGCCCAATGTCTTTTTGTGCTCTTTTTAATAACTTAATTGCTTTCTTTTTTGTTTTTTCGTCCATTGAATGAAAAGGAGCAGTCTTTCGCCATAACTCACGCAAGTCTGTCAATGCATAGAGAGCGTCAAAGGTAAGAGAAACCCGTTCACTCATTTTGTCCACCAACGAGAAGTTAAAAAGAAAATGGAGCCGGGGGGAGGACTTGAACCCCCGTATAGCGGATCTGCAGTCCGCCGCCTCTAAGAGGGAGACATCTCCAGCCTCTAGGCTACCCCGGCATATTCTTCTATTCAACGTGCATACTTCAATTTCTACATCAATCAAATGCGTCTTCGCCTAGTAGAAGAGCAATTTAAAAACATTTCTGATTTGTTGAAGAAACTGAATACAGAGTAACACATTTAAAACGAGATGACTGTAAACTTACAATAATAGTTATATTAAGGTACACGTGGTCAGAATGGTCAGATTACGAGAATGCAGTTTTTGTGCAAGTAAAATTGAACCCGGAACAGGGATGTTATACGTTAAGACAGATGGATCCACCAGTTGGTTTTGCTCAAGCAAATGTAAGAAATCGGGTTCTATGAAACGCAACCCACGCAAACTGAAATGGACAAATCGATATGAATCTAAGCGTTAAAATCTAATATCTCCTTTTTAGTGAATACAAAATGGATTTAGAAAACTGAGAATTATTCGTATAACCATTGTTCATCTATTCGCTTATATTTAACTATCTCTTCTTCTTTAAAGTACACTGCCATTTCTATTTTTGCGTTTTCAACAGAATCTGCAGCATGAATGACATTTCGCTCAAGAGTCATCCCAAAATCACCTCTAATAGTTCCAGGATTCGCCTCAAGAGAATTTGTCTTTCCGATGAGTGTCCTTACAGCTTGAACTGCATTTTTCCCTTCCACAACCATTGGTAGAGATGGTCCAGATGTGATATATTCTATTAGTGGTTCGAAAAATGACTTTCCTTTATGAACCGCGTATTGTGTTTCCGCTAACTCTTTAGACACTTGTAAAAATTTCATAGCAACAATCTTTAGTCCTTTTCTTTCAATTCGGGTAATTATTTCTCCAATTAGCCCTCTTGCTACGGCATCAGGCTTCAACATCACGAAGGTTCTCACAAATTCACTCATTACTTTGCCTCCTAACATTTAGACTATAGGACATTGAAAGCTTTACAACTTTAATCTTTTAACTGAATCGGCGGGAAGTCCCATCCGTCAGGGTGGGGTAGTTCACGATAATTAGAACTGAAAAAACATTGACCCCTCTGCATATTCTGTTACCCGAAGGAACGACAATTTCTTATTTTGAAAAGAGTTCATTGGTGTTCTCTTAGAATTCTATTATTTGCATATCTTCCTTCTCGGGTTTTTCAAGGACTTTGAGGTTTAACTGAACTATCTCATCAGAGATCATGTTACCTCTAACTGTTCGTCTCTTTCTCTGACCTGGTCTTTTTGGATGGAAACCGGGCGATGAAGACAACAAAATTCTTTTCCTGACAGCTCCATGCACATCAGGTCTCATAGGAAACCCATCTTTGTCACTACCACCGGTTAACACGAACTTATATCCCGGAAAGCCAATCGTTGCACCGTCAATTTCGTCTGAAATTTTGATTCCAAACAACCTGCCAATTTTTTCGCTCTCAATACCGATCTGTCGTGTTTTACCAGTTACTGGGTCAGATATAACTGCTTTATACTCAACCACGTTTCTTGTCCTCCGAATGATTCTGATTATCATCTAGTTTTAAAATTGTGAATGATTAAAGAACATGAATTTATTCGCTCTTTATAAATTCTGCGCTTTAACAACAAATTGAATTAAAATCCCCACAGTGGCCTTTCTTTCCGTTTTATTTCTTTTAATTCGTCTAAAATTTCTTTCTGAGATTCAGGTAATTCATCTTTGAACTTGTTTTTCAGAGTTGCAAACATCGTCTCAGACATGTCAACATATAAAATGTCTCCTTCCTTGAAGGTTCTTCCTACAGTAGCGCCTTTAATCGATATAGCAACTTCCTCCCCTTTTGTAGCCTTTGGAACACTGTCACCCTTATCTTGTATACCAACAATTTCTCCTACTTTGCGGCCATCTGACTCGCGAATTAATTGATATTTTTGACAAACCTGTCCTCCTAATACTTCAACGCCAACAACCGCTGGTTTATTTATTCTGAAAACAAAACCTGGCATAACTCTAATTTTTCCAGGTCTAATAATTGCTTTTTCGCGTTCTTCTCGTAATTCCTTTTCTTTTTCTAATTTCCACTCATCGAAATCCTCAACGAGTCTATAAATGATATTGTTTAGCAAAATAGGTATACCGAGACGATCTGCTTCTTCTTGTGCGTCTGGACGTACACCAATATTAAAGCCTAAAATTATTCCATTTAGAGGATCTTGTTCGAGAGAGACACCTGCATCAACCGCATCACGTTTGCTAACATCGCCAACGTTCGCAGTTCTTATAGGAATCAGGTTTTCTTTTAAAAGTCTAAGAATAGCCTCTAAAGAACCTAATGCATCTGCTTTTAAGATTATTCCCGCAATATCTGTAGATATAATTATCTCGCTGATCTCTTTTTCTATTTCCGCAATAAGGGAGTTTAAGTGTTCTTCATCAGTGAACACTGAAACTGATGCACCAGCAACAGCGTCATCGAGATTTGGCGCACCTATTTTTATACCAGCAGCTGCTTTTATTTCATCTACAGAACTAAATTTTTCTCTTGGATCACGGATCTCGTCCAAAGGTTTTGGAGAAAGTAATGCGCGAACTTTTGTTATAATTGGTTCTCCGATTCCACCTATGACAATATTATCGCCTTTCTTAATAATCCCATCGTAGATAATCGTATCAATAGTCATTCCCAAGCCTGGTTCTTCTTTAACTTCTAGAATTGAGCCTATTGCTGGTCCCTTTGAAACATGTAGTTTTTCTTGTAGATATTGCTGGGCTAAACCAGTCAGAATCATTAGAAGGTCTGCTACTCCTTCGCCAGTTTTGGCAGACGTAGGTACAATAGCCACATTTTTAGCGAAGTCTTTTATTCGATCGTATCTCTCAGCTTGGAATTTTTCCTTTGAGAGCTCGCCCATTATTTCATATATACGCTCATTAAGGTTAGTTTGAATAAATTCATTTTGTTTCTTGAAAGATGCTAGAAAGGTAGAGTTCTCGTTGGGTTTCCATCCCCCTATACGATCAATTTTATTTGCAGCGATCAAAAAAGGAACTTTTCGAGCACGTAAAAGATTTAAACTCTCCCATGATTGAGGCATAAAACCATCCATTACATCTATTACAAGAATTGCAATATCAGCTACACTCGCTCCGCGAGCCCGCAGGTTGATGAACGATTCGTGACCTGGTGTATCGATTATTAGAAGACCTGGTAAAGTGAATTCTATCTTGAGAGTATCAAGCAATTTCCCAGTAACTTCTTTAATTGTTTCCATAGGAAAAAAACTTGCACCAATGTGCTGTGTAATGCCTCCGGCTTCCCTTTTCTGCACTGCAGTACCACGGATTCGGTCTAGCAGTGAGGTCTTGCCGTGATCAATATGTCCCATGATGGTACAAATTGGAGCGCGTAAATCTTCCTCTTTTTCACTCATTTGTTTTAACCTCCACTTTAAGAAGGTTTGATTCTGAAGATCTTAGACAATTTCTGTCCGTATCTTGAAAGAGCGTTAATTCTATTCCTTAAAAAACTTTGTAAAGTTTTTGATTTAGCATTTAATGTGTTTTTTGATTGTGCCATCCTTTTTTCCTATGGCAAGTATTCGCCAATAACTTTAAAAGTGTCCTCCTGTTCCATTTGAAAAAAGGTGAGAAAAGATGGGTATTGAACTAACGGTATTAGACTCGCGATTTACGCTCATGATTGTAATAATAGCCATAGCCGGCTTAATTTATGCGGTATTGCTTGCACGTCAAACTATGAAACATCCCACCACTGGGGGTGATGCAGACAGAATTTCTGACGCCATAAGAACAGGATCAAATTCGTATCTAAGAAAGCAACTAACTTCAATAGGAGTGATGGTTGCAATTTTAGCGGCCATTCTTATGATGTTGCCCACGCATCAACCAGAGGGCTTCCCATCAATTCGTATAGGACGTATGTTAGCATTTCTGATGGGGGCTGGTTTCTCAGCAACTGTAGGCTATGCTGGCATGAATATTGCAACACGCGCAAATGTCAGAGTAGCTGCAGCAGCAAACAAAAGTTTCGGAGAAGCGCTTAAAATAGCATACAGAGGTGGAACAGTTGCTGGTATGCTAACCGATGGTTTAGGTTTACTTGGGGGCATAATAGCGTTCATTATTTTTCGTGAATGGGCGTTTGAGGTTCTATTGGGCTTTGGATTTGGTGGAACACTTATAGCTTTATTCTACCGAGTTGGTGGCGGAATTTTTACAAAAGCTGCCGATGTTGGGGCAGACCTTGTAGGCAAAGTTGAGAAAGGAATCCCTGAGGACGATCCTCGAAATGCTGCTGTAGTAGCTGACTTGGTTGGTGATAATGTGGGAGACTGCGCGGGGATGGCTTCTGATATTTTCGAGTCGTACGAAATCACAGAAGTAGCAGCGATGATTCTCGGTTTAGCTGCTTTTCCACCCGCTATTTACGGTTTTAAAGGCGTATTATTCCCACTTATGGTTAGAGCTATTGGAGTTTTAAGTTCAATAATCGGTACGTACGCCGTGAGACTTCGCGGTGAGAGAGAATCAGCAATGAAAGCGATAAACCGCGGTTACACGACTTCAGCACTGGCTTCTATAGTCGGGTTTTTCATTCTAAGCTTTTTCTATATGCAAGGGTTAACTGATTTAAACACGGGATTAGCTGTGGTTTGGTGGAAATTCCCAATTGCAGTAATGGCTGGAATTGGACTTGCAATATCAACAAACTTCTTAACAGAGCATTTCACCTCGACAGAGAGTGAACCTGTTAAAGGTATGTCAAAGGCATGTCAAACTGGTGCAGCAACCAACATCCTCGAAGGAATTGCTGTAGGGTATGAATCAAGTGTATGGGCAGTAATCAGCATAGCAGTAGCAATTTTTGTTTCTGTAATAATCTTTGGTTCGCTTGGCGTAACAGCTTTCTATGGCGTTGCACTTTGCGGTATTGGACAATTAACGTTGACCGGGAATAATGTAGCTATGGATACATTTGGTCCTATTGCAGATAATGCGCAAGGTCTTGCTGAGATGTCAAAAGACGACTACTTTACCCCTCAAGCAAAAAACGTCTTAGCAGATATGGATTCAGTTGGTAATACAACTAAAGCAGTTACAAAAGGAATAGCCATAGCATCAGCAGTAATAGCTGCAGTTTCGCTCTTTAGGTCATATATAGAACTCCCACTGCTTTTAGGTGGTGAATTACTGGTCTTAGATTTGTCATCTCCGTTAATCTTCATCGGATTACTTGTTGGCGGAGCGGTACCCTTGTTGTTCGCCTCGATTAGCATCAAAGCGGTCGGCAAAGCAGCAGCGAAGATGATTAGAGAGGTACGAAGACAATTTGCAGAAATCCCTGGGCTATGGGAGGGAACAGCAGACCCCGACTATGAACGGTGCGTAAGTATATCTACCCGCGCCGCGCAAAAAGAACTCCTCCCTCTCGGAATACTCGCAATAGCTACGCCTTTGCTTGTAGGGTTTTTACTGAGCAGCGCAGCACTCGGGGGATTCCTCGGAGGGGCAATTATAGTTAGTCAATTGTTGGCAGTCTTCATGACTATATCTGGAGGAGCTTTAGATAATGCTAAGAAAAGCATTGAGGACGGACTCTACGGCGGAAAAGGCTCGGATGCACATAAAGCAGCTGTGGTCGGTGATACGGTAGGCGATCCCTTGAAGGATACCGCAGGGCCGGCATTGAATCCTATGATGAAAGTAATAAATCTCATCGCGCTGCTAGTAGGTCCGCTTATATTACAGGTCTCTCTTATTGACGAAAGTTTATTATTCAATCCAACACCATTAGGAATAGCTATAGTGATTGCTCTAACTGCTGTAATAGCCTTTGCTATGTGGTATAGCAAGAGAGAAACCGAAGATATAATCTGATATTGGTAAAACAAAATAGAAAAAACTTCTCTTAGAAAAGGGAAAGATGAAGGAAAAATTTAATTCCCCGTCCTTCTCTCCCCATTTTATACTATTTTCTTTCTTTTAAAGAAACCATAATACTTCTCTTACGAGCAATGCAGCAATTAACTTTCCTTTAATCGATGAAACCATCCACTGCAAGGTATGATTTTTGCCTCAAATAGATAACTGAATTATTGGCGTCCCGTAGCTTCTTTCTTAAATTCGCATCATTCGTAGCAACTATGAACTTTGTTTTTTTTGCAATTCTAAGAATATATTCGTCTATAGTTTCATTAGGAAGGAGTTCTTCATTCACAACTTCGATGTTTTGTTTTTGGAGAAATTGTAAAGCGAATTCGATCTTTCTTCTTTTTTTTGGTTTAGAATTCTGCAATAATGCTTGTAGTTCTTTTAAAATTCCACTTAGCGCAATTAACTCATATTCTCTTTTTACAAGTCGATCTAGCTCTGATATGATGTTGATTTGAATCTCTGAGAGCATTATAAAAAATTTGAATCAATAATAATACTTAAGACCAAACATTTCACCTTTTAATGAACTTAATGACACTATAATTTCTAAGACTAGTAAGATTTACGATTGCACAATCCCCCAGCCAATCAGCCGCCATCTGCCACTTATTCTTCGACTAATTGCAATCCTACTTCCTTCCTCGATGCACACGGGTTTTTGAAGTTCTAATTCTGCATTCTTACCCGCTTCTTTGACTTTGCCGATGGTTGCAGCGGCTCCAACTATCATCATAAGTGGTTCAGTTAGTTTGATCGGCATCACCTTTTTTTCCTCAGCAAGTCCTACAACTCGATCGAGAAGTGTAACTTGAACTTGTAGTGTTTTTTCCCATACTGGAGGAAGGTTCTCAGGTTTCCCAACAACATTTCCAACCAAACCGTCCCCCTTTGTAATTGATGGGTCCAATTTAGTTCCTAAAGCAATAAGCCCTCCAGGTGTTGCTTCTTTCAATTTTATGTTACCGCCAGCTTGAACTGTTGTAACGACTGAGTGTATTCGTTTATACGGACCATCTTTTTTTTGCTGAATACCTGGTGCTATCTCGATTTCATCATCGATATTAAAAGTACCTTCGAGAATCGTGCCCCCAATAATTCCTCCTTTTAATTGTTTTACTGTAGCTCCTGGCTTATTAATGTCAAAAGATCGCGCAACATACAGTTTAGCAGGTTTGTTAAGATCTCGTTTTGGAGTTGGGATAAATTCTTCAAGTGCTTTCGTAACCAAGTCAATATTAGCTTTATGAAGTGCTGAAATAGGAATTATAGGTACATCAATGTCCAGCGTTTGCTTAACAAAGTCACGGATTTGTTCATAATTCTTCTTTGCATCCTCATCAGAAACTAATTCAACTTTATTTTGAGCAATAATTATGTTTTTGATACCTGTTATTTGAAGGGCAGCAAGGTGTTCTCGCGTTTGTGGTTGAGGACACTCTTCGTTTGCAGCTATGACGAGCACTGCTCCATCCATTATGGCCGCCCCAGACAGCATTCTTGCCATTAATATTTCATGCCCCGGAGCATCAACAAAGCTTATTTTTCTAACAAATTCTGTTTTTGAGCCACAAGCTGGACATTTTTTTTCAGTGGTATAATAGGGCGGCTCGCAATTAATGCACCTGTAAATATTACAGTCAGCATAGCCCAATTTGATTGAAATTCCACGCCTTAGTTCTTCGCTGTGCGTGTCAGTCCATATGCCGCTAAGAGCTTGTACTAAACTAGTTTTACCATGATCCACATGGCCGACCATGCCGATGTTGATTTCGCTTTGTATCTTTTTTTTCAATAGAGTTGCCCTCCAAATTCTAATTCTATGAATGGATGAAGGAATTGAAGTTATTAACAGTAGGGTGCAATACTTTTTAGTGTTTCTCCCTATGATTACCCGCCCTTGATTTGCTTTGTAGCGACAATGAAAATCGTCTCATAAAGCACATAAACGCATAATAAAACTTTTAAATATAAGGTATAGAATTGAAGTATCTTACTTTTCCTAACTTAAAGTCAAATTCGTTTAATCTTAGAGCACTTAAGGGGACAAAGATACATTGTATAAGCTTATCAAAATTCAGGACACGGTGAGAGTCGATCCAAGTCGATTTGGAGAATCTTTAGAAGAAGTGGTTCTGGAAATTTGCCGCGAAAATTATGAAGGAATTATTAATCCAGATCTAGGGTTAATTATCGCTGTTACTGGTATCGAGGATATAGGAGTTGGCAAATTAATTCCCGGTGATGGTGCTGCCTATCACGATGTAATTTTTAATATTTTATCGTATAAACCAGAAGACCACGAAATTGTTGAGGGCGAGGTAGTTGAAGCTACAGATTTTGGACTATTCGTTCGATTAGGCTGTATTGATGCCCTAATCCATGTTAGTCAAGTATATGACGATTTCTTTTCGTATGATGGAAAACATGCGTTACAAGGGAGAGAAAGTAGCAAGATTATCCGCGTGGGCGATCAAATTCGAGCGCGAGTTATTGCGATCTCGCTTACTAAAAATGCAATTCGAATGGGTCTATCCATGAGGCAACAAGGTCTAGGCGCAAAGACATGGATTGAGGAATGGGTTAAAGGGTTAGAAACTGAAAAAGAGGGGAAGGAAGGAGAGGAAGCCAAAGAAAAGGTTAAGCCAAAACCTAAGAAAAGACGAAGAAAACGGCGCAAGTGATCTTTGTTACTAGATGGTGATAAATATGAAGGAAAAAGCTTGCCGAGTTTGTCATAGAATTTTCTCCGAGAAATCCCAGTGTCCTGACTGCAAAACATACACACTGAGTGAAGATTTCACTGGAATTGTATGGATTATCTCGTTGGAAGATAACCAAATAGCTAAACAATTAAATGTTACTAAACCAGGTAAATATGCCCTCAAAGTCAGATGAATCTCCTTTACATATCGAAAAATTTAAAGTTATCACTTAATTTATGTAAGACTCCCAATGGAGGTAAACTCCCAATGAAAATTGAGATTTTAAATGAATTTGAAAATCAGCTCCTAAACAGGAAGGAACTCGAATGCATAGTGAGGCATCCCAAATCAGCTACTCCCACGCGTGCAGAAATTAGAGACAAACTTGTTGCTCTTTTAAATTGTAGTAAAGAATCGCTTTTTGTTGAGAAAATCCTTTCAGAATTTGGCATTTCAGCAACTAAAATTTATGCAAGAATTTACTCTGACCCCTCTGAAGGTGAAAAACTAGAATCTTCGTATATAATCAAAAGAAACAGAGGAAAAGCGGCTGAGGAATAAAAAGATATTAGCAATACTTAAAAAATCATATTTCATCTCTTATTAAAAAATAGTTAGATTCTGGACACAAAGGATGTAGGAAATAAGATGGTATATAAGTATTATAAAATTGATGGTGATAAGATCACTTTACTAAAGCGTAAATGCCTACGATGTAATTCACTTATGGCAGATCATTATGATCGATATGCATGCGGAAAATGTGGCTATACTGCCTTTAAAACTAAAGAAGAGAAGACCAAAGCAAAAACTAAAGCAAAAACTAAAGCAAAAACTAAAGCAAAAACTAAAGCAAAAACTAAAGCAAAGAAGGCAAAAAAGGAATAAAACACATTACTTTGTGTTCTTCATATTCTATTCACAATCTCTTTTTTGAACAGAAGTGTGGCGCTATATGCTTTGCATAGGGCTTGAGGGGACTGCTCATACTCTTGGGGTAGGCGTTATTGATTCTGATGGAAAAATATATGCTAATATCCGCAGTGAATATGTTCCCAAGAGTGGAGGAATTCATCCAAGAGAGGCTGCACAGCACCATGGAGTTGTTCTTGCTACAAAACTCCAAGAAGCATTGGAAAAAAGTAGCTTAACATTTAAGGACATCGAATTAATTGCATTCTCAAGAGGGCCTGGTTTGGGGCCGTGTCTGCGTGTCACTGCAACAGCGGCACGGGCGCTTGCACTTCTATTAGATATTCCTTTAGTTGGAGTTAATCACTGTGTAGCGCATATAGAACTTGGCCGTCTTGTAACAGGATTTAAAGATCCACTTGTGGTATATGTTTCAGGTGGAAATACCATTGTATCCGCCTACGAAGCAGGGAAATATCGAGTATTCGGAGAAACCCTAGATATTGCGTTAGGAAATATGCTTGATACTTTCGCACGTGCTGCTGGAATGCCCCATCCTGGTGGACCAAAGATAGAAAAATTAGCCAAGAATGATTCTGCAGAATTCATATCGTTACCTTACAGCGTGAAAGGGATGGATCTTTCTTTTTCAGGTTTATTAACTGCGGCGGTAAATACATTGAAAAAAGGGGTACAGCTAGAAGATCTTTGCTTCAGTCTGCAGGAAGTTTCTTTTGCAATGCTTACAGAAGTTACTGAACGAGCTTTAGCACATACGGAGAAACCGGAAGTTTTACTAACAGGAGGCGTTGCTGCAAATAAAAGACTTCAGGAAATGCTTCAAATTATATCCCATGAGCATGATGCCTTGTTTGGAGCCGTATCACCAGATCTCGCAGGAGATAATGGTGTTATGATTGGTTGGACCGGATTGATTCAGTTTATACAAGGAGATATTTTAGATATTGAGAGCAGCCAAATCCTCCCTAAATGGGGTTTAAGTGCTTTTGAATTTACAAGAACTTAGGGGGATGACGGGCAAAGGATGAGAAAGGTGATAAAAAAATGCTCTTAGCAAAAGGAGCAGAAGCCCATCTTTACAAAGAAGCATGGTATTCAAAAGAGATTATACGAAAACACCGCGTTAAAAAGGATTATAGAGTAATTGAACTTGATAAAACCTTAAGAGTTACTAGAACTGTTCGTGAGGCAAATCTGCTACGAAATGCAAAAAGAGCAGGTGTACCTACTCCTATCGTTTATGAAATAGACAAGCATGAGACAAGTCTTATAATGGAATTCATTGAAGGACGAAGATTAAAAGAAGTACTTGATACAATAGATCCTGAAAGGCGAAAAGTCCTTTCTCGGCAAATAGGAATTCTTATTGGTAGACTGCATAAACACAATTTGATACACGGAGATCTTACTACTTCTAACATGATTTTAACGGAAACTGGTAAAATATACCTTATCGACTTTGGATTGGGATATAATTCTACTTCAGTCGAAGATAAGGCAGTTGATCTTCATCTCTTGAAGCGAGCACTTGAAAGCACTCACTACAAATTTGTTGAAGAAATTTTTAGAGAAATCATTAAGGGATATAGGGAAGAAGCAAGTTCAGTGCTTACGAAAGAAGTACATGATCGAATGAAATCAATTCGGAAAAGAGGTAGATATCTAAGAATGTCAGGGGGAGGTTAACGCATGTTATATCTGGTTACAAGTAATCTCAACAAATTCAATGAAGCAAAACTTATTCTAGAAGAATACAGATTAACACTTCAACATCTACCAATAGAAAAGTTGGAGATTCAAGCTGATACTATCCAGGACATTTCAGAATACGCTACAAAGGTCATTTTGGAGCAAAATAAAAAAGAAATCTTGGTAGAAGATGCGGGGCTATTTATTGATGCGTTAAATGGATTTCCTGGTCCTTATTCTTCGTATATCTATAAAACAATAAGATGTGAGGGAATTCTTAACCTGCTAAAAAGTGAAACAAAACGAACGGCATCGTTTAAGGCAGTTTTAAGTTACGGACGACCCAAAAACGAGGTTATTTCTTTTTTAGGAGAGATAAAAGGTCAAATTGTATATTCTGTTCGTGGAAGC
>Ga0209978_10000280_pt1 | contig 18077 bp, 13 predicted proteins | sample BentaG_FD_182805 | JGI IMG/M metagenome (GOLD analysis project Ga0209978, IMG submission 182805) | Deep subsurface microbial communities from South Atlantic Ocean to uncover new lineages of life (NeLLi) - Benguela_00093 metaG (SPAdes)... | ecosystem: Environmental > Aquatic > Marine > Oceanic >... | reverse complement strand
TGGTCTTGCAGGTATCTTTCTGGCTTCTCTCAATATCACTGCTGTGTACTTTATTGTTAAAATAATTCTCTACTTTCGTAAGTTAAAGAAGCAAGAGGTTAAATTCGATTTAAAGCAAATATGGGTACTAATTAAATCTGAATTTCAGCTTAAATACCTATTCTTTGCCGTGATATGTAATGGTTATTTTATAGCTATCTATTTAATCTTTAGTTTTTTTTATCCTTTTGCATTCATGTGGCCATCTAACTTCTTCGGTACTCTGTTAGCCGCAGAAGTAGTATTTCCTGTGTTTTTTTCGCTAGAATTGCTATATAGAAAAGTCATTTACCCCCAGTTAAACTTCATTAAAGGAGAACGGAAAAAATCGTTGTGGATAATTATTATCGCGATATATGTACATATCAATTTAATGACGTTAACTTGGTCATGGGCGTTCTTTCCTTCTGTAATGTTTATGTATCTTATATTCTTGTATGCGATAATTCAAAATACTTTCATTTATGAAAAAACTCAAAGATTTAGCACCGTTATTTTAAGCTCCTTCAATACCATCCAACTTTTCTTTGCTGCCGTAGTCTCTAACGCCATTGGCATAGGCGCGGTTCTTCACTTATTCGTATCTTTTTAATTACTGAAAACAATATCTATTTTTTCAATAAAATCTTAAATCCAATTTCAAATTATTAATTAAGCATTAGTAATTACTAGAAAACACATTATATTCATTATCTAAATATTATCAGATTGTGATTCATTATAACGCCAGATATCCAAACAACTAGTAAATCTGTGAAAACACGGAGATTAATCTTTGGAGTTTCGATTCCTGTTTTTTTAATGGGGCTTGTCTCTCTTTTTACTGACATTTCCAGTGAAAGTATCCAAAGCATATTACCGTTGTTTATTATTGAAATTGGAGGAAGTGCTCTGGTTTTAGGGCTAATATCTGGAATAACAAATGCTATTGCCAATATTTTAAAAGGAATTACAGGCTGGATGAGTGATAAAATAAACAAGAGAAAACCATTTATCGTTGCGGGTTATGCGCTCTCAAACCTTTCGAAACCATTAATTGGACTAAGTCCATCATGGGAAATGGTATTAGGATTAAAAACCACTGATAGGATAGGTAAAGGATTAAGAACATCCTCAAGAGATGCCCTTATTTCATATTACGCAGAAAAAAAGGGGAAAGCATTTGGATTACATCGCGCTATGGACACACTAGGGGCCGTTTTTGGGTCATTACTCGCTTTTCTTCTATTATTTTTGGCGTGGAGTTATTCACAAATAATATTTTTCTCTATAATCCCGGGGCTTATAGCGGTTGCACTTATACTTCCAGTTAAAGATATATCTCCTGAAGAAATAGAAAGAAAATTGGAAAAGAAAGTTAGAAAAGAGAGCTCGCAGAAAATCGATAGAAACTTCATAAAGCTAATCGTTGTACTCGGAGTTATTGAATTCGCTAGTTTAGATGTAGCTTTTTTAATACTTAGAGCTACTGACTATATACCTACTTATTTAATCTTTAATATTCCTGGAATAATTCTTATTCCTGTATTATATCTCATTTTAAATATAGTTTATACCATCTTCTCACCAATAAATGGCTCCCTTTCAGATAAAGTCGGACGAAAACCAATTATTGTTATTGGATTATCTATTTTACTAATATCTTGTGTAATTCTTGCTTTCCCTATTCAAGTGTCCATCTTTTCAGTGGTTTTAATATTTCTTATCTATATCTTGCATGGTTTTTACTTAGCTTCGGTCGATCCTATTTCAAGAGCATATATCGCTGACTTAGCTGGTAAAGAAAAAAGAGGACGAGCTTATGGTTATTACTATTTTTCTGTTGGATTTATTAGCATGCTTGAGGCTCTAGTTTTCGGCTTTTTGTACACTGTCTTTAATTTTACATGGGCATTTATTTATATTTCGATCTTATTAGCAGTATGTATTGTTATCTTTGCAATTACAGATTTCTCTAAAATAATGGAGAAAAATTGATAAAATTAAACGAAGTGTGGTATTTTCCCAAATTTAAGCGGAAATCCATAATTTTGCTAAATGTATTAGAACTTCTGAAGCTTTCTGCAGCGCTAAAGTGGGAATATGCTCTTTTCGAGAATGGAATAATGATCCTCCAGAAAAAATGTTAGGCGTAGGTATCCCCATTTCACTTAATCTCGAGCCATCAGTTCCTCCTCTAATGGAGTGAAATTTTACATCCAGCCCAGACATTGCTATAGCTTTTTCCGCTAAATCTACAACAATTTTATCATTTTCAATAAATTGGAGCATGTTACGATATTGATGTTCGAATTGTATATCAATTTTTAAGCCTGGGTATCTTATCTCGTAAAGCTCTTTTAATTTTTTAAGGAAATTCATCCTTTCCTCATTGTTTTCTTCTACGTAGTCTCTGATTATTAATCCTGCTTTAGCTTCTTCAACTTCTCCTTTAAATCCTGTTACGTAATAAAAACCTTCTCGATCTTCAGTATTCTCTGGGGACTCTTGTTCTGGAATTTCACTAAGGAAACGACTTGCAATATGGACGGCATTAATTAAAAGATTTTTCGCGTAACCTGGATGCACGCTAAGTCCTGTGAAGGTAATTGTTGCCTTCCACGCATCAAAACATTCAAACTCTAATTCACCCATTTCTGAACCGTCCATGGTGTAACAAATTTCGGGTAACCTTTTTTTGTTAATATTAAGAGTTCCCTTTCCTACTTCTTCATCGGGAGTAAAGCATATAGTAATAGGTCCATGTTTCAGTTCTGGAAAATTACGCCAAGCAGAACAAGCCGCCATAATTTCTGCTATACCTGCCTTATCATCAGCGCCAAGTAAAGTATCACCTTCTGAAGTAATTATGTCTAATCCAATATACTCTTTCAATATTGGTGAATCTTCCGTTGTCAGTTTAATATCCTTATTGCTAGCATATTCTATGGTTCCGCTGTCGTAATTTTTGTGAATAACAGGTTTAACATTTTTACCGCTTACTGCCTGTGAAGTATCGATGTGAGCTATAAGCCCAATTCTTTTAACATTCTCTAACCCGCTACTTGCAGGTAAATCTGCGTAAACATAGCCAAAATTGTCATGTGTTACATTTTGTAGATTTAATTCTTTTAGTTCAGCGGCTAAGATCTTTCCTAATTCAAATTGATTCTCTGTTGAAGGTTTTGATTGGGAAAGGTCGTCAGATGTAGTCCATACTTGAACGTACCTTAAAAACCGTTTTACTGATTCCTCTAATAAAAATTCTTTTATTTCTTCTGATAGCATAATAATCCCGTTTTAACTAGTAATATAATTTTGATAATAATCTTAATGTCAAAATTTATTTAATCATTTTCCTTTAAATTTAGGTTTCCTTTTTTGCTTAAAAGACTTCATTCCTTCCCCGAAATCATAAGATGCAATGTTTTTGCAATAGAGTTTAAATTCGTGATTAAGAGAAGGGAATAACTCGTTATATTGAGAAAAATTTAACATATTCTTATTATACCCTAAACATTTTGTGGGTAGATTTGCTATAGATTGAATAAATTTTTCTGATTTATCACTAAATTCCGATAATGTGTAAACTTTATTCACCAAACCAATAGATAGTGCTTCTTTAGCGTCAAGTAGGCGCCCCGTCAAAATTATATCCGTTGCCCACGCAAACCCTATTAATCTTGGAAGAAGCCAGCTTGCTCCGCTCATCACACAATGAGCTCGATTAACGCGCTGATCTCCTATCTTAAGGTTATCCGCTGCAATACGAAAATCACAGGCAAGAGCTAGTTCGAATCCTGCTCCTAAACAATAACCTTGTAATAATGCAATAAATGGTTTTTGAATTTCTCTTATTAATCGAATAACTTTATGATGTGGAAGTTTAGAACCATCTTCCAATGGCTTAAACTTTACGCCCTCGGGGCCCATGCTCTTTAAATCATCGCCCGAACTAAAAGATTTACTATTACCCTCAAGAGCAAAAGCGCGAATCGATTTATTCTTAAAGTTTGATTCCAATATCTCTATTATTTCCATCAATAAGGGAAAATTTAGTGCATTTAGTCGTTTCGGGCGATTTAAAGTAATCGTACCAATTCCTTCCTCGATTTTGAAAATGATATTTTCAAATTCTTTTTGTCCCATAATTACTACTTCTTTGAAAACAGTTTCAGACTAATTTTTGTTTAAAATAATTTGTATTTTATTACTATAAATATCATTCTATCTCCTACGAAATCTTAAAACTTCAGTATTCTTTAAAAAAAAAGAAGAAACTTGATTGCTTTAATTACCAAATTTCAAATTTAATGTCTAATTTAGTCCCAAAAACAATTAAATAAGGAATTAAAAGGTCCCAAAGGCTAGTTAAAGCATTTAGAACGATTACTAATACTATCCAGATTTCTAAACCCGAAGTACCATAAAATATTAAATATACGATAATATTAAGAATCACCATTACAATTATCCTAAAAACTGTACCGAACAAACCATATATTATGTAGTTATGGACCTTCTTTAAAACTTGACTCTTTCGAATGTTTTCTTTGCGTTTAGTAAGTTTAAGTAGTAAGATGGGAATTATTATTAAGGAAAAAGTAGCTGAGAATTTCATAAGTGGTCCAATCGGAGCAAACGGATCAAAGGGCATCAGAGCTATTGACCCAATTCCGCAGCACAATACTCCCGCTAAGGGACCAAATATTAGGTAGCAAGTTACCCAAATGATTGATACAGGGTCGAAGTAAGCAAAGCCTTCTGGAGTTCGTGGTAAGTATGGCACTACAAAAAGCGATACTATTAAGGAAAGAGCGCTAAATAATGCTGCTCCTGCAATTTGTAAAACAAATTGGGACGATTTTGACATCTCGGTTTTTTTTTCTTCTAACATCTGCTTGCTTGTTTATTATTTTTTTAAATTGTACTTATTAAAGAAAAAAATATGAATTTAAATTTAAACAAATGGTTAATTATCTTTCTTATGATCGTGAGATATATTTCTAAATCCGATTTAAATTAACTCGTAAACTTGAAACTTGAAATAAATTTCTTGGATTTATTTGATTACATTAGTATCCTTAGAATATTGATTTATATCTTCCATTTAATTAATGTATATATCTACTCAAATTTGGAGATTTGTCACCAATTATCAATTTCATTTCAATAGTTTTTTCTCATTTGCATTAAATTCAAACCAATCACTTAATTCTTTTAGTTGTTTTCTTGAACTTCCGCTTAATAGTCTTAAAAATGGGATAAAGTCCTGAATAACTTCGACATCTGAGATTTTATACTTCTTTTGAATTTTTTCTACGATTGATTTCTCATTCGTAGATAGTGAAAAAAAGCCTGAAGATGTGTATCTTGGGAACACAATTCTACGATAGCCTTCATCTGTAGATCTATTTTTCCTTGATAAAACAACACCACCGGCAAAGAGATCATAGAAATAAGGTAATAGAGACCAATATTGATTTTTACGGATTCTACCAAAAATCCCGTCAGCTATAGAGAGGTTTTCATAAGCATTAACGATCTCATTATTACGTCTAATAAACGAAGTAAGATTCTCGTTAATCCATTTGTATAAGAAATTATAATCTACGTCAGATTTATTAGTTAAATCTCGCGCTTCCTTTAATGTATTAACCTTCTGAAACAAATCTCTAATAAGGGCAAAAATTTCTTCTGTACTATCTCTATTTGTTTTTAATATTAGTTCTTTACTGTCTTTATCTGAAGAACCTTGACTTATTCCTTGTAAATCGTTAATTACTCCCCGCAAATCCCCGTTATTTTTATTGATAATTAAGTTTAAGTCATTTACGCTTAAATTAGAAATTTTTTCTTTAGTAACTATTTTTCTCGCAATTTTTAACATTTCTTCATTTGATAATGAATATACTTCAAATCTTCTTATTTTCTTATAGAGCGATTGAAGATTCTGTTTATATTCATTAGAACACATAATAATAGGAAATTGCGTATTTTCAATAAGTCTTATAATTGTTGGGACGGCTCCTCTATCTGTAACTCCATAAATCCCATCAATTTCATCAATTAATATTAATTTTCTTTTACTTTGAACTACAAAATCCATAATATCTCGTGATTTTGTTGTTTCGCTCAATTTGGATTCTAGAGCACTTTTTGTACGAGTATCGGAAGCATTAGTTTCTATTACATCCATATTAAGATCATTAGCTAACGCGTAAGCAATTGTTGTTTTACCAACTCCCGGAGGACCCTCTAATAGGACAGCTGCTTTCTCGGGAGTCAACTTTATTTGTTCTTTTTGTTCTTTTTCTTCGTGAATTCGATTATAAGCCCTAATCTTTTTGTTTGCTTCGTTTATTTTTCTCTTTTCTTTAAAGAACTCTATTATGAAACTTCTTAATTCTTCAGCAATATCAACTTTCTGCCTACCTACTTTAGCTGTAGGTAATGCCATATCCTTTATAGATCTAGGCCTGTATTTTTCTACCCATGGAATTTTCTCATTAGAACTTACTGCCATATTATCCACCTATAGAAACTCTGAAAAGCGACATATTTTAGCTAACAAATTCGAAATCTGAATATCAGTATCTCTTCCATCAATTGCCCTAAAATCAGCTTCAGCTATTAGATTTAATAATTTATTTCTAGAATATTTGCTAATCGGTATTTTTGTCAGCTCAGTTAACAAGATATGAAACATTTCTTGAGAATTAAATTTATAACTCGTTTGAATCTTCCTAGATAACTCCCTTGCTTTAAGGAAGTTTCCCTTAAAACACATTAATAAGAGCCCTCTTATCATATCGTTTTTTGAATTTATTGAGTTCTCATACAATTTCTCTAAATCAATTACTTCTCCACTAACAGCACAAAGTTGTAATAGGTCTATCGCATGTGAAATCCTTCCTTCTGAAGTCTTGTAAAGAAATTCGATAGCCTCTTTTTCGATTTTTAAAGATTCCTCTTGTGCAATATTTTCTATTAACCCTTCAAACGAGTTAAAATCAACGGCGGTAATTAGAAAAATTTGACATCTACTCATTATTGGATCTATAATTCTTGAAACTTTAGTAGTTATTAATATCATTCTACAATTAGTACCATAAATTTCCATTAATCTTCGAAATGCTTGTTGATTTGAACCTAAAGAATCAAAATTTTTAACTATAAGAATTTTAAATGGAGCATCTCCCAATACTTTTAGTTGCACAAAAGGTTTAATTTTAACGCGAATAAAAGCCGGAGTAGTAATTCTTTTTCCCGCCATACTTCCTAATTTACTAGTTGAAACATATGCTTCAGAGCGAGCTTGTTTCCTTTCCTCGTCTGTTAAAGGTACTTTTGAATATACTAATTTTGAATTTGCATCAAAGTAACTCCCGAGGAATTCTTTTGAAAACAAATTTGCAATTGTTGTCTTTCCGATGCCTTCCTCTCCAACGAATAACAAATGTGGGAAATTTCCATGATTAATAGCTTCCTGTAACCTTTCTTTTATTGATTCTCTCCCACATACTTCATTTAGGGTTTTCGGTAAATATTTTATGCGCCAAATAGGAATCTCTGAAAGCAAGCAGGTTTCCTCCTTATGTTTATATGTCCTTTTTACAAATTAACATTTCTAATCAACTGACCAATTAATGCGATTATTTGAATTTTATCGTCTGCTCCCTGGCTAATTCTATAATCTACATCCCCAAAGAAAGCTATCAAATTATTATATTCATTAGATTGAATACTAAGATCATTAATTCTTTCTATAATCTGTCTTATAAAATTTCTGGAATCTAAGTTCTCAATTGTGTCAAACAATCTTTTCACTTCATCTATATCTTTAGCTTTAATTGCATCCATTAACTTTTCTAATGTTTTTTCATCTAAAAACCCAGAAATTTTTAAAATTTCGTTTATATCTAATTTATCAATCAATTCAAGTGCAACTGACATTTGTAAAGTATTAATAGCTTTTCGTAAATCTCCACCTGAGATAAAAAATAGAGTATCGAAAAATTTATTTGCTTGAGTTTGAGGAATTTGTAATTTTTCTTTGTCTGCTATAAACCTTAATCGCTCTACTATTTTCTTTTTTGTAAGATATGTAAATCTAAATACAGCACATCTTGATACAATTGGATCGATTATTCTATTGATATAATTACATAGTAAAATAAATTTTACATTGCCAGATGCTTTTTCAATGATCCTTCTTAATGCTTGTTGGACTTGAGTTGGTATATTGTCCGCTTCGTCTAAAATTATGAATTTCAGTGTATTATCTTTAAGTAATAGATTTTGGTTGACAAAACTTTTAATTACACTTCTAACATAGGCCATCCTTACTGTGTCCGAAGCGTTTAATTCTAAAACATTAGCGTAATAATTTTGCTTCTTTATCACATTTTTAGCAATAATTAAGGCCGTACTTGTTTTACCGGTTCCAGCAGGACCTGAAAAAATCATATGAGGCATATTATTGTTCAGAGCAAACTCTTTTAAATTATTAATGGCTATGCTCTGACTTACCACTTCTTCAAAAGAATTCGGTCTATATTTTTCAACCCAAGGTTCTTCTTCTTTAATCCCAATAATCTTTCCCTTCTTATCTGGAATCTTCAAGATCATCTTTGGATATATCTAGTTCTAAAACCTCGTACACCTTCTTAAAATGCATTTTTGCGTAAAGATTGGCTGCTTTTCTCGCTTTTTCTTTAATATTTACTTTGATTTTTTCGACTTTGATTTTCTGCAAGTGCTCAATGGCTTTTTTAACAAGTAATTCACCAATACCATGTCCCCGGTATTCTTCCATAAGGTAAACTTGTTTAATGTACCCCTCAGAAGCACCAAAGGGATCGATTCTTAACTCTGCGATAATCATACCAATAACTTCGTTATCCTTATTTTCATCGATCGCAATCAAAATCCCATGACGCTGTAAAGGGTCATAAAGACGTCTTCGAATTCCCCAATCAAATCTTTTCATATCGAAAGTGTCACCGAATCTTGAAATCAATAATTTCATCAATTTCTCTAAGGAATCTATATTATCTGGTGTAGCGTTTTCTATTCTAATATTCTTCATTTCAAATCAACTGGAAAAACAAAATAACATACGATAAATTATTAATTGCTTTCTAAAAATTTATATTTTCTTGATTAATAAATAAAAGCTTTTAATAATATCTTAAAATATAAAATTAAAATGATTAAGTTAAGATTTTAACGCGCTGAGACGCCATCCCAAGCTTTGACCTCAGGATCTTCATAACCACAAACGCTGCATTTTTGGTTTACTTCCCATGCTTCTAAAGCAGGATGGACTCTAGTAAAAAGCGATCCACATTGACTACATACTAAATATTTAGCTCCACAGCCATCGCACATTTTTAATTGACCTTTTTCAACGAATCGAAATGTTCTCGACATCCAGTCGTCGTTAACTAAACGAAATGTTTCCCCTTGACACATAATGCATTTTTTACCGTCAAATTCACCAGCCATAACCCTTACCTTTTTTTTAAAATTTTAGTTTTAATGTAATAAATAATAAATAAATAGTGTGAATATTTAAAAAAATAAAGTATTCCATATTTAAAATTACTTCGAAAATGAATTAAAAATAAAACTAAAAAAATTAAAAAAAAAAAACCACAAAATTACATTTCTAACTTTTTGGTTGCTCCGTTTGACATAACTTCGGGATTAACTCTTTCCAGTTCCCCAATTAGTTGAAATACTTTATCATCACTTAAGGTTTCACTAAATTTTATCAACATCTCTTTGGAACCAACAAATAATCCTTTTCTTTTCATTGGTTTACCATCCTCTTTTAAAGGATTTACTTCCAAGAATAATAAGGCGGGGCGAGTTTTAGTCGCAGGAACTTTAACTACATTTACACCTGGAACTGGTGTTTCCATCTTCTCCCAATCTGCTCCAGTTTCGAGGTGGTTTTTTAATTGAGCTTTAATATCAGCCAAATTCAATCACATCTTTTTTAATATTTAATATATATTAGGTGTTACATATAATGTCTAATATATATACTTAGAGGTATATAAAAACTTTGTGATATTAAAAACTTGAATATCTATCTTAAAATTGAGCTGACAAAAATCCCAAACAATTGATAAATCATTAATTCTTATCTAATTTTATTTCGTCGGATTACTTGGGGTCAATTTCCACTAAAAACTTTAAATATCACCTCGGTATATATAATTGTATAGAAAAATTAAGAGTCTTTCTAAAAATCTCACTAAATTGGTGATTAAAATAAAATTAATTTCAGTTAATTTACCAGAATCTTATTTAAAAGTTTTAGAACTGCTGGTTGTTGAAGGTAAATTCCCAAATCGAAGTGAAGCTATACGTGTTGGAATTAGGGACTTAATTAGGACAGAATATCTAATTGAGGAATCAGTAAAGAGAAACATGAGCCCAAATTTAATACAATCAGAGATTGAAAATCAAATACAAGAAATTATTTAATTTTTTAATCTAATTTTTTCTTTTTTTAATTTCTAATTGATAGTTAGTCAATGTTGTCATCGTCATCATCATCATCTCCCATCAATTTTTTTATTTTTCTTCGTCTTTCAGCGCGTCTAGCAGTTATTTTTTCTCTGATATCGCTGCTTTCGACTTTAGAGGCTTTTACTTTCGGTTCTGGAGTTTTTTTAATATCTAATTCCTTTTTATAAGTATTTATTTTATCTTCGATTGTTGAAATAAATCTAATTCCTATCTTAGTCTCTTTTAAATTAAATATAGCTTCGTTTAATTCTGTTATTGCTCTCATGAAAGAGTTGCTTGATAGAGAAATTTGGGCTTTGTCTAAAGCTTGATAGGCTAGTTTGAATTTGTCGAGGTTCTCGTCTCTATCGAGATCGACTTTAGTAATAATTGGAACCTGACTAGCATTCTCTAACACTTCAATTTGCTTATTCAATTCTTTGATTAATATATCAAGATTTGTGTTTTCTATTTTCTTGATTACTTTTCTTAACGCTAAAATTCCTTCATTATATCTAAGCGTTTTTATAATATCATTAGCTAGATCTCGTTCTTTTTGAATTAATTTTTCTCGTTGTTTACGTTTTTCTTCTTTCCTTATTTTATCTAGTTCTTTTTGTTTTTCATCTGCGTCTTTTAGTAATTCTTCAAGTTCTCTTTTTTCTTCCACCTTCTTCTTTTGATAAGCTTTTAATTTCTCTGTTTGCTTCATTTCTTTTTTGAGAATGAACAAAAGATCGTTATTAATCCGTGATACTTCGTGTTCCCATCCAATTTTTTTGAACATATCTCGTGCAATTATATATTTTTCATAAGCTTCTTCGAACTTTCTTCTTTCTTTTAATTTAGTGCCCTCTTCCAAGAAGCCATAAGCTTTCTCTGATATTTCTCTCTCTCTTTCCTTTTCCTCTTGTATTGCTAATATTTCCCGTCTTCTTTGATCTTGTTGCAAATCGTGTAAATCTTTAGCTTTACTAATTTGTTCTTCTATTTGAGCCGTAAGTTTTAATTTTTCAACCTTTTTCGCTTCAATTAATTTTGCTTCGCGTTCAATTCTTTCCTTTTTCAGTTTGATAACATTTATCGATTCCTTAATCATCTTGGTTCCTTCTAACCAGTTTATCTCAGCAAATATTTTCTCGCTCTCCTTGTAGTAACTTACAGCTTTTTCAAAATTGTTTTGCTTTAACTCTTTTTTAGCTAAATCCATGAAGTTAAAAGCTTGCTTTTTTTTAGATTCGTATTCCATAGCACTTTTTCTTTTGACTTCAAGCGCTTGGATTTTCAATCTTAAAAGCTCTTCTTCTGCTTCTTTTGCTAATTTTGCTTCAATTTTTCGTTTCTTTATTTGGCCTTCTTGCTTAGCGCTTTTTTGTGCCTCCAAAGTCCTTAATCTTTTATCAGCGTTAGATTTGTCTTGATAATGGTTCAAACTATTTTCTAATTGATTTGCTTGTTCAGTCCAACCGATGCGTTTGAATTCAAGTTTTGCTTTTTTGTATATGTTAATTATTTCTTCGAACGGTGATTCGATGTTTAAAATTCCGTCTTTCTTCTTAATTTCGTATTCCTGAGCTAATCTTTCGGCACGATTTATACGATTTAAAATTTCTTCAGATTCTTTAGATTTCGCTACTCTTAACTTTTCAAAATCAATTATTCTTCTTTCATGAACAAAAACTTCTTCTTTCGGTTCTATCTTAATTTTTTGCTTAGAAGCTTCTAATTTTTGTTGTTCAAGAACTCGGAGGTTCTCGTCTTTAATTTTTTTGTCTTTATAAAAATTTATTGTACCCTTTAATCTATGCGCTTCTTCTTTCCATCCTATTTTCTGGAATAATTTTTGTGCGTTTTCATAATTCAAAATTGCCTGTTCATATGGGCTTTCATATATTAAAATATCCTTTTTTAAACTTAATTCATAACTTCTAACCTTATTTTCAGCTTCATCGATTAGATTCATTGCTTGCTTTGTTATTTCTTCAGTTTCTTTATCCTTACTATCAAGCGCTCCTATTTCTTGATATCTAAGTGGTTTTGTTTTTTTAATCGTTTTTAAGGATTCTTCAAATTCCACCTGTTTCCTTATTTTTTCAGCTTCTAATTCACGTAAACGCTTATCTTTTTCAAACCTTTCTTGATAAAGCTTTACTTGGTTACCATATATTTCAGACTCATCCTTCCATCCTCGAGCATACACTTTTTCTCTTATTTTCTTATATATTTCAACAATTTCCAAATAAGGGCATTCTTTATCAAATTGCTTTTTTTTAATAGCTAATTCATATTCACGAACCTTTTTTTCAGCTTTATCCACAATTTCATCGATTTCTCTTTCTAATCTTTCTTCTTCGGTATCATGTTTAGTAAGCTCTTCGAGTTTTTTGAGTTTATCGACATCAGCACCAACAGCTTCCTCTATTTTCAACCCTTTTTGCGCTATCTCAAATTCTACTTGTTTTACTGCTTTTTTATACTCTATTTCTCTCAATTTTTTATCTTTTTCTAGTTTTTCCTGGTAAATCTTAATTTGGTTAGTGTAGATAAGTCCTTGCTCCGCCCATCCCTTTTCTAAAATTTTTTTTCTTATATTTGTATATATTTCAATTACTTCAAGATAAGGTGATTCTTCTATTAGTTTCCCTTTCTTCAGCGCTTTTTTGAGTGCTACTTCGTAATCTCTTGCCATTCTCTCAGCTTTATTTACGAGATTGTCAACTTCTTCTTGAAAATTCTTCTCATCGTATTCCTTTATTTTTTGCGCTTCTAATTGTTTTACTTTTTCTGCATCAAAATCCTCTCTTTGAACCTTTTGGAAATTATCATAGATTCTCTTTTCTTCATCTTTCTTAGTTTCAATTTCTCTAACTCTTTTTTCTTTATCGAATAATTCAGAGTATTTCTTGATATGACCTGAATAAATAATTGCGTCCTCTTTCCATCCTTTTTCTAATACACTATCTCTTGCTTCAGTAAAAATTTTTATTATTTCAGGATATTTGGAATCAAATTTTAAATTTCCTGCTTTAACGGCTTTTTTAAAATAAGAGTCGTACTCTCGCGCCATTTTCTCTGCTCTTTTCACAGAATTCTCAATATTTTCTCGAAATAGTTCAATCTCAGCTTCTCTCTTCCTTTGTTCTTTTAGTTGTGTTAATCGATCCTCGTTTACATCGGTAACAAGTGTATCTTTTTTAATTATTTGAATTTCGTCCATATCTTTTTGTTTTTGAAGTTTTTGACTCTCGATTTGCCGAAGTTTTTTGTCTTTTTCAAAAAGAGTGTGATAATGGCTAATTTGATTATTATAGATACCTATTTGGGCTTTCCATCCTTTTTCGTTCACTTTTTGTTTTACTTCTTCATAAATCTTTATTACTTTTGGGTAGATGCATTCCTCAACTAACTTTCCTTTCTTAATCCCTTTTTTCATACTTAAGTCGTATTCTCTTACTAACTTTTCTGCATAATCTACCATCTCAGAAATCTCATTTTGAAATTTTGTTTCTCCTTGTTTTTTCTCAGCTTGTTCTCTTAGTTTTTCTGCTTGAGCTTGCTGCTTTATAAGTTCTTCACTACTGGCGCGTTCTATTAATTGGGCTTCCAGTTGTGTCTTTGTTTCAAGTTCTTGTTGTTCTCTCGCTTTGGTACGTTGTAATTCCAATAGAAATCTTTCCTTTTCAATCTCCACCTGTTTGAACATACTTTTAATTTTCTTGACTTCATTAATCCAATTGATTTCTTCAAATAAGGAAATGCTTGCTTCAAGTAATTTTAATGCCTCGTCATATTGGCGCATATTTTTTAATTCTGTTGCCTTTCCAATTAATTCGTAGGCTTGATTAGATTTTTCATTTTCTTTTCTTTTAGCATCTTCAAATGCTCGAATTTTTTGCGCTTTTAATTCTAATTCTGACATTTCGCCTTTAGGTTCTTGTTGTGATGTAGTCGTTCCCTCAGAAGTTAGGATTTTTTGTTTTCGTAAGAAATCAGCTTTTCTATTATAGCAATCTTCTATTAACTCGTTTACTTTCTCTACATCAGGACTTTTTCTTAAGCTTTTTAAAATTATTATTGCATCATCATAGACATCAAGAGCAGCATCAAATTGTTTGTTATTTACAAGTTCTATCGCCTTAATAATAAGCGAATCTGCATCCTTATAAGATTCTTCACCATCACCATGTTCTAATATCGCTACTCCCTGAGCGGCCTCAATTTCTTTATCTGTTTCCAATTCGCGTTCTCTAAAAGTTTTCTCTTTTAATAAATATATTTCAGAAATCTTACTATTTAAAGCGTTAACTTCTGCTAACTTGTTAATTTGTGCATATAATCCAATCGCTTGCCTTAAAATTTCGATGCTATCGTCATAAAATCGTGATTCTATCAACGATAATGCGTGTCGAACTAGTTCAATAGCTTCAGAAGCTATATCTTCTTCAATATCCCCCATATCAGAAAAAAACGCTTCTTTTGTTGGATCTGTTTCGTATTCGTCAAATTCCTTATTACTTTCCTTTTCATTATCCCGTTCGTCCATATTTCCATCAAATTGGAGACAATTAAACTTTTATACCAAAAGACTAAATTTTGGAAATTAGAGATTATTATTGAATGATATTATTTATTTTCGTTTTAGAAATAAACTATTACCATTAATTTACATTTTTATTAGGAGAAATTTTAATTATAATTCAATCTCTCCTAGAGTTTTATTCAAATAATCGTCACAAACTTTTTCTCCTTCAACGGTTAATGTCCAACCGTTTGAATCTTTCTTAGCTAGTTTCAGTTCCTCAGTACTAGTTAAAATATTATGTACTTCATCTTCGGTTTTACGAATATTAAAATCAATTCGTAAGCTAAAAACAATTTCGTCCAAAGGAACGGGACCTCCAAGTTCGTCTTCCATTACACCCAAAGCTGCGATTATTTGCTGTTGTTCCCCTATCGCACCCTCCATCTTGTTTGATACTTCATCGAGTAACCAAGGAAACTTATCCAACATCAATTTAATCGCGTTTTCATTACCACTTTCAAAGATTCCTTCAAATTCTTCCCGAATTTTTTTCTTATTAACCATTAGCGAGCACCTTTATTTCTAAAAAGAAAATCCTTTATATTAGTGATTATCTTTTATATTAAAGCATTATATTATCTAAAAAAAAATTTATCTTTTTAATCTTAAGTAAAAAAAGAAAACTGATGATTTTATTATATGACAAAAAAATCTTGTGAAAAACATAAAAAATTCAACTTTTATTGTGAAGATTGTCAAAAATTAAACCAAGTTGATGAAGGTCGATTCAAATATAGTCTTTTAAAAAAACCAGGTCGTTATAAAAAATATCTCATAATCCTTGCTATATTTGTTGTTATCATCATTGCATTAGCGGTTTTTTGGTTGTGGCCGGCTTGGTATGGTAACATTAATCTTCAATCTCAACTGTACGCTAATAAGGCGGGTGGGTTAGATTACGAAGATTTTTTCTTCTTAAATTTTTGGTCTACAAATTTCCTATTTAACAAAACTGCGTTGCTAGGAGCTTTTACTGGAAGTATATTAATGAGTATCCCACCTGAGAGGAATTTGTTAACAATTATAGGGACAAAATTAAGATTTGGTAAACCATCATATTTGAAATCAATGATATTTTGGTGGACTTTCGGTTTTATACTATTCTATTTCTTAGGACTGATCCTTAATTCTAATAACGGCGGCTTTGCTTGGACACTTTATTTAATTGAAAACGGAGAAATTCAATTATCCCCAAATCTAATCTTTGATGCGTTCAATGTAATTTTCAACGTAAATAACACGGATTTCGTTACTATTTACATTTATTCTAATCTACTTGTACCAATAGTAGTTTTTATAATTAGCATTATAATTTTTCGATTAATTCTTAACATTGTAAGGAATGTTTATTTACGTAGAAACGATTATTTGGTAATGGGAAATGTTTTTGCAATTATTGGCTTACTCTGTGGATTAGTATTTGTCTTTATTCCAACTATGTCTTTAGATGGAATAAATGTCATACAAATTTTAGCCCTAATTTTCGGATTTTTCTCGTTCACAGCATTAGGAGTTCTCATTTTTATTTATGGAAAAGCTCAATACAAAAACGACATTAAAAATTACATATTCTCAAGAAATAAACAGAAAAAAATTATCTATGTTATTTTGATAGTAATTGTTTTTGTGATATCTCCATTGATAGTAAGTATTGGACCACTAGTGAACTTGAATAACACTGCAACGTGGACAGAGGAGCAATGGATCAAAAAATACAAAAGGGAAATTGAATGGACTAGGGTATGTGCTGGATTAGATATGTTTGAAGAACGTCCAATCGAAAACTTTACAGAATCTTCTACAACTTCAGATGCTTTAATGGTGTCTCAAGTAAGACAATTTGATCAAAATTTTGCTGTTCAATATTTAGCAGCCTCGATTGGTTCTACTTTTGAAGGGTTAGCAGATTCGGATATAATATACGTAAATAATAAAGAATATTGGGTTGCTCCTAAAACAGTTAGATTCTCAGAAATTACTGGAGATGCAGTTCAGACTAATACTGAATTATACGATCATGTTGAGGGGTTTTTAGCAATGGACACCTTTGCAGGTGATCTAGTAAATGTGTCATTAGAATTTAACATAACCGAAAATTATCCGATATTTTTTGGGGAAAGTGAAAGCCAGAGATATCTTGAACAAACATTGGGCTATTATGAAGAAGGATCACTAGGAGCATACGATTCTGACATAATACTTGGCACAGAATGGGCACTAGGCATTCCCAATAACGAATTTCGATACGAAGGAGATCCAGATGGGACCCTAACTGGCATAGAAGGCTTTTGGAAAACATTAAATATAGGATTATTCGCTTACGCATTTCAAAATGAACATCAATATCTTATCCATAGAAATGTAAGATCTAGAGTGGAGAATATACTTCTACCTCAATTAAGAATTGATAACGATCCCTATTTAGTATTTAATATGAAACAAGGTAAAATGTATTACGCTGTTTCGATTTATACTTACATCAATATTGGCGCTTATGCTCAGTTTCCAATATTAAGATTCTTAGGTGTTAGCCTAGTGGATGTATTAAGTGGAGAGATGACTTTTTATAGAAATCCCACTTTAAAAACATCAAACGATCCAACTTACCCTCTCTGGAAAATTTACTTAAACAAATATCCTTGGCAGGATATTACTTTATCTGATAATTTATGGCTTAAAGATCAATTGAGATATCCTGAAGATTTGTTTGAATTACAACTCGAAGCAAATTACATATATCACGTGCAAAATTCAGTTTCTTGGAGGCGAGCAGATGATTTCCACGAAAGACCAGAAGACGGCGATTTATTCTACATAGAATCTGATTTAGGAGAGGGAATTGAATATGTAGGTTTAGATTTAGTAGAATACAAAGGATTAACAGCAACTTTACTCGCGGGAATGTACGTTATAAGACATGGCGATCATTTTGGTGAAGCAATATTCTACTATA
>Ga0209978_10000279_pt1 | contig 18099 bp, 24 predicted proteins | sample BentaG_FD_182805 | JGI IMG/M metagenome (GOLD analysis project Ga0209978, IMG submission 182805) | Deep subsurface microbial communities from South Atlantic Ocean to uncover new lineages of life (NeLLi) - Benguela_00093 metaG (SPAdes)... | ecosystem: Environmental > Aquatic > Marine > Oceanic >... | reverse complement strand
GTGTGCAGGTACGTGGTGGGGCCAGACACCTCCCCCGAGAAAAGAGAGCATTTGGGTGAATGGTGTGTTTTTCGCGAGTATCGCTTGCACGTGGCGTTTGACCTCGAGCTCAGACATCGCGGGGGGGAGCTTCAGCTTGCGCTTGAGGCGAATTTGGGGTGGGATGTCGGCGAAGAGCTCGTCGATGTTTGCGGCGCCGATCTCGCGCAGCATCTGCTCTCGAATCTCCCGCGTATTCGGGATGTATGGGTGGCCCATCCGCACCAGCTCATTAGAGTTTCTTTAGATATTCCGCGTACGCCTTGGCGTCTATCAGTTGCTTGAGTTCGGCCTCGAGAGCACTGGCATCAAGCACGCAGATCCAGCCCTCGTTATAGGGGCTCGTGTTGATGAGCTCTGGGCGCTCCTGAAGCGCCGCGTTTGTCTCTTTAATTGTGCCGCTCAGCGGGCTATAAACGGCTGAAACAGCTTTGATCGACTCAACTGCCCCAAGCTCCATCTCCTTGGTTTTTTGCTCAGTTACTTGCTTGACTTGCTTGCCGACCTCTGGCAACTCAACGTAGACAACATCTCCGAGCTTGTTCTGTGCATAATCGGTGACCCCCACGCGGGCTAGCTTGCCCTCGAGCTTGACCCACTCGTGCTCACGGCTGTAGTAAAGACCATCGGGCACGTCATAATTATCTGCTTTCACCATGCTCACCTCGCCAGCTAAAACTCGCGTGCCAAAACTTAAAGGTTACAGTTCAGGTTACACCCAACTGGCCCCAAATAGTCACGATATCTTGAGAAGATAGCTTTTTTGGATAATTGTAAATCGGCCCCCTTGGTGATTCATTATAGAACGGACGATTGCACCCCGGGCAGCCCGACGTGCGGAATGGCTCTCCCGACCTGACTGATTTATGTAAGACATCTTGCTCTATCCCGAAGTCCACAACCTGCTCACTTTCGAAACGCATCCGCTCGGCTCTGCTCAGGTTGTTAACGATCAAAAATCTAGCGAGTTGGATTCTGCGGTAGCTGGCAACATCCGGCTGAGGGTGACCCGAGAGCGGGGTACCAGCGATGGGGGTAAACGCGAACAACGCGACGGTGATGTTTCGATCGTGCAAAAGCTGGATCCCCTCCACCGTGTCCCGCTCACTCTCACCCAACCCCATGATAAGATGGGTCGAAACCTGGTTGCCGAAAATGGCTCGAGCGTGTTCCAGCGCCTCGAGATGTGCCCGCCATGTGTAGCCGCCGCCTTTGATGCGCTCGAAAAGTTCGGGAGTCGCTGTGTCAAGAGCAATGCCCACCCGCTCGACCCCGGCTTCAGCGAGGCGCTCGATATCTTGTTTGGTCAGCGGCTGGCAAGAGACGGAAATCGGAAGTCCGCATGCGTTGCGCACGCACGTCACGAGTTCACAGAGATCATCGACGACATTCGGGTGGTTGACCGCTTGGATACAAACGCGCTCGAATTTATTTGAATTTTCTTTCAACCTCGCGAGAACTTTTTTCAACTCCCAGCGGGGCCAAATGACGCGCGATAACATCTTCAGGTCAGCCGTGCTACCTCGCGCCTGGGGGCAGAACTTGCAGTTTGCGCTGCAGCGGCCTTCGTAATAGGTCAGCATGTGGGCGGTCGTCGGGGCTACCGCGAGCTGCCCGCGCCAGAGTCCTAGCAAGACACCCGTACCAAAAGCAACCCTTACATGCTCGACCAAGTTGATCCCCCTGTCAACTCACTCGGGACTGAACAGCATGCATCAAGCCTCAGCACTCGAAGCCCGAGCTTGCGCGCAGCTTCTATTGTCTGCTCGCTTGGGACCTCCATTCGATCGACCCCGGAGCGTAAAGCTTGAAGCTCGAGCTCGACCCGCCCAGCGTCACGCGGCCGCATACAGCCCAGCGCTAGCATCGCCATTGGAAACTTGAGCCGAGCCTCCGCGATGAGTTCGCCAACCTCCGCTGGACTCGGCTCGGTAATGTGTTCAAACCCGGTTCCGGGCGTCGGCACGAGCACGAGCAAAACTAGCGCATGTGGGTTGATCTCGGCTGCGAACTCAAGCGCCGCTCGTTCGCCCTTGATCTCGCCCGCGTGCAGGCCTATGCAAATATGGGGGACGATGTGAGGAAGCGAGTGCTTGAGCACATGGAGCGAGCGTCGGTAATCCTCGACAGTTCGATCGATCCCGAGCACGAGCTTTATCGTTTCATCATCGCCTATCAGGTCGAAGTCAGCCAAGTCGACGCCAACGCGGCCCAGTTCGTGCGCGAGCCAGCCCGGCACTAAACCCGTGTGGGCGCTGATGAATAGCCCGGTTTCGCGCTTTACCCGCTCGATCGAGTCGAGGAAGGGCTCGAACGGCACGTAGCCCTCGCTGTTGTAGCCCCCGCTAAGCAGCACCCCGCGCGCGCCGTTCGAGGCTAGGTTTAAGCATGTTGTAAATAAGACATCGGGTGTGAGGCAGGGTAGCATGTGTCGTAGGTAGCGGCGATTGCAGTGCTTGCAGTTGAGCGCACATTCATCGCCAGTAATCGAAATTGTTTGGAATTTTGGGTGGGGATAGCAAGAAAAAAATGTGGGGCCGCGTTTAAGTTTTATTGAAAATGCGCGGTGTTGAATTTTGGTAGCCATCAACGTTTCCTCAGCCATTTATCTGACGCATATTTGGGCTCAAGTTCGGCTGCAAGTTTGAGTTCATCGCTCGTCAGCTCGCCTTCAGAAAGCTTGACATCAAGTGACTTCTCGAAACCCTTGCTCATCGCTTCCCTTACTTCCTCAAAACTCGGCTTCCTTCCAAGCTCCCGCTCGACCGTCGTCACTCGTTCGAAAACTGAGGCGATGAATTTATCAGAAATTTTTTCAGGGGTGACCCTGAGCAACTCAAACATCCGCCGCACATCTGGCGCGATGAGCACTGTCCCATGCTGTAGCACCGAGCCCCACCGGCGGGTCTGGGCGCTGCCCGAGATTTTCTTTCCATTTCCAAGCACGTCATTGACCGGCTTGAACTCAGCTCGCAGACCTAGCCGCTCGAAGCCGTGCACCAAGCCGCCGCAGATCAAGCGATAGGACTCGATGATGTCGTCAGGGACATCACCTTGCTTGCACACGACACTGTAAGTGAGCTCGCCGCCGTGGTCATGGAAAACTGCACCCCCACCTGTTATTCGCCTCACAACGTCTACACCGTAACGCTTCGCCACCTCGAGGTCAACCTCGCGCTCGACGCTTTGAAAGCAGCCAATCGAAATTGTCGAGGGGAGCCAGCGCCAAAATCTGATCGTGTTAGGCGACTTGCCTTCCGCGTTTAGTTTGAGCAGCGCCTCATCGATCGCCATGTTCATGAATGCATCATCCACGCGCAAAGGTAACAAACGCCATTCCACCTACTCACCCACTGCGCGCAAAATTGCCTCGACCCAGTGCTCGGGCTCGACCATGGGGGTTTGTACGCCGGTCGAGCTGTAAAATCGTTGCACCGCTGCCAGCAAACTCTTCCTTTCAGCTTTGACGCCAACCAGTGCTTGCTCAAGTCGCTCAAGCGCGTCCTCAGGGTACATGAAAAAATCACCACTAATAGAAACCTGTGAGATAGCGTCGTCTGCAAGCTCAAGCTCAACTTTGATTACACCTTTTGGTGCCTTGAACTCCGCGTACCCCAAACGATCACCTCAGCGCCCGTGCCCACGCATCGACCATTTCCTCATTCAAATCACATAAAACAATTTCTTTGAGTGATTTTGCAACCGGAGAGAACTCTTTCAACGCCTTGATCATCGCCTCCGCGGCGCCCTCAAACGGCACCCCGCCGACACCCGTTCCCATGCCGGGTAACACAATACTTTCAGCACCCGCCTGTTCTGCACAATCGAGTGCAGCTTTAGTTGCGAGGTAAACCGTTTCCCCTGTCGTGGGCATCGCGGGGCGCTCCATGGTGGGGGCGTGTACGACCCAGCGCGCTTGAAGTTTTCCCGCAGTAGTCGCAATTGCCTTTCCGACTGGTACCGGCGCGTGCTTTAGCGCTTCTCGTTCGATTTCCTCGCCGCCCGCGCGCTTCAGCGCCCCAGCCGCGCCCCCACCCATATACATCAGGCTGTTCGCGGGGTTGCAGAGCACATCGACCTTTTGTTTCGTCAGGTCTCCTAGCTCAACCTCGATGGTTAAATTATCCAACCTGAACATTTGATTCAAGTCCCTGTTTCGTCAGTACGTTTAAATCCTGCACGGTTGGATGCTCGTTACGCCAAATTCAGCTGTTGGATTTAAACCCGAAAAATGAATGTGTAGATGGTGTCGATGTGGGGAGGGGAAAAAGAAGTTATCCGTTTTTCTGCTCCTCACCTGAGCAGAATCGCCCGATGATCGTTAACAACTAGCCCATCGGTGAAAGTTTTATCAGAGCCGCGAAAGGTTTGATGGGGGTTGAAATTGAAAACGAGACCAAGCGTGAGAGTCATCGCGTTCGACTTCCTGTTCGGCGGGGCCCTCGTGGCTGGGGCCTTGCTCATGGCAGCGCTGCTCGGCCCTACCGCCGGCGGCATCCTTGCAGGGGCCCCGATTCGGACGAGCGGAGTGATCGCTCTGTACTACATCCACAACCGAGACATCGGAGCAACGACCGAGATGACGCGGGGCGTAGTCATGGCGATGATCTCGAACGTGTTCTTCGCCATCACCCTGTACCTCGCCATCCCGAGGTGGGGCATCGTCGGCGGGTTCCTGGCCGCTGGTGCTGTATTTGTTGTGGCGGTGCTCGTACTGTCGTACCTAGTACCTTGGTTCTAAAACAGAGCCAGAGCCACGATGCTATGCCCGGCGCCCAGTGAGCGCCCGGATCAATCGCTTGGTAGTCTCGACAACGGCGCGTTCCTCATATGGAACATAGGGTAAATCAGCTTCACCTGCGACGACCTTCGCGAGCTCGTTGATGGCCAGCGAGGCTGCGCACTCGGGCTCGTACACGACGACGGGAACGCCCTCGCGCTCCGCCTCTTGAACCTTGGGGTCTTCGGGAATATCTGAGAGGATTGGCATCGCCCCGAGCGTGCGCCCCATGAACTGTTCGACCTCGCCGAGCGAGAGGTCCGCCGCCTTGCCCGTGCGGTTAACGACGAGGCCTCGGGCCCAGGAGCCGAGCACGTTCGCCAAGCGGATCGTCTTGTAACAGTCAACGAGGCTGGGGTAAGTTGGGCTGCAAACGGGCAGCATCTCGCGAGCGGCCGCAATTGAGATTATCGTGGCATCCGCTATTCCCGCGGGTGCATCTATGAGCAGAAACTCGGTCTGCCCCAGGAGTTCGTCGATGATCTCCTCGACGCGCTCGCGCTTCACCTTCGAGAGCGCGTCATGTACATCTTCAAAACGAAAGCCAGTCGGGACGACTTTTATGCCGTGGTTTTCATAAATCACGTCTTTAATATCAGCCTCCCCCGTTAGAACATCTAAAAAACTCACTTCACACTTATGCATTCCCATGATAATCCCCAAGTTCGCCATCGCGAGGTCGCCGTCCAAAATACATACATCGCGTCCGAGACTGCCGAGGGCGATACCCAGATTCGCTGTCAACGTGGTTTTTCCTGTGCCCCCTTTACCAGATGCGATGCTTATCGAACGTGGTCGAGCGCGCAAATACTCCAGCCTCCCAAATTTATTGCGAGCGCGCGCTTAAAAGCTTGGACTTGGGATTCGCGCGCCAGCTCCCGTAATTTTGCAGCGCGGACATTTGTTTTATCACATCAACAAATTTTCGTGGGGCATTTTTACAGTGATACACCCCGAATCCAGATTATCCCAAGGGTTGCTAGAACCCATATGATTATGCCCGCTATAACGACACCAGCCGCGATTGCCAGCGCTGCACGTTTTCGGTCGATGCCCGCCGTATAGGCTATGAGCGCGCCGGTGTATGCGCCGGTGACAGGCAGGGGGATGCCAACGAATGCCGCGAGTCCAACCAAGCTCAACCTCTGATGCTTACGCGCTCGCTTTACAAACCACCCGAAGATGTGGTCGACAAATTTTACTCTACGGCGGATTGGCGGGAGGATGAAATCCAGCATAACGAATGCAATTGGAATTATTAACAGATTCAGCACCACACATATTATGAACACGGAAACTGGGTCATATCCAGCAGCGATGGCGAGTGGAATGGCACCACGTAGTTCAATGAAGGGCGCCACGGAGATAAGAAAAACTAACCACTCTATCACCATTATACCTCCAATCAATATTACTGTAAAGATAAATCAGTATTTGCTGGGATGACGATGCGGTACAAGCTCATCGCCTTCGACATGGACGGCACGCTGACTGAGGAAGACAGCTGTTGGGGCGTGCTCCACCGCCACTTCGGCACCCAAGAGGCTGCTCGCCGCCACCTTAAGGCCTATGATCGGGGAGAGATAGATTACCCGGAGTTCATGCGCCGCGACATCGCTTTGTGGAAGCCCGTACCGACGCTCGAGCAGGTCAAGCGCGTGCTCACCCCTTATAGGTTGGCGCCGAACGTCGAGCGGGTCGTCGGGGAGATTCACCAGAGAGGGTATCAGACAGTGGTCATAACGGGCGGGATCGACCTGCTGGCGGAGGAGCTCGCGCGGAGGCTTGGAATCCGATATGTATTTTCGAACGGGCTAGCCGCAGATGAGAAGGGCCGCCTGACCGGTGAGGGCATCTTCCGCGTCGAGCCGCGTTTCAAGCACGAAGTGTTGACAGGGCTGGTGGGTGAGCTCGGCGTAAGCCTGCAGCAGTGCGTCGCGGTCGGCGATAGCAAGTACGACGTGAATTTTTTGAAGCACGCTGGGTTGGGAGTGGCGATAGGAGCGGACTCGGAACTTGCGGGTGTCGCAGATGTCGTAATCCGCGATTTTGAACATTTCCCCCAGCTTTTGGATTATCTCTAGCCAACTCGGCAAGTTTTAAGCGCCAGAGTATTCAATAAGATGCGTGTCCATATCATCCCCTAAAAAACCTGAGAAATATGAGGCGCCGAGCTGGGGCCACATCTACGAGCTCTGCATCCAAGTTGCGAATCAAATCAGGCGCAACGGCTACAAGCCGGATCTGCTTGTGGCGATATCGCGGGGCGGGTGGGTTCCTGGAAGGGTTCTGTCCGACTTACTTGAGAACCCAAACATCGCCACCATCAAGGTCGAGCATTACATCGGTATTTACAAGACGCGCGCCCGCCCGAAGATAACGCAGCCTTTACCCATTGAAGTTAGGGGAAAACGGATATTGCTGGTGGACGACATCGCCGACTCCGGGAAAAGTCTCAAGCTGGTCAAGAAACACTTGTTTGACCAAGGTGTGGCTGATGTTAAAATCTGTGCGCTTTACTCCAAGCCGTGGTCGGTTGTGACCCCGGACTTCTGTGCGCGCACGACCGACGCATGGATATGTTTCCCCCACGAAATCTATGAGACATTGAGAAAGATAATTTTGAAGTTGAAGGGACAGGGCAAGTCACGGGAGGAGATAGAGGCCGAGCTCGCGCTGATTGGTATAAAACTCTCGATTATCAAAAAGTTCGCCCCACAGATTCTAGCTGGAGATGATGGCTGCTAGTGCTTGAGGGCAATTCGTTGGCCGCGGAGGAACCTCGCGAGCCCCTCGATGTCCTTGACGTCCTTGCGAAGGATCGCTTTGAGCTTCTCCCGAAACTCGACCACCGGCTCAACTCCAAGCCTCTTCAAGTGCTCGGTAGAGAACTTTGCGAGTTTATCGCCGGCTCGGTCGAAGTCGGTCAAAATAATAATTTGTTTAAAGCCGGCCAAGCCTTCGAGGAAATTCAGCAGGGTTTTGCCGCTGCCTGAAGCTCTGAAAATGCGCCCCTCCACCCCTAGCCTGCGCAGGGACCTCTCATCATCCGCACCCTCGACCAAGATGGGCACACCTTGGGCGGAGCATTTTCTTAGTTCGCTGAGCAATTCCTCGATTTGTTCGAGAGTCTCGAGGTTTAGCATGTTTTACCTCAAAACTGCAATACATAAGTTACTCCGGGCCGCGATCGCTTACCCAGAGCCCGCGCCTGAGGCATCGCCTGCAGACGTTGATGTCGTGCATGAAGCAGCGCGAGCAAACCGTGCTGCCGCAGATTCCGCAGCGATAGACATCGACGCTGGCCCGCCCGCATATCGTGCATACGCCGGTAACCCTGCCCATTTTTCGTACCAATAAAAGTTTTGAAGTGCTGAGTGATTAAACGTTATGCAAGCCAGGGAAAGTGGCTACAATTTCGTGCGTCAGCAATCCTTTTTTAATTCATCATCTGAGATTATTTCACCAGTGGCCGCGATGGAACTCGTATCGATGAGTTGGGAAGAAGTCGAGGAGGCCGTTACTGCTCTAGCCGACACCATAAAGCGCGAGTTCGATCCAGATGTCATCGTCGGCATAGCCCGAGGCGGTCTAATCCCCGCCGTGCGGCTCTCACACCTGCTTGGGGACAAGCTTCTGCGCGTCATTCACGTGAAGTACTACAAGGGCGTCAACCTGCACCTCAAGAAACCTGAGCTCTATGTCGACATCAAGAGAATCTCGGGCAAGGTGTTGGTCGTCGATGATGTCACGGATACAGGCACGAGCTTGGAGTTCGTGCTCAAACACCTCAAGCGCAAGGGAGCGAAGGAGATACGCGTCGCAACCATCGCGTATAAGCCGAAATCGCGCTTCAAGCCGGATTATTACAGGTTCGAAACGGATAAATGGATCGTCTTTCCCTGGGAGGAAGCACCCCTAAAGCGCGGCGGTCAGTAAGGCTTGCTTTTGAGCCCCAGCTTGTAGCCGCCGAAATTTGTGGCGAGGTGGATCGGAAGGGTGATAATTATTATTGTGAGAACGATTTCCCAGCTGGGTAGGGCCAGTGGGCTTGCCGCGAGCAGAGCAACGACTACAAAACTAAGTTGATCGAGTCCAGGGGCCAAGCCACCGCGTTTGATGCCGAGCCTGCGCTTGATGAAGCTCCCGAGCAGGTCGCCCAGCAGAGCCCCCAAGGCGAGCAGGAAGCCCAAGGCGAGGTAGCGCGAGAGCGTCCCTGCGGCGATGCCCTGGAGCAGCCCGACGAAGGTGCCAGCCGCTAGCCCAGCGATGAAACCTTGCACCGTCTTGCCAGCACCAAAAATCGAACGCCCATCGGCGAATTTTTTCCCCGCGTCGATCGGTCTCCCCCCGCCCAGCACGATGGGCGTAGCGTTCGCCACGTAGGCGGGCAGGATGAACCAAAGTGCTGAGCCCAGGATTTGAAAGAGCTCGTTCAACTCCTCACCTTGGAGTCTCTCCAGAGGTATTCAAAATATTCATTCGCGTACTTAGCGAGTCCGACTTCATCCGACCACACCCCCAACTTCTCCCCAGCGCTGGCGAGAAGCAATAAAACCTCATTTCCATCCACGATTACACCGCCGCCGAAGAGCGGTTTTCTGAACCTGACCTCAAGATTGGGAATAGCTTTCAACTCGTTGATGTGTTTCCCCTTTTCAGAGGTTATCACCCTCAGCGTTAGGTTTTTCGCGGCGAGGAGCGGGGAGATGGCACTCGGCTCGAGGAACTCCCTCGGCAGCACAGGGAGTGAAACTAGAACTTCGACCCGTGCCCGGGCGAGCATTTCACCGACCTTTCCCCCAAGATTCCTATCACCCCGGATGACCCAGATGTCAGGCCTTCTAGCTTCCGCCTTCTGCTCGTAGAGGGGCTCGAGCTCCTTGACGATTTCCTCGCCGGTTTCCTTAAGCCGCTGCTCCTGCTCAATGCGGAGGAGCCGAATCACCTCCGCCGGTGGCTTAGCTTTGTACCTCGCGGGCCTGCCCGACTGGACCTCCACCCAACCCCGTCGCTCGAGCCTCGATAGGATGTCATAAATTCGGGAATACGGCACGTTGGCCGTCTCGCCCAAGTCCCCGGCCGTAGAGGGCCCGCCCGAAACCAGCGCCGTGTAGGTCCTTGTCTCATACTCTGTCAGCCCGAGGTCCTTCAACAGTCGCAGGGTTTTCTCAGGCAACATCGCACCACTTTTCATATCAAGAGAAGTTCGACAAGGCTTAAATATTCACCCCTTTGAGTGGTAAATGATGAAAAAACATGCGAGAATTGGTTAAGACGGGCTCGGTCTGTCCCGAGTGCTTGAAGATTCTGACCGCGACGGTGTTCGAGCGCGACGGGAAGGTGTGGATAAAGAAAACTTGCAAGGAGCACGGGGAGTTCGAGGATCTTTACTCCGGCTCCTATGAATGGTACACCCGAGCCGCGCGTTATGCGAAAGATGGCAGAGGCGTTGAGAACCCCCAGGTCACAAAGGATGCCCCAATCTGCCCCAAGGACTGCGGGCTTTGCAGGCTCCACCAAAGTCACTCCGCGCTCGCCAACATCGTGCTGACCAACCGATGCGACCTCACCTGTTGGTACTGCTTTTTCTACGCGGGCAGGGCCGGCTACGTTTATGAGCCCTCGCTTAAGGAGATCGACGAGATGATCAAAACCTTACGCAGCGAGCGCCCCATCCCGTGCAACGCGGTGCAACTCACGGGGGGTGAGCCGTGCCTGCGTGAGGACCTAGTGGATATAATTAAGCTCGTCAAGTCGAGCGGCATCGATCACGTCCAGCTTAACACCAACGGCATAAGACTCGCCCAAGATCCAGAGCTGGTCGAGCAGGTGTGTGCGGCGGGTGTCAACACCTTATACCTGAGCTTCGACGGCGTCTCGGAGAAAACGAATCCGAAAAACCACTGGGAAGTTCCCCAGATCATAGAAAACTGCAGAAAGGCCGGCTTGGGTATAGTGCTCGTCCCCACCGTTATCAATTCTGTCAACGATCACGAGGTCGGCGATATCCTGAAGTTTGGCCTCAAAAACATCGACATTATCCGCGGGGTGAATTTCCAGCCAGTTTCACTGGTCGGCAGAATGCCGCGGGAAGAGCGCGAGCGCTACCGTATAACGATTCCGGATGTCATCAAGCGGATTGAGGAGCAGACCGACGGCGAGATCCGCACGGAGGACTTTTTCCCCGTGCCAACGGCGATGGCGATAAGCGATTTCGTCGAGTCGCTCGCGAAGCGACCGATGTATGACATCAGCAGCCATTTTGCATGCGGGGCGGCGACCTACGTGTTCCAAGATAACGGCAGGTTCGTGCCCCTTACACGTTTCATCGATGTGGATGGCTTCCTAGAGTACCTAGGGGAGAAGTCTCAAGAGCTGAAAGCCGGTAAGAGCAAGTTCCTTGTCGGGACGAAGTTGCTTTACAGCATAAGGAAGTTCATCGACAAGGAGAAGAAACCAAAAGGCCTAGATGTAGACAAGATACTCCTTAACGCGCTTGTCAAGCACGACTACGATGCGGTCGGAAAATTTCACATAAAATCCATGTTCATAGGCATGATGCACTTCATGGACCTTTACAACTACGATATCGAACGCGTAAAGCGCTGTTGCATCCACTACGCGATGACCGACCGAAGGATAATCCCGTTTTGTGCTTTCAACGTGATCCCGGAGTGGTACCGAGATAAGACCCAAGAGTCTCAGGGGGTTTCGTTTGAGGAGTGGGAGGCCAAGACAGGGCGAAAGCTGAAAAGTGAACTTTACAAGCGGGATGTTGAGAAGTTGAAAAGTTCCCCGGCATACAAAAAGTTCGTGGAGCAAGTGGAAGAGATAAAGGCCAGAGCAGCGGCTCAGCGGGCTTAACTAAGGGCAACATTTTTATAGGCCTAACTTTTGGTTAATTAGTAGCGGAATTAGGTAAGAGTCATCAAGGGGGGATTTTATGGCGGCACAGATGGGAGGACAACCAGTCCTAATACTACCCGAGAAGGTTCAGCGCTACTTGGGGCGGGATGCCCAGCGCATGAACATCATGGCGGCCCGAGTGATCGCTCAAGCGGTCCGCACGACTTTGGGGCCGCGCGGAATGGATAAGATGCTCGTCGACAGCTTAGGTGATGTAACCATAACCAACGATGGTGTCACCATCCTCGATGAAATGGACGTCGAGCACCCCGCAGCGAAGATGATGGTCGAGATCGCCAAGGTCCAGGAGGACGAGGTGGGGGATGGCACGACTACTGCTGTAGTGCTCGCTGGAGAGCTTTTGAAGCGAGCTGAGGAGCTGCTCGATCAGGACATCCATGCTACCGTCATCGCGACTGGTTATCGACTGGCAGCCACGAAGGCGCAAGAAATTTTGGACAACATCGCTATAAGTGTCTCAAAAGACGACGACAAGACGCTTAAGCAGATCGCCTTGACCGCTATGAGTAGCAAGGGCTCAGAGATGCGGGGTGAGAAGCTCGCGGAGCTATGTGTCAAAGCCGTCGGGCAAATAGTCGAGGAATCGGACGGCAAGCTTGAGGCGGACCTCGACAACATCAAGGTCGAGAAAAAGAGTGGGGGCAGCTCGGCGGACTCCCAACTCGTCCAAGGCTTGATACTCGACAAGGAGGTTGTTCATCCTGGAATGCCGAGGCGGGTTGAGAAGGCGAAGATAGCCCTGCTCAACTTAGCTCTCGAGGTCAAAGAAACCGAAACCGATGCCAAGATTAATATAACAGACCCCGAGCAGCTTCGAAGCTTCCTAGAGGAGGAGCGGCACATGTTACAGGAAATGGTTGAGCAAGTGAGGAAGGCAGGCGTTAACGTCGTCCTGTGTCAGAAGGGAATCGACGACATTGTTCAACACTACCTTGCGAAGGCGGGAATCCTAGCGGCTCGAAGGGTCAAGGAGTCTGATATGGAGAAGCTTGCTCGCGCGACAGGGGGCAAAATAGTAACTAACATCAAGGATCTCATGACGAAGGACCTCGGCTCGGCGGCGCTGGTGGAAGAGCGCAAGATAGCGGGCGAGGAGATGATGTTCATCGAGGGTTGCAAGGATCCCAAGGCCGTGAGCCTGTTGGTGCGTGGCGGTACCGAGCACGTGGTCGACGAGGTCGAGCGGGCGGTACACGATGCGGTTAGCGTGGTTTCGGCGGCAGTCGAGGATGGCAAGATCGTGGCGGGCGGAGGTAATCCAGAGATAGATGTTGCGAAGGGCTTGCGAGAGTACGCTGATACGGTCGGAGGGCGTGAGGCGCTCGCCGTCGATGCGTTCGCCGATGCGATCGAGATAATTCCGCGGACCTTGGCAGAGAACGCTGGGTTGGATCCAATAGATATATTGGTGCAGCTGCGCGCGGCTCATGAAAAGAATGGTGGTAGGGATATCGGGATTGATGTAGTAAGCGGGAAGGTGACAAACACCCTCAAGTTGGGCATAGTCGAGCCTCTGCGCGTCAAGACACAGGCAATTAAATCAGCAAGTGAGGTAGCGGAGATGATTTTACGAATAGACGACGTTATTGCTGCTGGGAAGCTCGATAAAGGAGAGATGGGACCGCCGGGCGGACCCGGTGCAGGAATGGGTGGCATGCCGCCGATGTGATGGAGGCTCACCCATTTTCCCTAAAAAATACACTCGCTTTGAAAAAGCCCGCATCGTGGGAGCCAGGGCGCTCCAGATAGCGATGGGCGCACCCGTGCTAATTGAAGTGCCAGGGGAAATGGGAAATCCTATCGATATCGCCCTGTTGGAGTTCGAGAAGGAGGCGATCCCGATAACTGTTGTACGAAGGCTACCGGGCGAGAGCCGCGTAAGCAGCGAAAAATAATCGTTGAACTTTTTTATTATCAGCAGTTTGATGTTTAAGTGCATTCGAGATAGTTAATTAGTGGGGCTGACATGGGCGTTCAGCTCGGAGACATCGTGCCGAAGCAAAAAGTTGGGCTGGAGCAGTTTCGCGGACAGATAATTGCTGTCGACACTATGAACTCGCTCTATCAGTTCCTCTCCATAATTCGGCAGCGTGACGGAGAGCTCCTCAAGGACTCCAAGGGGAGAATAACCTCCCATCTCTCCGGCCTCTTCTATCGGACCGCGAATTTGATCGAGGCGGGGATCAAGCCGGTGCATGTTTTCGACGGGGAGCCGCCCAAGCTGAAGCTGCGCACCGTCGAGCAGCGTCGCGCGGTGAGGAAGGAGGCAGCCGAGGAGTGGGCAGCCGCACTCAAGGAGGGCAAGATAGAGGAGGCAAAAAAGTTTGCCCAGCGTGCGGGGCGGGTGGACGAGCGGATGGTTAAGCAAGCGCAGACACTTTTGGGCCACATGGGGTTACCTTGGGTTCAGGCACCGGGGGAGGGCGAGGCTCAGGCGGCGCACCTCGTTCAGCGGGGTGATGTGTGGGCGGCCGCGAGTCAAGATTTTGATAGCCTCCTCTTTGGGGCTCCAATGCTCGTGCGCAACTTGGCCATCACGGGCAGGCGGAAGCTGCCAGGAAAGGATGTTTACATCGAGGTTTTTCCCGAGGTGATCGAACTCCAGAAGCTTATGAAGGAGCTTGGGATAACCCGGGAGCAGCTCGTGGATATCGGCATCTTGATCGGAACTGATTACAACGCAGGGATAAAGGGCATAGGTCCTAAAAAGGCGCTCGAGCTCATCAAAGAACAAGGTTCCATAAAGCAAATCGCGAAGACAGAGCTTGGTGAAAAATTTGAAGTTGACCCCCTTGAGGTGCGTGAGATTTTTCTGAAGCCGAATGTCACGGGTAAGTATAAGTTGGAATGGAGTGACCCGGACCCAGAGGGGATTAAGGAGTTCCTGTGCCGAGAGCACGATTTTTCGGAATCTAGGGTTCAGACGGGCATCGATCGATTGCTCAAGGGGCAGCGCGAGCAGGAACAGGTTTCGCTCGAGAAATGGTTCGGCTAGCTCAACGCCCTATGTCTTCCATCCGTATTTTCCGACTAGGGGCACGAAGGAGCATCCTCCTCGCTCCTCAATTTTGAGCTCCCCCTTGTCGCACTTTTCCGCGACTATCCAAGTCTGAAACATGTAGTGTTGACCAACCGGTGCACCGAGCTTCCCACTGATTTTCATCTGCTCAACTAAGGGCTTCGGCAGCTCGGGTGCGCAGGCGGTCACGAGGATGCGGTCCCAAGGGGCCTCTTTTTCGTAGCCGCGTGTCCCGTCCCCAACGACGACCTGAACCCAACCATAACCCGTTCGCTTGAGGTTCGCGCGCCCGAACTCGGCTAACTCGTCAACTCGCTCTATTGAGAAGACCCCTCCTTTTTGTCCAACTACCTCGGCAATGAGGGCGGCGTTGTACCCAGAGCCCGTACCCACCTCAAGCACCTTCTGTTCCGTCTTGAGGTCGAGCGATTCCAACATGATGGCGATCATGCTAGGGGCCGAGATCGTCTGCCTGTGACCAATCGAGAGCGGTTGATCGGCATAGGAATAGTCCCGGATGTTTTCAGGGATAAACTCATGACGCGGTACTTTTTTGAAAGCATCGATGATATCTTGTTTGCTCAGGTAGCCCCACCGGACGAGGCGCTCAACCAACTCCTCTCGCTCCCGCTCGTACATACGACCAAAATAAATTATCTATCTTCAAGCTTAAGGAAGTGGGAGGACATGGGAAAAATCGTCGAGGTCATCACGGCAAGAGGACATCCACGGGTCACGGCAAAACATCAAACCACGCTGATGTTTACGAAAGACAGAGAAGTCGGCTTCAAAGGCAATTGCATAGTTGGGGTTCTCGCGGACAAAGGATCGGCAGGGCTTCATGATGAGCTGAAATCAGCCATCAAATCTGGAGCAGCGGTAAACATAACGATCGAAGCAGGGGGTGAGATGGAAGTGGTCCGTGCATTTGGGCACCCATTACTAACCCTCGTGCATCCCAAAGATCTCGTCATCAGAAAGAGCAGATTCACGTGTGGCAGGACGCTTGCCGTAGGCGCTGATAAGGCAGCAATGGATTTATCTAGAGCCTTGGTGGCGAAACTGCGTGATTCATCCACTAAAGTCAAAGTTACGATTGAGGTCGGGGGTCAGTCACCGTAACTCATCGGGCAGCATGTGCGGGATGCCGTTCACGATGGGATAGCGGCGACCGCAGTTGACGCAGATAAGCTCGTTGCCCTTAAGCTTGACGTCGCGCTTGCAGACGGGGCAAACCAATATTTTCAGCAACTTCGGATTGATTGTTTTCGGCATCGTGCTCAAGTCATTTTCGGGTTCGTTCGCTTATAATCTCTTTCTAACAATTCTCGTGACCAAGAGGTAGGGACCTATTGAGTAAAAGCATCCCGCGAGGGCATCTTGCCAGTAGTGCTCCCCAAGGTAAATCATAGAGAAGATGATGAGGGCCCAAAGACAGAGCCAAGCCATGGTTGCCGTCTTGTCATGCCGCCTCACAAAAAGGGCGGCTGTCAAACCATTAGCCGCGTGAAGGCTGGGAAAAGCACCGTAAATATAGGGGTCAAAACTCAGTGTGAACCCCAAGAGAGATCCCCTTATAGGCATCACCCCTTCAACACCAATTCGTGGAGGGGCAACAGGATACAACGCCCAGGTAATTACACCCAAAGTTTGAGACAACACGAAGACCAAAAGGAAATTGGTAAATCCGTTGTAGTCCCTCTTCCACAGTAGAAAGCCACCCGTTCCGTAAATCACCACTACATAACCAACGGTATACACTATCACCGTAAACCAATCCATCGCTTGGCTTGATAGATTCCTTTGGAGAAAGAGAACGTCTTCTCCACCAAATGCCGATGGCGTGGAAGCCTCCGGAAGAAGTTTTGGAAATCCCAAGTAGGTAAGTGTGGCTAGGACGAGCAGCAAGCTGAGTTTCATCCACCGCTCCATCTGTGCCCCCCAAGTTGCTCGTTGATGCACCATTACATGCTCTTGCCGTCTTAAAGGCACTTTGGCAAAACTAGCCGCCGCTTTGGTGTGTGCTCTGACAACTTCGGCAAACTTTAAAGCTTCCCAACAAATTCCACAAATGGCGGGGTGACGAAAGGTCATGATTGAACGCAGATTTGGGCTTGGGCGGAGGACACTCATTCTAGGAATTTTTGTAGCCCTAGTGGTCGGGGGAATATTTTTCGTTTTTCTGGGTGTAGATTTCGGGGGTTTGCTGAATGCTCTCAGCAAAGCAAACTATTTTTTCTTGTCTCTCGCGTTTGGGGCCTACATTTTTACTACCCTAAACTTGGCCGCACGTTGGCGAATCTCGCTTTCCGCGACCGGGCATAGCGTCGGATTACACAACTTATGGTTGGCAGTCTTTGGAAGCATTTTCATTAACAATATTACACCATTTACGTATTCTGGAGGAGACCCGGTTGCGCGCGTCTATCTTTTACGCAAAACTCAACACGTGCCTTATTCTTCGGGTTCCGCTTCCGTTATGAGCGAGTACTTGTTGGATCTACCCGTTTCCATCTCCCTCTTGATGACGGGCGTTCTGATATATTTTTCAAAACCGCTAGCTAAATTAGTCGTGGTAACGATATGGATTGCAGTAATAATTTTGCTATTCACGCTTATCCTATATTTCTTTCCCAAAAGAACTGGAGCAGGTTGGCTGGGCAGAAGCACCATGCGTATTCTCAAAGCCTTTCGAAGGCCGGCCAGTCGAAGGAAAGTAATGGGTGGGGTGAAGAGATTTTACGTCAGTGCGCAGGCGATTACCAGCACCCCAAAAATAGCCCTTTCCGTATTTTTCTTCGCTGTGATTACGTGGGGCCTTGCACTATCACGTTTGTTTTTTATTTTTCAAGCGCTCAACTTCCCTCCACCTCTTCCGATGTTATTGCTGGGTGTAACTTTGCCTCCAATGGCGGGTCTCCTGCCTCTGCTCCCAGGTGGGTTAGGTCACGTGGACGTTACATATGTGGCGGTCTTCGTCTTACTCGGCGCCCCTTTGGAGATCGCAATACTCGCCACGCTCATCGAACGAGTTATTATGCTCGTGTTTGGTACCATTATTGGAGCATCCGCGTTATCTTACCTTGGTATCCGCGTGTGGGCTAGGCAAATTTCAAAAGCTTAACCCATAGAAGAAATCTTATGGGATCTTTCGACTTGGGGGATAGGTGTGAAAGTTTGTATTTACTTGGAGTTGGAGCGTTGGCTTAGACACAGCGGGATGGGTTCAGCTATAGGCAATCATGAGAAAGCCCTCGAATTGAACGGAGTCGAGTATACCCACGATCTAAAAGAGGATTTCGACATTCTCCACATCTACATGATAGGTCTG
>Ga0209978_10000278_pt1 | contig 18105 bp, 15 predicted proteins | sample BentaG_FD_182805 | JGI IMG/M metagenome (GOLD analysis project Ga0209978, IMG submission 182805) | Deep subsurface microbial communities from South Atlantic Ocean to uncover new lineages of life (NeLLi) - Benguela_00093 metaG (SPAdes)... | ecosystem: Environmental > Aquatic > Marine > Oceanic >... | reverse complement strand
TCAATATCAAGTAATTAGATTTCCAATTTCTCGAAAAATCCGTGAACTGAATTTGTTAATTTCTGCTATGATCCAATATGTACGGCAATTAGATAAACATCCTGAATTAGCTGGTTCAAAATTGATGGCTGCTAATACTATGGGTTTAAAAATAAGTGCCACGGAACTTGGGTTTGAGAGTGCCATTCATTGCTTTAGAACTATGGGTGGACGGGGCTTTACTCGACAATACGCCAATGAAATCGGCTTATTTGACCCATTTTGCATGATACACGGCGGTGGTAGTAACTATGTCCTGGAGGATAGCGAATCTCGAAGATTTTTCAAATACAAACCACCGCGTAGAGAAATTGAGGATACTATACCTAAAATTGATTACTAAATTTTTATCCTTTTATAACCAAAATTAAAGCTTACTCTTCAAACAATTAGTTTTACTATAATTTAACACCGATCAAGTTATTAAAAAGAATAACTTTTTTAATATTGACAATGGACTACTATTACAATTTCGAAACATTTGATATTACTCATATAGCAGATCAATTCAAGGATAAAAGAATCGAAGATCTCTTTCTCAATCATAACATTGTGCGTAACACCATGGGACAATTCATGGAAATCGTATGGAAAGAAGACAATTTTCAATGCGATTTAAAATTATCACTCTCAAAGAATAAAATACTTCGAAATTTAAAAACAGTTTATTATATTGGAGAAACTTTGGAACGACAGCTTAATAGGAAAGGCGTTAAGTCATTATACGACTTACGAATTAATTTGAAGTACAACCTTTCAGCCCATCGAGTCTTAGATCTTATAGAAAATAAAGAGTACAGAAGTTTATACAGAAACAAAAATATTTACGACTTGGATGTAGCCTTTTGTTTTGATATAGAAGAATTACTTTTTCTTGATATTGAAACCTTAGGGCTATACGATAGCCCAATAATCATGGTAGGGCTAGGATATTTTAAAAACAATAAGTTTGAAATTCATATTTTATTCGCGAGAGATTTAGAAGAAGAAATTGCTATGTGCGAACATCTTAAAACAGATATATTGCCCAATTACAAGTGTTTTATTACTTATAACGGTAAAAGTTTTGATATTCCTTACATTGCGAACCGGTTTCTGTATTTTTTTGACGAAAATCCCATGATATCTGAAGAAGAAGAGCCTTACGAGAGATTTAATAGTAAATTACATCATATAGATTTATACCATAACTGTCGCAGGAAGTACAAAAGATCTTTTAAGAACTTTACGCTTACAGATATGGAAGAAAATTTATTGAACATGAAAAGAGAAAACGAACTACCTAGTAGTCTAGTTGGCTTGTGCTACAAAAAGTATTTAGAAGCTCCCCTAAGGTATGTAGGTTTAGTAAAAGAGATTATTGATCACAATTATTGGGATATTTATTCTATGCCTCTGATTCTTCAAAAATTATTAGAGGATTAATTTTATATATTTATCGAAATTGAACTCTATAAATGGATGATAAATTAAATGTTATTTCATTAAACAGAAAAGCTTGGAATAACGTCGCAGAAAAATACAACGATGCAAAATATAATAGTTTGAATCCATTGGTTGAATATTTTTGCGCTGAAGTTCCCGAAAACGGTTCTATTTTAGACTTAGGCTCTGGATCTGGCTTGCCTTTTGCTGAACTCTTTGTAAAAAAAGGATTTAATTATTTAGGGGTAGATATTTCACCCCAAATGATCAAAATTGCACAAAATAACGTACCTTCTGCAAATTTCAAGGAATTGTCTATGACAGATTTAAATTTCGAAAATGAATTTGAAGGGGTTTTCTCAAGTTATGCAATGCTTTTACTTACACCTCAATTATTCAAGGATGTCGCGAAAAGAATTATTAATGCTCTAAAAAAAGATGGGTTATTCTACCTTTCATTAAATGAGCCCCGGGTAAAAGGTAAAGACTTGGATGAAGATGTGATTTGCGAAATAATGGGCGCAACGATGTACTCTCGTGCTTACACTGAAGAAGAGGTTTTAAATATTTTTTCTCCCTTAGGTTTAAAATGTCTAAAAATATATCGTGAAGTGCAGAATTCAGAGGAATTTGGGGTTGAACACATGATTGTTTTTGTTTTTAGAAAAATTGAATAGAGTTTAGCGAGAATTCTAATTATATCGAGCCTAACTATTATATAGCTTAATAAATGAAAAAGGATAACAACTTTGATAACAAAAACCTTCATTATCCTTAAATTGCCATGAAAAAAGTATATTTGGTCGATTACGATTCTTGTAATCTTCGGTTCTGTGGGCGACAGTGCATTAAGAAATGCCCAATAACACTTTCAAACGCTAGATTAAAACCAAATCAGAAGAAGCAAGTAATCCCAATTTGGGTTAAAAATTCCACAAATGAAGTTAAAATAAATAGTGAAAGTTGCTTGAAATGTGGTGTGTGCGCCAATGTGTGTCCTACAAATGCAATATATGTTAGAAGTATTTTAGAAGAGCCAACTGAGCTGGTCCCTACTCATAAGTACCCCGGTGTGGAAGAAAAAGATGGGTTTCGCCTTTACAATTTACCAACTCTGATCTCGGGAAAAATTTCTGGATTATGTGGTCCAAACGGGATAGGTAAAACCACTGTCTTAAATATCATTTCGGGAAAATTAAAACCTAACTTTGGAAATTCTGATGTGAAACCCGTTCAAATAAAATGGAAAGATGTCATAAAAAATATAAGAGAAAGTGAAATGCGTAATCACTTCATATCTTTATCCCGAAATGGTAGAAAAATCGCATATAAAGAACAAGTTCTACGTGTTCTGTTTGAAAAATATCACGGAAAAAAAGTTATAGACATTTTAAACGCAGAAAATGAAGTAAGTTCATTATTTTTTAAGAAGATTCAGCAATATTTAGATTTAGATGCATTTACTAATCGAATTCTAGAACAATGTTCTGGTGGAGAGTTGCAGAGATTTGCCATTGCTTCCGTTCTTATTAAAGAAGCAGATATTTACATAATTGATGAACCATGTACTTTTCTCGATGTGCAAAAGCGAATAAAATTAGCCCAACTCTTACGTGAGCGCGTTCAAGGGTTTGATAATGAGAAAAAATGTCCTATATTAGTAGTTGAACACGATTTAGCGATATTAGATTATCTCTCAGATGTTGTCCAACTATTTTATGGCGTACCCCATCAATTTGGAATTATTTCAACCCCTTTAACAACAAAAAAGGGTATTAACGCATATTTAACAGGTTTTCTTAAGGCGGAAAACATAGAGTTCCGGGAAAAAGAATATAGTTTTAAGCGTTCAACGGGTGGTCGAACATGGAGCAACGCCAAGATTTTTGCTCGTTATGGAAATATTTCAAAGACTTTTGAGTCATTTCATTTATCCGTGAACCCTGGAACAATTTATGCTTCTGAAATTTTGGGTATTGTTGGTGAAAATGGATGTGGAAAGTCTACCTTTGCAAAAATCCTCGCAGGTGAGCTCCAACCTGACTCCGGTTCAGAATTTGAAGGATTTCAAGCTAGAGTCTCTTACAAGCCACAATATATTACACAAGAATCTTCTCAAAATGTAAGGAATTTCATTATCGAACGAGCTCAAACTTATAATTTTTCAGAAAATATTTTACGAGTATTATATCGGCCTTTAGGTGTTGATAAATTATTCGATTTAGAAATATCAGCACTGTCAGGAGGAGAACTTCAGCGTGTATTCATCTGTTCTTGTCTAGCTAAAAAGGCAGATTTATATATTCTTGATGAGCCTTCAGCATATCTTGATGTAGAAGAACGGATTCGAATCGGTCAAATTATCCGTACTAGCACAAAAAAGAATAATGCTGTTGCTATTTGCATAGAACATGATATTCAAATTGCTGATACTTTAATTGACCGACTTCTCCTCTTTACTGGAAAGCCAGGAGTTTATGGGAAAACCATTGGACCCTTAAATAAACGCGAAGGGATGAATCTTTTCCTAAAAGAAATTGATGTAACTTTCCGAAGGGATAATAAAACAGGTAGAGCTCGATTAAATAAAAAAGGTTCTCAATTAGATAGAACACAAAGAGCATCTGGACAATTATGGGGTCCTCGTTAAATGCACAAATTCTCAGATGTTTCGTAAAAAATCATTCAAAACAGAAGTAATTGCTTGGAGATCCATTAGAGCCTCACTTCTGCCATCAAAACTGACATCTCCGGCTTCATGTGCACCAGAAATTTCAATTGTTCCAAAAAGAATTCCTGTAAAAGTCGCCATATTGGTTGTAAAGGCTAATGAAGGATTATCGACATCACCCTCTCCATAATCCACTTTTCCCTCTTTGAATTTAAGCCAAAATTTCTTGTTTTCATCTGATATGATTATTTTTCCTAAGAAATCCATATCTAACATGGCCATATCATCGAATTCTTCTCTTAATCCCCCATTTTCTGATGAAATCTGTTTATATATTTCAAAAAGCTTGAGACAATCTCCGGGCATAGCACTACAATCAGATAATTTCATTTTAACTTCATTTAATAATTCTGAATTTACCATTTTTATCACCTTATAATATATAAAACAATAAGATTACAGCTATATCAATTTATTTATGCCTTAAAAATCAAAGGTATTGATAATAGAAACATTAAGAAACCTTATTTATTGTCCAGAATTTTCTAAACATGGTTAAAATGGAAGGTTTGGAGAAGAAATTATTTGATCAATCCTGGAGCTTCAAAAATAGAGAAAAAATCATCCAAAAAATGCAACGAAGTCAATACGATGTTGTGATCATAGGAGCGGGGATAACAGGAGCAGGTGTTGCAAGAGAAGCAGCATTAAGAAACTTGAGTGTTGCCGTAGTAGACATGCAAGATTTTGCTGCAGGGACTTCTTCAAGAAGTACAAAAATGGCACATGGTGGAATTAGATATATAGCTTATGGCGAAAATGATTTAGTTAAAAGTGCTACTCGTGAAAGAAATTGGATGAGGGTTCAGATACCACATTTAGTTAGACCTCTACCATTCTTTTTGCCATTTATTGAAGGATCGAAGTTAAAAAAACGTGATATAGTAGGAGTTACCAAAATTTATGATTTTTTAAGCGATGATAAATGTGAATTTAAAAATTACAAAAAAAGCAAATCTTATACCGCTGAAGAGGTTTATGAGCTGGAACCCGAATTTAATAAAGAAAACCTTCAAGGTGGGGTAATTTATTACGATACAAACATCGACGACGCTCGTTTAACTATTGAAATACTTAAGGAAGCAAATATTAGAGGAGCAGATTCAATAAATTACTGTAAAGTTTTTGGTTATATCAAAAACAATGGGAAAATTGTTGGGATTAAATGCCAAGATCTAGAAAAAAAAACCGATTTTGAAATTCGCGCTACATTAGTAATTAATGCGACAGGTATATGGACTGATGATCTAATAGAAAATTACCCCAATACCATTCCCAAACCGATAATTAGACCCACTAAGGGAGTTCATCTCTTATTCAAGCGTGAAAATATAGGGAATACCATGGCAAATGGTCTTTATTCAAATATTGATAATAGATTTTTTTTTGTCATTCCGAGGAATAAAAAGTACACACTTGTAGGAACGACTGATACTGATTATCAGGGTGATTTAGTAAATCCATTTTGTGATAAGGAGGACGCAGATTACTTAATTGAATCTGTTAAGTTATACTACCCGAACGCAACTTTAAGTTATGAGAATCTTCTTTCTACTTATGCTGGAATCAGACCATTAGTAATGCAAAAAGGAAAATCAGAAACTGAGGTTTCACGAAAACATATAATCTTTTTTTCTAACGACAACTTACTCACAATTACAGGGGGGAAGCTAACCGAATGGCGTGAAATGGCAGAAGATTTATTTGAGCGTGTTGAAGAAAAGAATTTCTTCCCAGAGATAAATAAGGAGAAACATTGGTCGCGGCAACCATTTATAATTTCGCTAGAAAAAGAAAAATGGTTAGATGTACTAAAAAAATCAGGTGTAATTATAGATGAGGATATATCAGATCACTTATATCAACAATACGGGAAAGGAGCTATTCAAATCCTTGATATGGTAAAAGAAGATACTTCTCGAAAAGAACGAATTATCGATGAAAATGATTTCATAAATGCGGAGATTCTTTACGTGCTAAGATACGAACTATCACCTCATTTGATTGATGTATTTTGTAGGCGAACAGAGATGTCACTTTGGATACATCACCGAAGAGCATCTGAAGCCGCAGAAAAAGTAGCTGAAATTATGAAGAAAGAATACTCTTGGGATAATAAGACAAAAATAAATGAAATTCAAACCTATTTAAATTATGTGAAAAAATCTGTCTCATTTATATTATAATGATTAGGTTTTGTTTTACTTTTATTTTCTTGAATTTGATGTAATTTAAAAATTGGACTAGATATAATATAAATAGTTAATTAGTGATATTCAACATAATAACAAATTTAAATTAATTTAAAGAAGTGAAATTTATTGATATATCAATTTGATTTTACAGATGGCTTTTTAAGACCTTTAGCAGAACTCGCTGGTTTCTTTACCCTGATTCTTGGGGCAATGTGGTTAGCCTACGCGATTTATGAAGCAAAAAGAAGGGGTTCAGTAAAAGAAAGGAAAGTAGAAGAATGGAATTTCGATGTTACTAAGTTTTTGAAATTTTTTACATATTTTGGAATTGTAATAGGAATTTTAAGTATACTTAGTGGTGTTGGTGGGCTATTATTAAATCAACCTCCAAGCCGAGCATTCGCTTTTAATAATCCAAATGCAAGTATATTCACATCTATTTTCCTTATCATTATGGGAATACTAACGCTTTTAAAACCTTTAAATGATCTTCCTATTTCAAGCGTTTTGGGAATTCTATTGGCCTCTGTTGTAGTTGTAATTATTGCATTCGCTATTCCAGACCAAGTCTATGAACTGATTGAAGTACTTATTGATCCAAGACTGCTATTTGCGATTATATTTATTATCATATTTGCAATTGTTGCGCTGACTGTTAAATTTTACATTGGAACTTTAATGGCAATTTCGAAAGCGATTTCATGGCCAGTCTTAGCGTTCATAGTCGCCGCATTCTGCATAATACAAGGGTTCTTACTTGTAGTTATAGGAGTTTCAATAACGGGTTTTTTTTAATCTAATTTTCTTCTATTTTTATTATTATTTCTTTATTATTAATAGAAGCTAAGCCTTTGAGAGGGTTTTCTATTAACTTCCCCCTTAATATCGTTACTAAAATCGTACTGGCATTTTGGACATTTTTTTGAATCCGTTATATTAATTTTTGTGAATCTATATCCACTCCTACCCAAAATTAAGTGATTACAGTTTGGACAGTAAGTATTTCCTCCTTTTTCGTGACTTACATTCCCGACATACACATAATTTATACCTTCTTTTTTTGCGATATTGTACGCCCTGTCTAATGTTTCAAATGGAGTTCTTGTCATAGACGGTTGCTTAAAGTCAGGATGATAGGCAGAGAAGTGAGTAGGGGTGTCATCTCCAAGATTATCAACAATCCAATTAGAGAGCGACTCAATTTCAGCATCGCTATCATTCAAATCAGGTATGATAAGATTCGTGATTTCTATATGAATCCCGCTACTTTTAAATCTTTTTGCTGTATCCAATACGGGTTGTACTGATTTAACACCACAAATAGTTTTATAAAACTCATCGGACATAGATTTAATATCTATATTGGCAGCGTCAATTCCCACTTCTATTAATTCTTTTGTAGCTTCTGGAGTAGAATAGCCGTTTGTTACTAATATAGTCTTTATATCTTCTTTCTTAAGCAATCTAGTTGTATCTAATATCCATTCATGCCAAATGAGTGGTTCGTTATATGTATATGCTAGGGTTTTAGCACCACTTTTAATGACTCTTCTTACCAATTGTTCTGGTGTCATTTCAACTAACGACATTCTGCGATCCTTGTATTCCTTAAGGTCATAAAAACCATCTTTTCCGTTATCCGTTGGATTTGCTTGGCTAATAGACCAGTTTTGGCAATTTTGACACTTAAAAGAACACCCAATTGATGCAATCGAATAAGCTGTAGCACCTGGCCAATAATTATAAAGGGGTTTCTTCTCAATTGGATCTAAACTGCCAGAGGATATCATAGAACCATAAATTAAGGAGTACAAAACTCCTTCAAAGTTCTTTCTTGTTCTACATATCCCTACCTTATCTGGTAGGATAGTACATTCATTAGCACACACATGGCATTTAACCTTATTTTTATCAAGTTTATCAAATAATCTTGCTTTTACCTTCATACGAAATACCTTTGGTTAGAAATTGTTTGCTTAATTTATCTCTAAATATATAATAGATAAGAAATTTTATATTTCTTATAGGTTTAAAATGCATTATTCATAACGAAACACAGTTATTTAAAATGTCGAGAATAGAAGAAGCGCTTTCAAGTTTTAAGGAAGATTTTAACTGTGCTCAATCAATCTTCGGTACTTATGCACCTTATTATGGATTAGATCGGGACAAAGCTTTGAAAATCTCCTCTGGTTTTGGAGGAGGAATGGCACGTAGTGGTAGAACTTGCGGTGCTGTAACTGGAGCTTTTATGGTCATTGGATTAAAAAATGGTATGGGACTAAACAAGGATACGGAAGCGAAGACAAAGACATATCAGGTTATAAGCGAATTCTCTAAGCAATTTCAAGAAAATAATGGTTCTTTGATTTGTAAGGAATTACTTGGTTGCGACATAAACACTCCTGAAAGTATTGATTATTTCAATCAAAATGATTTATTGGAAAAAATTTGTGTCCAATGTGTAAAGAACGCAGCAGAGATTTTGGAAGAATTAATATAATGTATGGTAATTTAATTAAAATTAATTAGTTTTCCTTCTTATTTATGGTTGAAAACAAAGATGAGTACACCCAAAAAGAGTTAGAGGATCTACTAAAAGAAAAATTAGTTAATTTGAAGGAATTGGAGCAAATTGGTAAGGATTCTAACTATATCCAAGAACTAAGTGATATTGCCTTAATTCAGCTACAATTAGAACTATTTAAGGAATCCGAAAAGAATTATTTGCTATGTTTAAAACATTTTCAAATAGAGAAAGATAGACTAGGGCAAGCTGCTGTTTATGGTGTACTAGGTACGCTTTATTATAAAAAGGGTGAGTACCAGAAATCAATTGAATTCTATGAAAACGCTTTCAATATATATGATGAATTAAAACAGATTCAAGAGCAAATCACTTGCTTAAAAGGAATTGGTAACAGTTTAATCAAATTAAACCAATATGATGAAGCTTGCGATATTTTACTTGAATGTAGCGCCTTATGCTCCGATAACAACGACATATACAATTTACTAGACTGTTTAGGTAATTTAATTCAAATTTATGAAACACAAGAAAATTGGGATATTGTTTTTGAACTTTATAAAAAGTCTCTTGAAGCCTTTAAAGAATTAGAAGATATCAAAGGTATTGTTGTTTCTTATTTTAACTTAGGAATTCTTAGTAAGAGAGAAAACGATTTTAATCAATCAATTATCTATTTTAAAGAAGGTACAAATAAAGCAATTGATTCTAATTATACCGAATTAATTCTAAAGGGATTAGGTTATGTTGGGGAGATTCTGGTTTATCATGGTGAGATGAATGAAGCAAAGGAAACTTACATTAAAGCTTTGAGCATTGCTGAAAAAATAAAAGCAAAAAATTCAATTCTTCAAATAAGAATCCTATTAAATTCTTTAGGGTTAAATGAGGAAGAAATAAACAAAGAGTTAACGATATATATAAACCGTAGAAAAAACTAGCAAGAATGAATAAATAGGAAAACAATCAAGTTTTAAATGAGTTTTTAAAAAATTATAAATGAACGAATTTTCATTTTTAATTAAAAGAGTATAAATAAAACATCGCTTTGTAATGAATAATTGCCCATTCTGTAAGGAGCCAATCGAAAGTTATTGGACCTATTGTCGTAATTGTAATAAACCTTTAATTACAAATATAGATGATGATCTAAATAAAAGATTATTCTCTCCTTATAATGGTGCTTCACATCATTCAACCGATATCGAAGAAGAAGATCACTACGATATCAATATCATTGACGACGAATCTATCGAACTCGAGCTAACTCAATTGGAAGACCAACTTACCGAGAGCGAAAAATTAGGAAAAAATATGGGTAATCTTCTTTTGAGGAAAGCAAGTTTGTTTTATAAAAAGAGAGATTTTCCAAAAGCTTTAAAAAACTTAGAACTTGCTCTGGAAAACTTTCTTGATGAAAAAGATTTCTTAAATGTAATTATATGTCACAACGAATTAGGTTTAATCCACGAGGAAACCGGATTCTTTGATCAAGCTATCTACCATTTTGATAGAGCTCTTAGTACTTTAGAAGGTCTTAACGATAATATAAAGGAAATCCAGATTTTGAATAATTTAGGAAATGTTTATTATTTAATTAATGATCTAGAACACTCTTACAAATATTATCAAGATGCATTATCCCTAGCTGAAAAGGAAAATTTGGAAGTAGATGCTATAAAAACTTCTAGTAATTTAGTCGAAGTTTTGCTTTCATTAAAAGACTTTGATCGCGTTAAGAAAATATTGAAAAGAAACTTAGAATTTTTTACTCAAAATGATGATGTATATGGAGTTATCCAAACACGCATCAAGTATGGAAAATTGTATTATTATCTTGGAGAAGACTATTACGATCAGTCATATAAGTGCTTAACAAGTGTAGTAGAGCTAATTGAGACAATAAAAAATCAAATTTCTCTTTTTACGAAGAAAAAATTGGAATGGGAGTGTTATCTTTACTTAGGTCATTTACATTCTTTATGGGATAATGACTTAGAAGCAGAAGATTACTTTTTGAAAAGTTTAGAAGCAGTAAGAACATTTGAAGTTCAGGAAAATGTTAAAGAAGGAATAGTTTTAGAAGCGATCGCTAAGTTTTATTCTTTAAAAGGGGAAGATGGTAAAGCTATCGATTACTATGGCTATTCAAAAGAGGTCTACCAAAAGTTTGGAGATAAGCAAAAGATAGGTGAAATGAAATATCATGCAGCAACAATTTTTCAAGATTACATTCAAAATGAGCAAAAGGCAATACTATACTATGAAGAAGCTTTAGAAACATTTGAAAGTTTAAACAATGCAAAGTTGGCTGCAGAGATTTTGAACAAATTAGGAGATATTTATGTTTCTAAGCAAATGTTTGAGCGAGCTTTAGGTAACTTTGAAAGAGCGAAAAAATTTTATGCTGAAATAGAAGACGAATACAATAAGAACATTGTAACTGAAAAAATAAACTCCTTGAAAGATACGGATTTTGATGTTTCTAGTCTTTAGTTTTCCCACCTATTTTATCCATCATCCAATCTAATGAAAGGATGGATTTTCCATTTTTCTGCCATAGAAAAAATAACACACCTAAAATGGCGAAATAGAGTATTATGAATGGAAAAAACAGAAGTAATGTTGTTTTTTGATATAAAATCAATATGAATAAAAATTGAACGAAAAATATGGTTATTGAATGTCTCCCATAAATATTTAAAATACGACAAATCTTGCCACTCTTATGTAAAACATCGGAATAATAATAAAATGTCGCAATAATTAGCAATGCTAATCCCATTAACAAAAATAGATTAGAAGGGGTGCCTTTTAATAAAAATAATGGCAATCCGGGGATATATATTACGGTATGAGCTGTTAAAATGGGAACTGCTTCTAGAAAGGGATACATAGAAGGATTAAAATTATCTGCTGTTACTACTAAACCAATATCTATAAATGGAAGTAATAACCCACATATTAATAAAACTGAACCATATTTTATAATGGACTGAGTTGAGTGCATATTTGCCCTGTTTGAATTTAAAGAGATAGATTCGAAAATAAATTCACCGAAGACCGTAGAAAAAAAAGAGATTGAAGCAAAGGGTAGCAGTGAATAGTTAGGAAAGGGAGAAACAACCATAAAATGTATTACTTCCACAATTAAATTTGTATCTTTTCCGATAAATAATAATTCTCGAATTCCAGGTGTTAAAAAAATTAAGCTTAAACCAATTACAAGTCTTGCCCATCTTACCAATTTATATGCTAAATAACATATAATTTGAGAAAATCCTAAAAAGACGAGGATGTTCCAACCCCATAGATTTATGGGATACTGTGAATTCGGATTTAAGATTATGTTGTATAAACACCCTAAAAAAATTAGAAAAAGAGCCTGTTTTAAGATTTTATTTCGATTCGTTTTTTCACGATAGGTTCCCAATTTTTTATTTAGAGTGAAGGAAATTGAGAAAGATACTACAAAAATATATAAAGATGGGCCTATAACTTCCAAAATAGCAATAATAAAACCGTAAATATCTTTTAACTCGTCTCCGAAAACTAACCAATAATTAATAGAATTTGAAAAAAGGATTATCAATATTGAGAATCCCTTTATGATTTCAATACTTTTAAGCTTTACCGTTAAATTTCCACCTTTACTGTTCTTAAATTAATCATTTTTCGAGTCTGTATAAAAATCTTCACTTTTATATGTTTTTCTAGCAAATTCTACGAATCCAATTGATTTAATAAAATTATATGAGACTTTATTGTCTTTAAATACTTCGCACCTCAGTTCTTTTACACCCTTTTTTTTAAAATGATTCCACGTAGCCATTCCTATTACCGTCCCAAGCCCTTTCCTTTGAAAACGAGGTATGACACCAAGTCCCACGATTATTCCATACTCATTGTTTGGTCCCTCATAATCAAGTATTACAAAAGCAGCATCAGATCCGTATGCTTTAGCAATCAGAATTTTCGTTTCTGGATACTCATAAATGATTTTTAAAGTTTCTTTCTTTATAGGCCTAAATGGAGTACTTGAAACTAGCCAACTTCTGTTGTATAAATACATAATACTATCTAAATCCTCCAATTTAGCTTCCCTTATTTTCGCTTGGAGAATATTATGTTCTACTTTTTTCTTAAGTTTCTCCTCAACTTCAAGCGTTATATTAGAAACAGGAAGTTTCATTTGAATGTACTCCAATCCTGTTGTAAGTAAATCGTTCTCTATCTCCCTTTCGGTCCTATCGTTCTTCTCTAAGGCTAGAAAAAAGCTACGAATTTGCGATTTTTTGAAATTTAATCTACTCTTCATGATTTAAATCTAACAAACCAGAAATAACTAATTTACTAAATATATAAAGAGTTAGACAAAATAAACATTATTTATAAAAAAAAAGAAGTAAGTGATGAAACGAAACTAAAAAAAAGTTTCTTAAAAAGAAATGCTAGCGAGTCAGTATCGAATCTAACTTGTTTCTTATTTCTTTTTCCATGTGATCGTTTATAATAGCACTTTTTCTTAAAATGGAAATCCCTTGCTGAATTTTCTTGTTTAAACTTGAATCCTCTAGAATATTTCTATTTTCGCATGAAAATTCAAAGTTCGATCTCAGTGCCATATCTTCTTCAATTCTCTCATTAACAGCCTGTTTTAAGTTGAGCATGGCTCCAGAAATTTCTTGATATAGGTTGTTCGGATCGTTAGTAATAAATCCTGGGAAAATTGAAAACATTTTTTCTTCCCCATTTTTCTCGTTTTCAACAAACATAACATATAATGGCATGTAGATCCATACTATTGGTCGAGAAAACAATTCGGATTGATTATCAACTAACGACCAAGATAGTAAACCTTGAGCTTCTTGCAGACAATTTCCATTTTTAGTTTGAACAATAGTTTTTATCTGCGAATATAAATCTTCAATCTTGTTTTGTAGAGCTCTAATTTCTGAAATTTTTACCTGTTTTTCTTCTTCAAAAACAGACAAATTTTTATCTCTATCTTGAAGTTTCATATCTAATGAGGATTTGAATTCTTCCACCTTTTTCTCCGCTTCTACATCAATTTCAAAGGCTCGTTCTTTCAATTCCATATATTTCTGAGTTAAAGATGTAATTGAACTAACGAAAGTGTTGCCTTCGTCTATTAAATTTTTAAAGTGGTTTTCAAAAGGATTAGTGAGATCATTAAAAACTTTACCTTTCAGTATCTCTGTATGTGTAAAGCTTTTATTTTTTTTTATTATATCTTCTAACTGTCTTTCTGCTGTTTTGAATAAGACAGAAATATTTTCAATTATTCTTCTTTTCTCAGCAACTTTCCATTGGTCAATTTTATCGCTTTCTAAAGCGATTTTATCTTTAATTTGACCTGAGTCAATTAACTGGGATGTCTTTGTAATCTGAGAAGAGAAACGGGAAGTAACATCTTTTAATTGAACATTAACTTCAATAAGCCACTTATCTACTTCTTTACTAATTAGTTCGATCTGAGTGTTCCACCTTAAAGCATTGCCTTTCATATAATCAATTGAATTTCGATATTTATCTGCAATATTTAAAGCCTGCTCAGTAGTAAAATTAGTTTCTAAAGGCATATAATCCGCGACGGATTTATATTCAGTAAATGGTAATAACTTTATTAGAGTTTGAAGGAATTCTGGATTAACTAAGGACTTTATTTTTAGCTTCTGAAATTCAGATTCTTCGCTTTCGCCTAAGGATTCTGCTTCACTATCTGCATACTTCAAAACTTCAGTAATTTTCTGCAGCTGTTCAATCTGCGTTCGATTCTCTACATTTCTTAAAAGGTGCCCGATTAAAGGTTGTCTAGGTGGGTTTGAAAGCTTACCTTTTTTCGAAAAAACATTTAACCCATCTAAGATTATATGTGTGCTAATAACTCCTTGAACACAAAGAAACGGCCATAATAGTCTAGAAAATGATGTAACTTTCTCATCTAGTTCTAGATTTTTTGTTAATAAATAAAACGCTAACGTTAACTCATCAAATTCATTAATTGGCGGTAATGTTTGAGGAGTGTTAAATAGGGGTAATATATATTGATTGCCATGGATTGACATAAAATGAGCTCTTCTGATTTAAATTTATTTAATTAATACTGTTTAAAGATATCTAATTAATTATTACTATAAATTTTATTTAAAATTATTTTTTAAAATAATGATTAAAAGAAAAATTAGAAATTTATCTAAGTTGTTCGTAATTGTTAGCAATTACTATTATTAACAAGGATAACAAGATTAAAAGAGGGGGTAAAATAGCTCTTACATGAAGAAATCCAAAAGTTTCAAGCAAACCTTGAGCTGCTCTTCCAGCAAAATAGATAAAAAATCCTATCGCGTTTAAGGCGTAAGAACGTCTTAAAACACCAAATGTTTTCAGCGCTAAATAAACGAACAAAAATGGAATGACTAGAACCATTAAAGGGAATAGAATAAGGTTAAGGAAAAATCTGCCTGCGGGGTAATCAAAAATAGTTATTAATTGAATGGATAGACCGTAATCATCCTTTAAATCAGGATCCATAAGAAGCGCATCTGGTAATAATAAAACGAGAATACTAACAATTATAGGGATTACAATCAAACAGATTTTAAGGAATAATCTAACATTATTGTTTTTTAAGATTTTTGCCTTGTTCTCACTCTTCTCTGAGATGTCAGACATAGGAGGAAAAATTAGAGTGCCAAAAACACCCATTAAACATGCAATTCCCATCCAGGTAGAAAAGGTAGCTAATCGATACAATAGCATCATTAACCCAACCAACTCTAACGGGTTCATCGTGACTATTAGTTCGGGGGCATAAAAGTAGTAAACAATAAAAAAACCTCTCCCAACGGCTAGAAATAAAAATAATATTGAAAAGTAAAGCCAATAGTATTTTTTAGAAACTCTGAATCTCATTAAAAGGAAGTATGCAAATATTAGAAAATAAAAACCTACTATTGCGTAATAAAGACCTGACTCAATAGCATCCCATATGGTAAAAAATTGAAAAATATCTTGAAAAATCATAATAGATCAGAGATTAATTTTATTATCCTAATTAATTTGAATTTAAAACTTAAATATATTATATATTTTAGTTATATAAATTTATTTTATAAAATTTGAATCTCTTTACCGATTACGACCTTTATTCTAATGAATAATCTTAAAATACAAATATTAACAATGATTCTAATAACTAATTTAGTAAGGATTTGATAAAAATGAAGATAGAGGATAAAATTGAGACTTTTAATTCATTGCTACGACGTCGTGGATTTATATGGGGACCTTCTCCAGAAATCTATGGGGGTTTAGCGGGTTTTTATTCGTACGGTCCAGCGGGCAAAGCTTTGAAAAACAACATCCTCTCGATGTACAGGCGCGAGCTTAGAGCTTATGGGTTTAATGAAGTTGAGTGTCCCGAAATTTTACCTAAAATAGTATGGGAGGCTTCAGGACATTTGGAACGATTTACCGATCCCGTTTTTCGATGTAAAAAATGTGAAACAATGGTAAGAGCAGATAAGTTTCTTCAAGAACAATTACCAAATGAATCAATTGACGGATTGTCGTTTGACGAAATGGATAAATTACTACAACAACATCGATTAGAATGCCCAAAATGCAATATTCCTTTTGGAAAAATCGAGGAATACAATTTAATGCTGAAAACTTCTGTTGGGAATGGAGTAACTGCTTATTTACGCCCAGAAACCGCAACCACAACGTACCTCTTGTTTAACCGTTTAAATCAAGATGCCCGAAGACAATATCCTATAAAAGTTTTTCAATATGGAAAAGCCTTTAGAAATGAAATATCACCTAGACAATTAGTTCTTCGAATGAGAGCCTTTGATCAATTTGAAATTCAATTATTTATTGGAAAGGAGCAAGAATACAACTTCGACGAATTTAATGATGTTAGCCACAATAAACTACCATTACTGGATTGGAAATCTCAAGAAAATCAAATTGTAGTTCCTAATAAAATTTCTCTAAAAGATGCTGTAAATGATGGAATTCTTAAAAAACCAGCTTTTGCGTATTGCATATTTCTAGGATATCATTTAACATCAAAATTGGGATTTCCTGAAGAAACAATTAGATTAAGACAACATTCTCCTCATGAAATGGCACATTATGCTGACGATGCATGGGATTTAGAAATAAACACTAAACAATTTGGATGGGTTGAAATATGTGGAATTCACGATAGGACAGATTACGATTTAAAACGACACGAGGAATTTTCAAATCAAAACTTCAAAATTCCAATGGGAACAGATCCTAATTTAAAAGAAATCCCCCAAATACTTGAAATTGCATTCGGACCCGATAGAATCATCTATACTCTTCTTGAAACTACTTTTACTGTAGTGGATGAAAGGATAGTCTTAAAGTTAAATCCTCAGCTTGCTCCTAACCTTGTTGCGGTATTTCCCCTAGTGAAAAATAAAGAAAATATAGTAAGTTTAGCCAAAAAAGTTCATCAGTTATTATTGAAACATAGAATAACTTCTTTTTTTGACTCTGCGGGATCAATTGGTAAGAGATATAGACGACAGGATGAGTTAGGAACTCCATATTGTGTTACGATCGATTACGATTCTTTAAATGATAATTCTATCACTATTAGATATAGAGATACGATGGAACAAAAGAGAGTATTAATTTCAGAAATTTTAAGCTATATTGATAACAAATAATAAAAATAAAAGTCAAAATATCCTTTAACAACAGAGGTTTTCAGAAAAAAATATTAAAGAGAAGAACATTTTTCTAAAAAATATATCAATATTAAAAAATAATTCTAATCGCTTATAGATTTATTATGAAATTTATTAACATTTTTGCGTCAAGATTGAAAGGAAAAAGGAGAAATAGAAATATTAAATATATAATTTGTATATTCTTTCTTTTTCTGTTCATTTTTAATTTTTTCTATTTTAACGATAATATTATTCAAGATTTCAATACTGAGAACGAGATTTTCTCTCGTGATAATGACAATTTTGATATAAATGAGATTAATCTAGCAGCTGGTCCAGAAATTTTTGTAGACCCTTTTAAAGTAAATTTTACCAATATTTGGAATTTTTTTGGATCAAATTATAAATCCGATTTAGATATGGATATAGAAACATATTATCGAAGAGGTAATAATA
>Ga0209978_10000277_pt1 | contig 18106 bp, 15 predicted proteins | sample BentaG_FD_182805 | JGI IMG/M metagenome (GOLD analysis project Ga0209978, IMG submission 182805) | Deep subsurface microbial communities from South Atlantic Ocean to uncover new lineages of life (NeLLi) - Benguela_00093 metaG (SPAdes)... | ecosystem: Environmental > Aquatic > Marine > Oceanic >... | reverse complement strand
ATTACTCTTCCGAAGGTTATAGCGTTTAACAAACAAGATTTGCCAGATAAATTTAGCCCCGCTGTATTTTTAGAGAACATCAATTATTTTAAATTTAAAAACATTGACTTTAAGAAAACAATTGCAGTGAACGGAGAGGGGATATTAGACAGTTTTGAGGAAATTTTAAGCCTTGTTTTTAAGAATTTATATAAGAGTCAGATAGTATCTGCTCTCCAATAAGATGATTTCTAATCTAAATTAGAAGAAGTTGGATGCTAAAGGGGTTTGAATTCTAATTGCATTTTGAGAGTTGTCTTCTAAAACACAAATTAAAGCGGTAATATTTTGCTTACTATTATAAACAATTTCCTTTTCTTCCCCTGATTCCCAACGATAAAAACCGGTTAGAGTTGGAGCCGTTTCGAATAGACCTTCTTGAAGCCCCGAAATATTAACTGAAACACCTTCTAAGGTCTCTTTTGATATATTCTTTATTTTTATGTTATATTTTTCTATATCAGAATCAATTGAAGTAATTTTATATACTTTCTGGAATTTTGATGAGACTCCGTTAAAGATAGAGGGTGTTCCAATAGTGTCATTAGAAAATAGATCAGTACCTAATTCCTCTTCCCCCCCTGCTTTTGCTATAATCGTTATTGGGACATCGAATTTAATTGATTCTTTTCCAAATTCGGGTTTAGGTTTTCCAATAAACAGTAAAGACCATTTTACGTAAGAACCGTATTTCATTCCCCAGAACTCTTTTTCGTGGGGTTCCCATAAGTAGTTATGGCTTGGTTGAGCTATCTCAGGTACTTTTAAAAGCAAAAAATCTTTGTTCATATCGGATGTTTTAGAATCTCCCGCAATAGCAGCGGGCAATTCTTCTACCTTGCTACATGTTTGTCCATAAGCTTCACAATAACATATAAGATTTGCTTTTTGTAATAGTCTGATTTCGACCTGTTTGAGTTCTTCAGAAGAAAAGTTGATTTTGATCGTCTCTCCTGGTCTAAAAACATCTTTTGATAAATTAATTTTTAACCCCGAAATTGAAATCGACAGAGGATTAGTTTTTATTACTTGTTGCTTTGATTCTTTTGCCTTGATTTCAATTTTTTGCTTTTTATTAATTACTAAATCATCATCAGGATTATTGGGATGAGGTAGTCTTAAAGTTAATTTAATCTCGTATTCTAAATTTCTGTTTTTAATAGTAGGAATAATGTTGTTTTTGATCAAAAACGATTTTTCTCGAATATATTCCCCCTTTTCAAAATTACCTTTAGAGAAAATATCTTCTTTAGTGATTTGTAATTCCTTTAAACATGGCGGATGAGTCAGAAGACGAATCCCAGACCATAAAATTGACGAATCTTCGTCGAAATTATATGTCGTTCTAACTTTTAGCTTATCTCCTAAGTAGACATATCCGTTATTTAAATCACTAAGGTTTAATTTCATACCGTTCGTTCTAATAATGTCAAAAAGATATTGTTGAAATTTATTATATTTATATTAATTATAGAACTCTATTAATATTTTTTTTACTATTTATGTAATTTACAAATTATTAAAACTTTATTTTAAACTAGTTTAAGAAGGATAAATGACAAATTATAATTGCTAATATGATTTAGAAACAATATATTGCTATTATTTCAATTTGCGTAAAATTATGGGACAACTTAAAGCAATCTTATTCGACTTAGATGGAACATTAATAGATGTAGATTTAAACAAGTTCATTCCGGGATATTTAAAATTATTAGCTAATAGTGTAGCTCACTTAATCCCTCCTAAAAAAATGGTTCCAGCCATATTGAAAGCGTCTGAATTCGTAAATAATAACGACGGTAAAATTTCAAACGAGGAAGCGTTTTCAAATGCTTTTTTTCCCGTTGAAGGCTATGAAAAGGATGAGATCCAACCACTTTTTGATAAATTTTACGAAAAAATTTTTAAGGAATTACAAAAATTCACAGAAAAGAAACCAGAAGCACGGAAAGTTATTCAAACCGCTTTTAGCAAAGATTATAAGGTTGTAATTGCAACAACACCCGTTCTTCCTTTAACAGCTATCGAGCAACGTCTTGATTGGGCCGGAATTGGCGATTTTCCATACGATCTCATAACCAGTATTGAAAACACATGTGCCACAAAGCCAAATCTACTTTATTATCAATTGATATTTAAATATCTCAATCTCTCTGCTAAAGAATGCATTATGGTAGGGGACGAAGATAAGGATATGGTATGTGCTAATTTAGGCTCGCAGACCTTTTTGGTAAACAGTTCAAACACAAATTTGAGTGCTGAAACTCCCGAACCAACTTATAGAGGGAAGTTAGAAAAATTAATGGAGCTTCTGTAAAATTGAAAGATAATAAGAAAATAAAGTTAAATACAGAGAAAATGGGCTATAGGCAGTTGTCTTCAGGAAATATCCAAAGCGTACATCAGTTATTTGAAGATAATTCTAGCTTTTTTTCGCTTCCTTTTGATTATTTTCGTAGAGGTACGCTAGAAGACAGCGGTTTTGAACAAAACCTGTCTCTTATTTTATATAATTTAGAGATAGATAAACCAATAGCAGCATTAATAGTAGTACGTAGGAGAGAAATCAATAAAAACCATTGTTTCTTTAAGGGATGTGTAGTCGACAAGCAATACAGACGACAAGGACTTGGTTCTAAGATGTTATCTGAGTTTTTAAGGCGAGCTAAAGAGAAAGAAATAACTCAGGTAATTTATGGTCCTAGCATTCCTGAATATTGGCAACCCGGTGTCGATATCCGCAATACGAGTCTATATTTCTTTTTTAAAAAACATGGATTTAAATCCCGTAAGGTTATATTCAACCTCACAGTTTCTTTGGACAGCTTTAAAAAAGAACCCGCGTCGAAAAAGGAAGGGTACGAATATGAACGCGTTCAACCTAAAGATTTCGACGAAACTTATAGCTTTGTGAAACATCAATTTCCACTTGGTACCTGGGCTGAAGAAACCCTATTATCGTTTAAGTTTAATCCACCAACAACTTATATAGTAAAAAACGATCGAAATGAAATAATTGGTTGGGCTACGCATTCTCTATTTTTTCCCGGCTCATTTGGACCAACGGGAGTTTTAGATTCTTTACGGGGAAAGGGAATTGGGACCAAACTCCTCTTATGGTGTTTATGGGACATTAAACAAAATGGTTTAAAAATGTGTGAAATCATGTGGGTAGATGAGCATAATATTAAATTTTATTCTAAAGCAATTGGAGCTTATATTTCACCAATTTTCTATCCCATGTATAAGAAAATAAAATAGTCCTCTTAGTACTAAATACGCAAAGCATGAAGCAGTGTTGGGAATGCCCTTCAAAAAAATAAAAAAGAAATTTATTTTGTTTATGTTAAATTTTAAGGAAAATTATACTATTGGGTTTTTGACTCAAATTCTTCTCGTTTCTTCTTGTGTAGTTCCTCAAGGTCTTTTTCAAGTTTATCAAGTTTTCCACCTTCAAGTGGAAAAAAGTATGCAAAGATTAAACTTAAAGCTACAAATATGTTGACGATAAAATAGAAAACTAGTTTAATCCCAAAAATTGCAGAAGGGGGTTGAGCAGCAGCAGGTGAATCAGTAATGTAACTCGTGAGACCTAAGACCATAAGGACTATTATAGGACCAATGCTTTCCGCAGGCTTGGTGAAAAAGGCGTTAATTCCAAAAAACATACCTTCCCGTCTTGAGCCATATTCTACTTCGTCTTCATCTATTGGAAGTGTTTGAAGGATTACGCCAAAAATATTAGCACCTCCAAAAAATGTGGAGAAAACCAACCCTATCCAAATCGTAGGAATTTCAATCTCGGGAATCAAGACTAAAAAGAATATGATTAACCCCCCTACAAATTGAATAATACTGAACCGAATCAACAATTTCTTAAATCCATACTTGGCTCTTAACTTCATACATAAGACATTAGAACTCCATCCAACTATGATAACAATTAAAAAGTAGAAAACCACGTTTCCAGGCCCTATAAGTAACAAGAAGAGAAATACATAAGCGAGCTGAATCGAAGCAATTAGAGTTTTAAAGAAATTATAACCTATGAAATATCTAAACGATACCGATTTCAAGGTCTGCTTAATAGCAGTCCATAGTGGAGGACTCTTATCGTGTTGATATTCTGGCCTTTCTTTAGAAAATATAACAACAAGAATATAACACACATAGCTAATAACCGCAACTCCTATATTATAAATTTGAAAAAACTGCAAATTATCTACCATCGTAGGAACTGTTATCACAAAAAAACTTGCGAATAGGGCTATAATGGTCCCTAGGAAACTAATTTTAGTCCGTTCGCCTAGATCTGAAGTCATATCTGGGAGAAGGGCCATCCATGCCATAGTTACAATGTTGGATAAAGTATCAAAAATGCTGATTGTTATCACAAAGTGGAGAAACATAACAAACTGTCCTAAATCCGAACCCTTGTCAGTACTCCATGGAAACCACATAAGAACAAACGCAATTACTAAAAAAGGACTAAAGTATTTAATATAAAAGATCCGGCGACTACCTCGCTTCTTCACATCAGTGTTATCTTGCCATTGACCAATAATTGGATCGTTCGTCATATTGATGAACATGAAGATTACCAATCCAATTATAGTCAAAACCTCATTAAGACCTAAAGAATCGTAGAAAAATTTTAAGTAAGCTAATCGAAAGACTCCAAGAATGATGGTTAAAGGAGCCATACCCATTACATAACCAAAAATTTGCTTTTTTGGTAATTTAGTGTCTGACATTTTTGTTTATATTAAAAATGTATCTTTTTAATAATGTAACCTTGATGTAAGACTATAAAAAGATTTATTTTATCTTCTATTTTTTATCTATTAACATTATCTATTTGAATTGAAGAGAGTAAAGTGAATTAACCATTAGCCAGAAATTAAACTTCTTATTTATTCTAACCGATCAACAGCGATTAGACCATTTAAGTTGCTATAATAACGATATGGTCTTAAAAACTCCTAATATTGATCGGATTGCTAACGAGGGAATTAAGTTTACGAATTTTTATTGCAATAACCCAATTTGTATGCCGAATCGAAGTACCATTTACACGGGACAATATCCTTCAGTACACGGGGTAACGACTAACGGACGAAACTTACCCCAAGACAATAAAACATTTGTCAATATCTTACGTGATTCAGGAAATTATCATACGGCAAGTTTTGGAAAAATTCACTTGAACTATTTTGGAGCGAACTCTGGACGTTTTAAAAATCCTACAAAAAGCCAAGAATTCGCTCATTCTAGACAATATCGCGATTTAACTCATTATTCTCCCTATTTTGGATTGGAAGAAGTCAAACTCGTTTCAGGACATGGTCCTCTTTGTGGTCATCCTGATTACATAAATTGGGTAAAAGAAAAACTTGAGAAAGAGCCCTCCCTTGGAAAGCCTCTTAGGATAAAATTAACTAATCCTGATAACATGATTCAAACAAAACTTAACATTAGTTTCAATACGGCCGAATCTTTAGTAAAATTGCAAGTATTAAAGCACAAAGTACCGGAGGAACTTTATTCTACTACTTTTGTTAAAGAAACTACGATTGATTTTTTGGAAAGATTTTCAAAGGGAGCATACTCCAAAGAAAACTTTTTTGCTTTCTGCTCTTTTCCTGATCCCCATCACCCTTTCTCACCCCCTGGCAAATATTTTGGCATGTATAGCCCAGAAGATGTAAAATTACCTAAGACATTTACTGACGATCATAAAAACAGTTCTGACTTTAATAGAAAGCATTACAACAGCACTATAGCAAGCGAAGGTACTGAGAAAGGTATATTTCCACACCCTAAAGATCTAAAGGAACACGATGTAAAATCAATAATTGCGGCGAGCTATGGGATGGAAAAAATGATTGACGACGCCGTAGGAGAAATCTTATATGCGTTAGACAAATTTGGCTTGTCTGAAAATACTGTGATTATTTTCACCACAGATCACGGCGATCTGGGGGGTGATCACAAGTTCTTTTTCAAAGGACCATTTTTTTATCAGGGATTGGTAAAGATTCCCTTCATAATAAAAATCCCAGATGGATTAGCAAATAGAAGCTGCGATTCCTTATCCAGTTCAATTGATATTCCCGAAACAATCTTAGAGTTGGCAGGAATACCGGTTCCCGATTTTATGCAAGGAAAAAGTTTAAATCCCATTTTAAATAATCCTGAAGAAATAATTAACAAGGAAGTCCTTATTGAAATGGATGACGATCATAATAATGAAAAAACGAAAACTCTGATTACTGATGAATGGAGAATAACGGTCTTCAGTGATCATGGAGATCTCTACAATTTAAATAAAGATCCAAGTGAATTAAATAATTTATGGAATGATAAATCGTTCAATGAGATAAAAATTGAGTTACTTTTAAGATTATTTAAGAAGTCTTCAAAAATAAGTAAATCTGTTATACGAGATTGTGGATATTAAGAGTTTTATGGGAATAATTATAGAATAACCAAAAATTGTGGAAAATAATGACTAAAAAAGCATTTGGCTCCGGATATTTTGGAGAATGGATTAAAGACAAGTTTGAGATGCCCGCTTACCGGTATACTTGCGACCAAATAAACGATCCTAAAGCAACTACTTTAATGAATGAAGAGTGGCGTTCGAATAAAGAACACCTACACCAAGTTGGAAACGATAGGTTGGTCGCTATATGTTCAAATTATGGATACATCCAAGTGAGACAGGATGAGGGAAGCCCAAAGTATTTAAACGAGTATTATCCCGAAGAAGGTCATTACGCTGGGGGTTTTGGGTATTTATCTGATAACACCGAACATTTGAGTACGTTTTATCCTGGAAACGCTGATACTTTCGAGCGCATTTTTGGAATTGGTTATCTTCAAAAAAAAGTTACCGGAAAAGGTTATTCAGTGAATCATGTCATATTCGCTCCATTTGGGGATGATCCCGTGGTTGTTTCTCAAGTTAAGATTACAAATAATAGAAATGTGCGAGTAGATTTACGATGGATTGAATACTGGGGGTGTTATATATATCAGTTTAACTCTGCAGCATTTGCGGGAATCCTTTCGAAAACATCCGATAAGCATCCGAGAGATGTTCGACATGAGTCAAGTAATATGCTCAAACATAAATTTAACTCTATTTTGAATAATCGAGGAATTGAAGATACAAGATATTACGAGAACTCGGATAAAGTTTATGATCCAAATAACCTACAACCTAGTTTTGATGACCCATTTCCTCCTAAAACTTTTCTCGTATCTTTAGATTCGGGGGTCAGCGGAATGCAAACAAATAGCCGTGAATTTTTTGGTAATGGTGGTGTCGCATCTCCAGATGGATTGAAAAAAGAATTGAATAATAACTTGGATTCAACAGGAATAGAAAGCTCCATGTTCCTCGAGCAAAAAATGAGTTTAAACGCTGGTGAAAGTTATCTATTTACTTTTCTATATGGATATCTTCCCGATGGTTTTAAGCTTGAATCATTGATTGAAAAATACGAATCTCGAAAATCTACAAAATTTAAGGAATCTTGTGAGCAATGGAAAGCAGAAAGAATGCATTTACAGATACGTGACGAGGTTTGGATTAATCGCGAAGTTTTTTGGCATTACTACTACTTACGAAGTGCTATGACCTACGATAACTTTTTCAAAGAACATATCCTCTCTCAAGGGCATGTTTACCAGTATATAATCGGATTTCAAGGAGCCGCTCGAGATCCTTTACAACACGCATTACCTTTTATTTATACTAATCCCGATATAGTAAAAAACGTAATTAGATATACTCTAAAAACTGTACGTAAGAGTGGTGAGATTCCTTATGGCATTACGGGCAGCGGACAGATCCTACCTGCACCCTTTAAACCAAGCGATCAGGAAATGTGGTTGCTTTGGTTGGCAAGTGAATACATTCTTGGTACGCGAGACTCTGAATTTCTTTCTGAAGAAATTCGAAGATATCCCGTTTACGGATCTAGAGTTGAGCTCGTAAGTGTAGGAGAAGTATTGAAAAGATGTTATCGGCACTTAACCAAAAAAACAGGAATGGGACGTCATGGGTTGCAGAGGTTATCTAATGGTGATTGGAACGATGGAGTTGTAATTGGAAACATTCCACCCGAAAAGCAAAAGGATATTCAAAAGGAAGGAGAAAGTGTTTTGAATGCTGCAATGGCTATATTCTCTTTACAAATTTACTCTAAAATGTTAGACTTTGTAAATGAATCTGAATTCGCTGAAGAAGTACTAAATTATTCTGAATCCCAAAGAAAGGCAGTTAGAGAGCAATGGATAGGGAAATGGATTAGAAGAGCGTGGTTATCTGAAGATTTAGGTTGGGTAGGTGAAGATCGTATGTGGCTAGAACCTCAACCATGGGCAATCATAGGAAACGCACTCGAAAATAATGAAAAGGCAACTTTGGTCCAATCTATTAATGAATTAGTCCGAAAACCTTCAAAAATAGGAGCGAGACTTCTAAGTAAAGGGATTGATCATATAAGAAACGTAGGACAGGGCGTAAACGGGGGAATATGGCCTTCGATAAATGGTACTTTAATCTGGGCTCTTTCACAAGTTGATGGACAAATGGGATGGGACGAATGGAAAAAAAATACACTTGCCTACCATGCTGAGAACTTTCCAGAAGTGTGGTACGGCATATGGAGCGGACCTGATACATATAACTCTGATTTATCTAAAAATCCCGGTCAAACTGTCTTTGACGAAGGATTTGCTAGTGGAGAAAAGAAACTTGGAGATGATGAAGAAAGTTTAGCTCCTGTTATAATAGCTTGGACTGATTTTCCAGTTTTTAACTTACATCCTCATGCATGGCCATTGTATGATATTACCCGCTTAATTGGAATAAATTTCACTTCAGAGGGCGTAGCATTAAGACCTACTATCCCACAAGATGTCTATAAATTTAATTCTCCTCTAATTGGATTAGAAAAAACAGAAAGTGGATATTCAGGATGGTATAGTCCTAAAAAGGAAGGTACGTGGAAATTATCGATAGAACTAACTAATCAAGAAATTGAAAAAATTGGTCCTATTCTTACAAATGAAAACAAAAACGAGTTTGCAATTATGGGAAATCGCGTAATATTAACTGGAGAGAGCAGGCTTAATAAACCCTTATCTTGGCAAATAATTATAAATAAATTTTAAATTTCTTTTTTTAGTTAGGTTCTAAGGGCGGTAATTGAGGAACTTCAAAATCATTCCAATTTTCTACAGTTGGATAATCCCACCAATGAGCGGGAATTTTTGAGTAATCACCATATTTTTCAAGTCCTTTTGAAAATGCTCTAATGTTCTTTCGTGATACTTTAATTACTTTCGAATCGTCGTAAAAGCTGGCTCCATATCCCCCCTTTCTTGTTCCTAAATTCCTTACCATATGCCAAACCTCTCGTTCTATTTCTTCCGGAGTACTTTTCCAGTAAATGGATTGAATATTCACACAACCCCAAAACATTATCTTTCCTCTATATTGCATCAAGTCGTTGTATCCGCTCATTCTTGGACTATCAAATTGAATTGCATTTAATCCCCATTTAATTAAAATTGGTAATAATCGATCAACTTTTCCACAACAGTGCTGATGCACATCTAAACCAAAATCATGAGCTACATCGAAAATTCTTTTATATGATGACTTGTATAACGATTCAAACATTTTTGGATTGATGAAAGGACCGCTTTGTTCCCCCAGATCATCTGTAAGCCACACACCATGGGGTTCTAATCCAAATTTTATTGAACTTTTAATCAATTGAATATGATAATCTGCAATATGTTCTAATAGTCTTTTTAATTGAGTCGGATTTTTTTTATGATCAATCAAATAATTATTAAAACCGCGCATATAAGAGGCTAATTGTGATGGACCATGGTACATTGGCGCAATAACACGATATTTGTCTGGATCACCGTGTTTTTTTAACTCAAATGCTAATCTAAATCTAGATCTATCTGTAGGATCGGGTGTATACTTCTCAATATAATCTTCGAAACCCTTCCAATCTGGTAAAGATGCTCTTCCAGGATGTCCTATACTCTTATCGTTTACCTTCATGTTCCAAATACACCCCCATTCATCAATCTCCTCATGAGGTATAGTTCTCCATTTATTCCCCTCGAATTCTGCCTTTTTAGCCCAATCAGGTCTATCCCAGTTATAAGCACCTCTTATATGAGGAAAAAAATTCTCTTCCTCTTCTTTCGTTCCAGGTTTCCAATTATTAGAATAAATTAATGGTAAAGGCAAGACATCACCAGCTACTAAATTAAAAATTGGTGCTTTATCTGGATGATTAAAACATAATGCTGCTTTTACTCGTTCTTTCGAGTTCATAGTTTATTCTTCCACATTAAATTAGATTAAAAGAGAATAATTTATTTTTATTTTAAAAATATTGTATAATAAAAATAGGGCAGTATTGATTTTAAAAATTAGGAAGAAAAGCGTTCTACTCAAGGAAAAGTAGATTTTTTTATGAATCAGTATCTTTGGTTTCCCTCGGTTCTTCTTTAAATTCTTGAGGGACATTTTTGTCGATTTTCGATTTTACACATTCTTCGCAATACTTTAACCAAACATCTTTTCTGGAGTTTTTACCATCCATGTTAGCTCAACAAGTTAAGTATTAAAACTCATAATAACAATGTTATTAATTCATTTTAAAGTTTTTTAAATTCTGCGTTTATGTTCAATAGAGTAGAACAATTTCTCAAATGCAAATTAATAAAAATATATTTCTTGTTAGAGGGGGTGGGTGGGGTCATTAAAACTAAAAATATAAAATACCATCAAAAAATCCATTGAGCCCTTTGATGAAATTATACGCTATTTTATTTTCGTCGCATAAATATACAAAATAACAGGCTTAAATAGAGGGAGGGAGGGGTCACTAAAAGTAAAAGAATTAATGTTTATTAAAAAAAATTTTTCAAAAAGATATAAAAAGTAAAAAATAAAGAAAAAAAAAATTTAATTAATTTCTGAACCACATTGAGCACAGAATCTACCTAATCCAGATAATTCTGCTCCACAATTTGGGCAAAATTTGACTCTTCCTTCAAGGTTGTTTACTGGCAGAGGCTCAGGCAATTTCACTTGTAATTCTGATGTTTTTGGAGCGTCAGATTTTGACAATTTCTTTAAAGTTGCTAACTTAAAATATCCTTGAACCTGAAAGATAAATCCAATAATTCCCGGGACGATTAGAAACCCTAAGGCGCTTAGTAACGTGCCTGTTTTTAGTTTATCGCACCCCTCAATTACTTCTTTAGATATATGAGTTGGAAACATCTTACTATTGTTCTCAAAAAATATTTTCAGATTTTTCCACGCTCCCATTTCAGCTGCCACGCCTAAAAATATGAATGCTAAACCCGATCCAATAAGAATTATAGACATATAGAGCGTGATATAGACAGGGAAACTGGTTGGGATAAACGAAAATAACGTAAGGAAAAAAAACACAAGGTTTACAACTCCAGTAATCAGTATGGCAGTACCACATATTCTTGATATGAAACCCCTGATGTATTTTGACCGAAATTCATCTAACGAAGAGTTATTAACATGGTAATTAGCCCTTTTAATACATCCTAAAGCAATAAAAATAAAAATTGATGCTATAATACCAGTCATCCCCGCGGCCATGGTTGTAAGCGTTAAAATTGCCGCAATCTGCATGTATTTCCCAAATTGATGGAATTCTTTTTTCACATCTATATTTGACATTTTCACTTTCGAACTTTTTAATTTAGATATTTACTATAATCATTTCAAAGACAATTAATATCATTACGGGAGTCCATTAATTGTGTGTATCGTAAGTATTTACAAAAACCCAATAGAAACTTAAATATATATATTTAAACCATATAATGAATAGTACATCCAAATTAGTTTGAAAAAATCAATACCCTTTGGATTTTTATATTATTCTAATAAGATCGTAAGAGAAAACTTGTAATTGTATTTGATATGGCCACCACTAAAGCGGAACCTAATATTTTGGAAAGTTATTCTTTCTTTGTTATACCAGGTTGGGGAGAATTGATTGGATATCCCACTTTGGGTAATTACTCTAATCACAATGTTTCGAAAATATCCCAAGACCTTGTCATTTTTTTTGGTGGCGCTGAATGTTCTGTTCAGACAGAAAAGGGGACTTTATATTATCTTTTTGGTCTAGGATATTATTACACTAAATTTGAACTTCAAAGCGGAAGATACATTACTGATAATCGACAATTAACAGGTTTAGTACTTCCAGATTTCGTTTACGATTTTCTTTCGACCTCAAAAAATGTAACTTTAGAAAACGATCGTGATGTAATCGTAAGCGACAATCTGTTTAAGTTGCCTATTGATTTATCATTTAAATCTGAAAACAAACGGACGTTCATTCAAGGAACTCTTATGAGAAATTTGTTCATACCGTACAAGGATATTATTCTAGAGTTTATGGAAACATTGAGAAATCCATTATCCTTTCAAGTAAACAAAACGGGACCAATCCTCTTGAGTACGCATTGGGACTCTTATAATCAAATCTTGATTTCTTCCGAAATGGACTATGAAATGAAAACTAGGTACATAAGTCCGACCGCAGGATTAAACGGAATTACGTTTGACTCTAAAAAGCATTTAGATCAGTACTTTTCTTATCAGAATTTACAATATATTGAAGATTTGGTATTAAAACTTAAAGGGGTTTATTCTGCTATAGATTACGATCCAATGTATTTGTTTTCAATATTAGTCAATGCTTCTTTAAGGCTGAGATCAGAAATAGGTTCTTCTAATGTTCAGAAAGTCGAAAGATCAAATGAAAGAATGCCAAAAGAATCGGTGTTACTCTCTGCTGAACCAAGAATGAATTCCTTTGTCGATTGGCCTGAAAGTTTTAAAAGACAAACAAAGGACGAGTTAGAGAAATCGGTTGTTAAAGTAAGCAGTAAAATTTACCAACCAAAAGAAATTGATAAAGAAACTATTAGAGTTGAGGAATTTAGTGGGGAACAAGAGGAATTCAAAATTAGAACCATGAAGCGGCCTTTGGTGGATGTTAAGCCGCTCCCACTCATTCCAACGAGCAATTCTTTAGATATTCTACTTGTTATTAAGGATGTAGTAAATCATGATTATGATATTAGATCCATAGGAAGGGCACTTGAAATTGCTCGAGATTACATTAAGAGCATGATTTTACATTCAAATATTTTGTGGGAAATGAGTAGATATGCTAACTTATATCAACGAGCAGAACCAAATGCTGGATTAAGCTCTAAAGAGAAATTCGAATTAGTAGAACAAATCGATAAATGGATTAATTTAATAAGTAAAATAGAATCATCTTAGAAAGGTGTTTATTTATAGTCAATTACAAATCAATTGTAAAACACTTACAAAAACATTATTCAGATGCAACGGAAGTAGTTGTGGTTAATAATAACGCTAAGGTTCTTCACTCAACTGCCAAATGGAAGGTATCGAAAGATGTTAAAGGAGTATTAACTAGTTGGGGCAGCGGTAGCGCCCAGTTTGTGAATATGAATGGCATTAGGTATTCAGTGCTTCAAATGACACCAGAAAGATTTATTGCTACTAATAGACAGAAAAAGGGACACTTAGTTGGTTCATCCGTACCTGAAACTGATATGTACATTATAGCTCATATTAAACCAAAAGCAAAAGGTTGGGAGCATTTGGCATATCCCGCTATATCAAGAGCGGCAGCAATGATGATAAAAGGTTCAAAATCACAATTTATCGAAACTGAAGTGGATGCTTCTATTGATAGTGATTTGGCTGAAGTAAAGAATAGATTAGGACCATCTTCAATTGATCCATATCTCAAGGCGGAGGTGGAAGGTTTTTTAGATTGGATTAAAAATCCTCAAGGTTTAAATACTTATCTCCTTCAATCATTACAAGAAAACGATCCATATAGAATCTCCAAACTTGCGGAGATTTATAATGAATTATATAGGCTTTTTTACACTTAGGTTTTATAACCTCTTTTTAATATAACAGATTTTTATACAAACCGTGAAAATTCATACTATCGCTTCAGATAAATCGAAATGATGTCACCATCCTCAATTACGTGATCTAGGTTTTCAAATTTTTGACCGGGATGTTTAGCAGATTTACCCCATACTAACGAGTAGCGATAATCGCTTATGAATCGCTTGTGAATTTTACGACAGAGGTTCTCAAGAGTATCACCCTGGTGGAGAATAATTGGTTCCTCCATGTCAGCTTCTTGTCTTGGTGGTTTTAAAAAAACTCGTATTAAATTCAGCTCCGTGAAGATATTGTGCTTAAGAGTGTTAATATTTTCTTTATTTTTAGCCGAGATCATAACCCAATGTTCGTGACCAATTGCTTCTGTAATCTCTTCAGGTGGAATTGGAGTTTCCATTAAATCAGATTTATTTATGACAACAAACTCTCTTGTGTAAATTCGATTTCCAAATACGAAGTCTATCAATTCATCTGGTGTAATATCTTGTTCAGAGAAATAAACCCCTGCGTTCCGGACTTTTAGTTCATTCATAAGGGATTTGACCTCATCTGCATCCATAAGTTGGTGACCTTTGTAAGTAAAATGAATCCCTCCACGGGTACGCTCCTTAATAACAATACGAGGTGGTCTTGTGTTTAACCGTATTCCTGCGTTATTCAATTCCGTTCTGATAGCTCTCAAATCAGAAAAATTAATAGTACCATCAGCACGAAAACATATTAGAATTAACACTAACTCTGCCGAGCGTACTACTGCTAATACTTCCTTTCCCCGACCTTTACCAGCAGCAGCACCTAAAATTATTCCAGGTAAATCAATAAGTTGAATTTTAGCCTCTTCGATATCCATCATACCAGGTATGGCTGTAACAGTAGTAAAATCATACGCTGCAACTTTTGAGTTAGTGTTACCTTCAGTCAACAAATTTAATAAAGAAGATTTCCCAACCGAAGGAAATCCAATGAAGGCTACTTGAGCATCACCTGTTCTTTTGATGCCAAAGCCACCGCCGCCTCCTTTTTTAGAACTAGCAATACGAATCAAATCTTCGCGGAGTTTGGCTAGTTGGGCTTTAGTATAATTTATGCTTTTTTGTGTAGCCTTGTTAACCTTAGTGGAAGCCAATCGTTCTTCTAATTCTTTTATTCGATCTTCTACTTTTTCGGACATATTATACAGTTGAAAAAAATATAGCAAACTCAAAAAATTTTTCGAAAACTCTAGTAATGTCACCTAAAAACGATGATTTATTAATTCATTTTTAAAAAAAGAGATTAAAGTAAAAATTTAGTTATAGAAAATTTAATCTGAATGAGCAGAGATGATTAAATCTGCGAAAAGTTTCATGTCGTTAAGTAATACGTTCAGTTTATCTTGAGATTCTCTATCTAATTCTTGCGATTTCATCACAAATACAGAAATGATGTACTTAAAGATGTGGAGCTCAATCCCCTTCCCATCTTCACTCTGTCCCATGAACCGGCATGAATCAGACATAAAAATATTCTCCCTCACCGTATTTGCCGCGTCGATGAAATCCCTCAAATCTCCTCTTAGCGTCAAACCACTGCTTACACCTTGAACGTTATGAACCAATACATTTCCAGAAACATCAGAAATTATTATTTTAGCTTTAATTTCTTCGAGTTGGCTTTCAGCTTTTTCAACAGAAGCCTTTAAATCCTTGTAAGACGAAATTAATATATCCCGAAAGATTTTAGCTAACTCGTCATGCTGATAAATACTCGTCAAATTTATATCGAAATCATAATCTTTAAACATGTCTGAGAAGATATCCTTCGAATTTTTAACATTCGTATCCAAAAGCTCCTTCGGGTAATCCTCAGTGTCATATTTATGCAAAAATAATAGGACTCTTGGTTTCTCGTTATTTTTCCTATGTAGATTCAATAATCCTTCAAAATATTCTTTTGCTTGATCAAATGAATCTGGATCGTGTAAATCGACGATACAAATTAGTATGTCAGTGCCTTTAAATATCTCAGGTTTGGAGAAATATTCATTACGGTATTGTTCCTGGCCACCAAAATCAAATATTCCTACTTGAAGTCCAAGAAAAGGATGTCTTCTTGTTTCATAGAGAATAGTTGGACTTAATCTCTTGGTGTCCTCAGGTTTCGTCTCTGCAAAAGCTACGGAGTAAAGACTTGTCTTACCACATCCACTCAAACCTACTAAACTAATTTTTAAGATTATTCACCTTGAACTATTATGTTGTTTATAATTAATTATCTAATTTATTACTTTTTTTATTCAAAACTTATTATTTTTCTTTAGGGGCTAATTTAAACGTTCTTGAGAACACCTTACCATACTTTTCAGTTGATGCTTCTACTAATACATTAGAGTAGACAATTTCATTATCCACAGTTTCGAGAGGATAACCTATTTCAATAGTTTCATACGGAAAAAGTTCTCTTATCGTTGTTATCCAAGGTTTCTTTTCAAACAATTCTTCGACTATGACAACCCTTATCTTGAGGTCTTCTAATAGATAACCGACTGTATTCGTTAACGAGATTTTTAAGATTTTTTCTTCTTCTTTAATATCCTTTGAAACACTCAAATATTTTCTGGATCCAAGTGGTATTACAATTTCTTGTTCGTCTTCTGGTTTCGTTTCAATTTTCGGCTTTTCAATTTTACTAGGTTCTCTGACAATAAAGACTTTCCGTTTTTGAATATTGTATTGAGATACTTTTTTAAGTTTAGCGAGAAACAGTACCGCGTTTAAATTTATAGCGTTATAGGGTTCAATTTCTAGATATCCTTTTTTAGCAGCGTCTTCAATAATCTCAGTTCCAATTCCCGTTCTTGCAAAAGCAGTATTTTTCTTAGCACCACTTCCCACTGAACCGATTGAAATGTCCGCGTTCTCGGCAGTCAAATCGGTACAGAAATTACAACTTGAGGATTTGAATTTGTCTAATTGCTTAATGGTGTATGACTTTACTGGTTCTCCATCGTGGTCGTAATATATATGAAACTTTCCCTTATTAATATCCATCTTTACTACTTTAGCTAAATCTATGCCATCTTTTTCAAAAAATGGATAAAGCGCTTCAGGAGCAAACGAATCCATGCAGAACAAACCAATTTTAAGAATATGTGCTCGCATGAAATATTTCAACATACCTGCTGGAGAGCTTGTCATTTTATCAACGGCATCGATATTACAAGGGGTACCAACAAAAGCGATTGATCGATAACCTTGTCGTATTGCGTCCATTAGAGCTTCGACTGTTTGAGAATGGCAATAAATGGAACCGGCTGATTTAATAGCGTCCTCTTTATTCGTAATTATTTGTGCCACTGGATGCCATGGATTTTTAGGATCCTTCATTGAAACAATTGCCGCATCAATTAAATGCTCGTCGAACAAATAATTTAATAAAGAAGTCACAGTTCCTCCATCTTGTGCTCCAATAACTTCTGGAATATTTGTATTCGACACATAACCTGTTTTAAATTCTCCCATCAGTTGAATAGGGTCAGTAATAGTTCGGGGACATTGATTGTAACAAATTCCACAACCAGTACATTTTCCTATTAATTTAGGTTGTCCCGCCAGTTGGTCCCATTCGAGCACTGGACAAACTGCAGCACATGTACCACACTCAGTGCAGATACCTGCCCGGATTATTTCCTTCATTAACATTCCGTAGGAATCTTTTTTCCCCTCGAGTTTCTTTTGAATGTAATCAAAAGAATAATCATATTGAGTGGATTCCGACTCAGGTTCAGTTGGATTTTCAGTCATTGTTAGTAAATCATTAAAAAGTTTATATTAGCCTAATTTAATAATTTGAAAACTATGTAAGGATATGGATTACCTAAATTAAAATTTACTAAAAAAGTAACGAGCAAAGTGTCTACTACTTTTTAGTTAATAATCAAGAGGATTAATCGTACATTTACAATCAAGTCTAAAATAGTTATATTTTTATATCTAACTGGATGATCTAATATTTAAGCTT
>Ga0209978_10000276_pt1 | contig 18181 bp, 15 predicted proteins | sample BentaG_FD_182805 | JGI IMG/M metagenome (GOLD analysis project Ga0209978, IMG submission 182805) | Deep subsurface microbial communities from South Atlantic Ocean to uncover new lineages of life (NeLLi) - Benguela_00093 metaG (SPAdes)... | ecosystem: Environmental > Aquatic > Marine > Oceanic >... | reverse complement strand
AAGTAGCTTTGGCAAAGGATTTTCTATTTTTATCTACTTATATCTATTTCGATGTATTTATACCTATTTTGGTAGAGAATGGTCACAATTTGGTCACAAAAATTTCACCTAAACTTAACGCCTAAATCATATTCTATTTGGGTTATCTTAAAAGTCAAGTCAAGTTTGGAAAGAGTGGCATTACCTAAAATTCGAAATTCTAAATTTTAATTGACAATTTAAGAACTTAGACTGTTAGCTAAAGTTTAAAATGTCACCATAAGGTGGACCCCATTGTCAAGGGGGGGCTTTATGTCCTCGCTTACATCCTATTTCAAGGCGGCTAACATTACACAGCTTCTCTTTCGACAAGGCTTTGGCCAGTGACATTTTAAATTTTAAATCATATAAAAGCAGTGACATTTTAAATTTTAGTTGACAATTTAAGACTTAGACTTGACAAACTATATGTTTTTGAAGGGAATTTTATGGATAAAATCAAATTCGGGAGGAAAAATGGTTAGACTGTTTCACTTTAGAAGAGAAAGGAGAAATCCTAGACAGAGGTAGCTACTCCTCTTTTCTGCCAAATGAAGATTTTAGTTTAGAAGCAAGTGGTTAATGCCTTACTTTTATACAGAAGGCGACAGATCGTAGGTACGCAGAAGCGGGTTTGATTTGGTTCCGCCCCGATTGTAGGGGAACTGGGTGTTTCCGCAAGGTGAACAAGAACAATAGAGAGTCGCCAAACGGGCTACCTTCCTGGTCAAGCGAATTTGATAGGTTAGAAAGAGCTTTGCGTGGCTCAATAATCTATTCTCTACAAATAGAATTTCTCAAATTGTATTGTACCACCACTGTGAGAAAAGACCATCTGAGGAAAATATCAGCTAAGGCGACTTGGCGAAGATTGATTCCCAAAGATTAAACTTCAGGAGTTTGACAACTTGTAGGCTAATTTTTAGAGAGGAAAAGATTAGTTAAAGGTAGGTCCACAGCAAGATTTCAAAAACTGGGAGATGGCAAGGCGAAGACGATTATTCACCATGAGTGGAAGAGTATAGAGGGAAAATATTTGATCTAAGTTAAGATGTGACTTTTGCTTCCTTTTAGGATAACATCCCATATGCTCATCTCGATCTTCGATAGATTATCGAACCTCCCCTTTGGGAGGAGAGCTGAATGGAAGGATAGAAACAGCCAGACCTTAAGGAAATATGCAAAGAAATCCTAAAGGAAAGAGCATTAGAGGAGGTCTACTTTGCCACTAAAAGGATAAGGCGAGATTCCCCAAAAGAGTCCTTATGAAGGCCAAAAAAATTCTTTTCCCCTTTTAAAAAATGAAGCTTGAAAAGATCTTTGGCCAAAATGAGTACCTATTGCTAAGAATTTCTACAATCCTCAACCTTTTAAGGGAAAAGAAGAACTTTACAGGCCTTTCCACTCGTAGCCAATTGAAAACCTTTGTTAAACTCCTTTAAGGGGAATTTGTGCGTTATTACAGGATCTATTTTTAATTTACCTGAGAGAAGAAGAGACTCTGCCAACCACCAGGTCTTAAAGAACTCTCTTCCATGCAAACCTCTAATTGTTACCTCTTTATTAACGATATCCGCTATCCCATCCAACACCAATGGCTCTTTAATATTGCCAATCACAAAAACCTTTCCACCTTTTCTTAAATACTTAAAGCTATTGGAAAGAGCTTTGGAATCACCTGAAGCTTCAATAATTACACCTACTCCGTTTTGATGAGTTAGATCCATTATTATTTCAATCACCGATTCTTTGGCCGGATTGAGCAGGTGTGTTGCCCCCATCTTTCTTGCTATAGTTAACCTTTTCTCGCTAACATCCAGGCCAAAAATTTGAGAAGCTCCCATGGCAGAAGATACACCTATGGCGAATTGTCCAATAGGGCCGCAACCTATTACAGCTACCGAATCACCCCCCACCTGTCCTTCCCAGACACCCCTTAAAGGTATGCCTATCGGCTCAAGCAAGGCGGCATATTCCCAAGGAAGCTCATCGGGTATTTTCTCAACTATAGCCTCCGGCACACTACAGTATTCAGCAAAGCAACCATTAAAGGTATGTCCGAATAACTCCATATTTTGACAGATATTGGGTTGACCATTTCGACATTGAAAACACTTACCACAGGGAAGATGTGTTTCTACACTAACTCTATCTTTCTCTCTAAATAACTTAACCTGCCGACCAACTTTCACTACTTCACCTGAACACTCATGACCAGGAATAAAGGGAAGCCTGTTTACTATCCCTTCGCACCAGGAATTCCACTCATAAAAATTTAAGTCGGAGCCGCATATTCCTGCTACTTTCACTCTTATTAGAACATCTTTTAGCCCCACCTCAGGAATTTCCACTTCCTGATAATCAAAACCTTCTTCCTTTCTATTTTTCACAATAGCCTTCATTTTCTTTTTTCCTTTTAAGTTAAGCAAATCAATCCATTACCAATCCCCCATTAACATCTATTACCTCTCCTGTAATATAAGAGGCATCATCGGAAGCTAAAAAGGAGACTGTTTTGGCTACATCTTCTGGTTCACCTAAATTTCCCAGAGGGATTATTTTTCTTTTTTCCTCTGCCTGAGATTCTGCCATCTTGGTTTTAATAACACCGGGAGCCACAGCATTCACCCTTATGCCATAAGGAGCAAATTCTCTGGCTAAGGCCTTAGTCAGCGCTATAATTCCAGCCTTTGAAGCTGCATAATGAGCCACCGGGAGTATGCCCCCTGTCTTTGCTGCCATTGAACTCATATTTACAATTACCCCGCTTTTCTGCTTTACCATAATCGGCAGAGCCAATTTCGAACAAAGGAATGTCCCTTTCAAGTTAATATCAATTATTTTATCCCAGGTGTCCTCGGATATTTGAAGAAAAGGACAAATTTCAAACACTCCTGCATTATTGATCAGGATATCTATTCTTCCAAAGTAATCAACTGTCTTTTTCATCAATGTTTTAACTTCTTCGATATTACTAACATCAGTTCTTAGAGCTAATGTTTTTACACCCATTTCATCGTGGATCTGGTGTCCTACTTGCTCAGCTTCACTTTGGTTTCGGCTATTAATTACCAGATTTGCCCCTTCTTTTGCCAATTCAAAGGCAATTGCCTTCCCTATCCCCTTTGTGGAACCAGTTACCAGCGCAATTTTTCCTTTTAATCTCGTTATTAACATTCCCCCTTCCCTCTAATAGACTTGATTCATTTTTTCCTTGAAAGCTTCTAAAAGAAACTTAATTATTTAACGTTTCCTTCTTTTTGGAAAGCCTTCCTTTGTCCCAGCTAATGGTCTGCTTCTCATCTTCCCCTGGCCTTATTTTTAGCCGTTCCTCTGTCAAAGATCTCACTTTATTACTAATTGCCAGCTAAATTTTTTGTCAAGTGACCCCTCTTCTGAGAAGGTTGTCTCTTTAACCATCCCAAGGAAGAAAAGAGTCTTTTCTGCGATAGCTTTATTCTCTGAATGAGATAACGAAAAAAGAGTGAATGAGTTGCAACCACAGGGTCAACAGAGGATACTGGGAAAGGTTTCTCCCACAAATCAAAGATTATTGAGCTTTGTCTGAAAGACTTTCAGGTAACTGAGATTGCTCTTGGAACAAGGCACTCTCTTGAGACAATAAAGCGCTACCTTGAAGGATTCTCTCGCCTTACAAAACTTCTCTGTGAGGGACTATTTATGCGTTCAGTATGGAGAAATGCCCTTTTCACCAGAATTTTTAATTAGAACATAGCTCAGCTCTCTGAACTATTTACCAATAATTTCTCCTTTGTTAAATACTTATTTAATCCCAGTAAGAGTAATTCCCTTTACGATATGTCGCTGGAGAAAGACAAAGAAAATGATAGTGGGAAGTATTACAAAGAAAGACAAAACCATTAAAGGGCCCCACTCAGTACCCCCTCCTGCCGCACCAGCTGTCTGCGGCAAATAATTACTTGTAGTAATACTTAAGACAACTGTTCTCTTCTCTGCCGAATTTATAACTATGAGAGGCCAAAGAAAATCATTCCAGCCCCAAAAAAAGTTAAATACAGCCAATACAGCTAAGACAGGTTTGCAAAGAGGCATAGCTATATTCCAATATATCCTGAATTCAGAACAACCATCTATCCTTGCCGAATCCAAAAGCTCATCTGGCACAGATTGAAGATACTGTCGAATTAAGAAAGTCCCAAAAGCACTGGCAATATGAGGAATTACCAATGACAGGCGAGTGTCTATTAATCCAAACCATTTCATCTCTAAATAAAGAGGAATTATAGTCACTTGAAAGGGAACTATGAAAGTACTGAGAATCAAAATAAAGAAGAATTCTCTTCCAGGAAAGGAATATTTTGCAAAAGCAAAGCCAGCCATAGAACTAAATACGAGGGCAGTCATAATTATAACACCGGTGACCAGTGCGCTGTTCAGATAATAGGTGCCTAAAGGAATCTCATCGAAAACTCTAGTATAATTTCCCCAGGTAAAAGGATGGGGAATAAGGGAAAGGTGATGAGCAGTAATATCAGGAGGAGTCTTGAAAGAAGTAACAAACATCCAAATAAACGGAACCAACATTATTAGAGCCGCCCCTATGCTCACAAGAAAAATAATAATTTTCCCACTTAATTTTCTTTCCTTCATTTTAGTAAGTCATTCTTCTTTTACCTAATAGTTTCAATTCTATTATAGTTACAAGTAGAGTCAAAGAAAAAAACACCACAGCAACGGTAGCTGCATAGCTAAACTTTAAGAACGTGAAGGCCAATTTATACGTATATAAAACCAAAACTAAAGTGGCATGAATGGGGCCTCCCTGAGTCATCACATATATTTGATCAAATACTCCAAAGGCAAGTATACTCGTCATAACTAAAACAAGCAGCAAGGTGGGAGTCAGTAAGGGTAAAGTTATAAATGTGAAACTTTGAAATTTACTTGCTCCGTCAATCTCTGCCGCCTCATAATATCGCTGAGGAATAGTCTGCAATCCAGCTAAGAAAATAATCATACTATATCCTATTGATTGCCATAAGCTATAAATTATCACCGAACCTAAGGCGGTATGTATCCCATGGAGCCACAGGCAGGTAGGCAAATTCAGTCGTTCTAAAACAGCATTAATTAAACCTGAGGCAGGATGGTATAGCCACCTCCAAATGGCTGCTGTGGCTATCAAGGTAACGATGTAAGGCATAAAAAAGATTGTTCTACAAAAAGTCCTTCCCGGAAACTTCACGTTAAGCAATAAAGCTATGCCTAATCCCGCTGTTATTTGCACAGGCACAAAAATTACCGTATATAGTAAAGTATTTTTCAAAGCACAAAAAAAGGTCTCATCATGGATCAACTTAATGTAATTATTCAACCCTACCCATGTCCCCTCGCTTTTGAAAACATTCCATTTCATAAAGGTCAAGACAAAATTATAGAATAAAGGGTAGATTCTAAAAATGACAAACAAAATCACAATAGGAGCGATGAATAGATAGGCTGCTATCCATCTTTTCTTTTCCAGAGGACTTACAATTTTAACTTTCACCAATATCCTCATACCAAGCGGGGACATTCACCTTTTATTCAGATGAATATCCCCGCCTAATTAACCTTTATTCTTCTGCAAGAACAGCGTTCACCTCTTTTTCCGCCTTAGCTAAAGCTTCTTTTACCGAGATCTCCTTATGCCACGCTTTCACCATATATGAGCCGAAAATCTCAAATACCTCTGCCAGGTGAACGTTAACGGGATATATGCGTGCATATTTAGTCAGTTCCAGTGTCTTAATGTAATAGGGATTGGAGGCAAACCAGCCATGGGTCCAGATGGATTTGGAGAAAGGTGGGTATCCAAATCCCAACTTATCGATGTTCGTAGTTAAAGGGATGTACAATTGGATTTCAGGACGCATCAGATATTCGATAAACTTAAAGGCCAAAACTTTTTTATCACTCGTGCTTGTAACACAGAGAGTTGGATGGGCGTTCAAATTGGTGACATGTTCTCCCCGTTCTGCACGTGGATTAGGAGCTATGCCATAATCCATATCTGGAGCCTCTTTAAAGTAGCGCCAGGTAGTACAGCGGGGGCAGCAAATGAACATAGCTCCTAGCTTTTCCACAAATGCCTGACGAGGGTCAGGAAAACCAAAAGCTGTACTCCTATCTTCATAAAGCATTTTTACCATTAAATCAACAGCAGCGAAGCCTGCTTCGTTATTAAACCCAGCCTTACCTCCTCTTAGCACATCGGGTGGCTCTACGAGACTTGCCCCAGCGGACCAAATAGCCCAGAGATGTTTATGCACCACACCGCCCGGATGCCCGAGATAACGAATACCAAATCCCATGCGGGTAACTTTCCCGTCAGTACCATATTTTGTCAGCTTTTTAGCGCAAGCTCTGAATTCCTTCCAGGTCTCAGGTGGATCATTGGGATCTAATCCCACTTCTCTAAACATATTCTTATTGTAATTGAGTCCGTATAGGTCTATGCCATAAGGAAGTGTGTATACCTTTCCCTTAATCTTAAATTTTTTAAATACAGGAAGAGCTATAGATTCCCACTTTTTCTGTAGATCTGAAGGGAAAGGCTCGACAAGCTCATTTTTTAGAAAACTGGGTAGCCAAGAGCGGTCAATGGCCATAATATCCGGTGCCGTCCCTGCTGCAAAGCCAGCCATCAACTTCTTCTCCAGTTCGTCATATGGAACGTAGACAACCTTTACCTTTTCTCCCGTCTTTCTCTCGTATTCGCTGTATATCCAATTCCAGCTTCTTTCTACACCTCTATCCATACTTGCTTCGTCGGTCCAGAGCTCTATAGTCCCTGCTGGAACTGCACTACAAACGAAAAAAACCATCAATATGCTCACTATCACCCCTATCATAAACTCCTTTCTCATTTTAAATCCTCCTCTCCTTTTAATAGATATCACTCGTTTTCTGTGAAGACTCTCAAAAAGAGAAACCAACCTTTTGAGACCTCTCTCTTTAAGAAGTTTTCCTTTGTCCCAGCTAATCGCCCACTCGTTTTCTCACCTCCTCCCATAATGGAATTTAACCCAAGGTCTTATACTCTTGCTCTTATCACCTCCTCACTTGGTTTTTTTGACAAGATTTTCACTTATTTCCTCTTCTTGATGCAATATTTGGCATAACAAATGACTTTTTACATGTTCAATATGAGAGTTCAAATTCTTCATAGCTACCTCTTTGTCTCCTTTTAACAGAGATTCGATAATAATTATGTGTTCCCGAAGTGATTCTTTATCGCGTTCTATTGAGGTAAACATATTCCTGGTTATCTCAATTAAGTTCCTCAACTGAGAGATAATTTGACTCAACCATTGGTTACCTGCGGAGTTTACGATAAGATTATGGAGGATCGTATCTACCTCATAGAAATGGGTAGGGTCACCTCTCTTCAGTTTTTCTTCGGCTTCCCGCAACATTCTTAAATTCTCCTGGAGCTTTTCTCGAGGAATATTTTCAAAACTCCACCTTAGAGCAAGCATTTCCAAAGCTACACGTAACTCACAGATGTGAGTAATCTCTTTAGAAGAGAGCTTTATTACGCTCATCTTACCTTTATCTGTGCCTATAATCAGTCCTTCTCCCTTGAGTCTATTTAAAGCCTCCCTAATTGGTGTCTTGCTGCTATCCAATCTCCCGGCAAGCTGGTCTACTAATATTTCCTGACCCGGGACTAGTATACCTTTTATAATCTGAGCTCTTAATATATCGTAAACCTGATCCGCTATTTTATAGCGACGAACAGAAGACTGGATATTATTAGTCATCATCCCCTTTTCCACTTGGTTTGGCAACTTTGATTATAAGTTGAATCTTATATTTGTAATTAATTATACTATATCTAAAATATTTGTCAACCCAACGCATTAACTGGAGTTTCCCCAAAATTTCAGATGTTTTTCCCGTAGATGTTGAATTAAAGAGAGATCGAGAAGGTGAGAAAGTGGAAAAGGACTTTCTGCGTGACAAAGCTTAAGATTTTAGATAGAATTTGGGGAAACTCCCATACAAAGTAGGTTGTTAAATTTCCTCTTGCAAAAATCCCTCTAATCCTGTATAACCCTACATTAGAGAAACTAGCATCTTAAAAATCTTACCTTTGGTGTCTACTTTGAATCAGCCCAAATTCCCTGAAAAAAATGAAAATATTGGAGGTGATGTGGGAGGAAGATCCAATGGTCTGGTATGTTTTTTGGTTAGTTTAAAGAAGTAAAGAGCTATAAGTTTCGTCTTTGTATAACAAATGCGAATCTAAGGTGAGGATAGGTTATTTAAAATAAGGGGTCAAGCCTATCTATCAATCTTTAGAACAACAACCGTATCGATAGGATCTGCAACCTTGAGAGGTATAACGTGTTTCGCCAGTATTTATGCATTAAAGAACCTATTTTGCTTAACTTTTTGCCGAAGTTTTGATAGGTCTTAAATTTCACTTCTAATTAGATTTTTTGATCTCTTTAAGAGGTTTATTCCAAGCATTAAAAACAGCCTGTATGTTTTCCTTAGAGTTATTTTTTCCCCACTCACATTGTGCAATAACCCCCCCTCTTCCATCGTCAAGAGCTCTTCTTACTCGGTAGACATCTTCAGTTATTTTATCTACATTACCAAAGGAAAGAAGCCTTCTATCAATTTCTCCCCAAAATGTAATTTTACCTTTGCACCTCTCTGCAAGTTTTTCAATATCCATACAGAAAAGCTGGCAGTTTACAGCATCAATTCCAATTTCTATTATATCATCAAAGACCGCTTCTATATATCCATCAGAATGAAAAAATACATACTTATTATACTTATGAACCAGATCGCAATATTCTTTGTAAAGGGGTTTCAAAAACTCTCTCCAAAGAGAAGGGGCAATCAACAAGCTACTTTGAGCTCCCCAATCATCCATCATAAAAATGCCATCTACATCTGTTTTGAGCCACATTTTGATATGTTTTAGGTTGTATTCATGGATCATATCACGAAGCTTGAACGTCTCTTTGCTTCCATAGGCTAAATCTATAAAAAAATTCTCAGTCCCCCTAATGAATTGCATCCTCTCAAAAGGACGTGCACAAATATCAGAAAGCATAAATCTGTCACTTTCCGCGCAGCTTTTGTTAACCTCACTTAAATCAGTAGATTCCAGGTATTCCCAAGGAGGAGAGAATTTATCTATTTTAGATAGATCATCCAATATCGGTTCTTTAACCTCTCCAGCTACCCCATCTTCGCCAACATACCAGACACTTCCCCATTCATCAACATATTTTCCTTTCTTATGAAGGGTATCCAATGGATGATTTCTTACAGATGATACCAGTATTGTAGACTTCCCTTTCTGTCTATCACTTACTCCAGCTTTAAATTTAGGAGTGCCTATATCCATAGGCATTTTTTTAAGCAGATTTTCCAGTTCTTTTTTCTGAGTCATCTCAACTGCTGGTAGCCACCACAGGTCTCTTGGCGCTCTATCAGGATAATCAAATTCAAGAGTCTTAATTACTCGTTCTCTCCCTGTCATCTTACTCTCCTGGTAAAAGTTATTATCTACTCCCATCTTCCCATTTAGCTCCCTCATCCAGCATAGTTAAGTAGTTTTCCACGGGTATATAGTTAGCTATAGAATTCCCTGAGCCTAAGGCATAACCTCTACCAGGCATACATTTATCTAAGATATCTCTCACGTACTTACGCAATTCGCTTTCCTTTAACCGGCACATTTTATCCATATCTACTCCACCCAATGCAGATATTCTATCTCCATATTCTTTTTTAAATTGGGTAACCGGTGTAATTCCATCTTCAAAGGAGTGTTTAGCATCTATTTTTACATCTTGAATTAAATCCTCTATTATGGGCTCTATGTAACCACAAGTATGAAGTAGATATAGAAGACTATGAGCATGGGCTAATTGAGCGATTTTCTTATGCCAGGGCAGAACATATTTCCTCAAAAACTCTGGAGAAAAAAGGGTAGCAGTTTTAAAACCCATATCATCTCCCTGGAAAAAACCGACTAATTTTTCCAACCCGATAATTTTTTTATACCATCCATAAATTAACTCTCCCACTTTATTAAATGTTGCTTTAACTAACTCAGGATTATCGTATAGGAGATAGCAAAGATTTTCATATCCCAAAAGTTCATTTTCGACAATCTCTAAAATACCCATACAAGGACAACCAAAAATTCCCATTCCTTCCGGCAAATTTTTAGAAATAAATTCAAAGGACCACAAGTTTATTTTATCAAGGGAAGGCCAGGGATATTTTTCAAAATCTTCCCAAGAACTTATTATTCCCCTACCTTCCTCAGCCCAGTTTCTCTCCTGAGAAAGAGAATCTCTATCTTTTCCTTTCCTTACTTTCTTTTTGAAAACTAAACCTGCTGAAAGGCGGAAGTCTCCACTAACCCGAATTCCATCATAACCTAAACGGTACCAGTAATCAATATAATTTTTTAGATACTCCTCTTCAGCTTTTCTATCGCCAAGAGAAGGCTCTATCCATTTTTTCTTTAGTTTCTTTTCTGTTATATACCTAATGACTTCCTTATCAATGTGAATTTCTATGAAATGGACGCGTCGAGAAGCTTTCCTTCTTAGAATAACCTCTTTAAAGTCTTTTATATTTGGCTCAGGATGTTTCAGTGGAATTTTCATTGTCATAATAATTTCCTTCTATATTTGTTACTATTCAGCCACCAAGACACAAAGACACCAAGATAAATGCGTGAATGTGTTGATGCGTAAAAGAGGCAAAGGGCTAAAGGCAAAAGGTTACCAAGTTCATTATAAACTTCATAAAAACCTCTAAGAATAATGGCTGTGGTTTTTTGTGTTTAAACCTATTTATTCATCTGCGTAAATCCGCGGCTGAGTAGTAACAAAATGAGTTCAAATTCTTGTGGAGTCCCATTTAGAAAAAGCTTTTTCTGCCCTATTGCGCAAGCTCCAAATTTTATCTCTTTTAATAGGCCTTTCGTCAAATATGGCCGAACCTATGACAAATGTATTAACGCCTGCATTAGCCATATTAACGATAGATTTCTCATTTACACTCCCATCTGCTTCAATATCTATATTAATTCCCTTCTTCTGAATTATCCGTCTGAGACAAAGAGCTTTGTCCAGTACTGCTGGAATATAATCAGCACTTTTTACCCCGGGAGTCTTGCGACCGGGGTTCACCATCATCAGTAAAACTACATCTAAATCCGTTAGTATATTTTCAATCGCACATATAGGTGTAGCTGGATTTAAAGCGATGCCCGCCTTCCCACCTTTTTCTTTAATTTCTTGGATTACCTCATAGATATTTGTGCATGATTCAGGGTGAACACAGATAATATTTCCCCCTGCTTTGATGAATACTTCCACATATTTTATAGGATTAACTATCATCATATGGACTTCAAAAGGAATAGAGGTTAAAGATCGCAAGGCCTTAATTTCTAAGTAGCTTAGCCCAATACTGGATACAAAACTTCCATCCATTATATCAAAATGCATTCGATCTGCACCAGCCTTCGTTAAAATTCGAATTTCTTCCCCAAGTCTGGTTAAATCAGCACACATCATTGATGGAGAAATCTTTATTAGACCCATAAACGAACCTCCTGTTTTACTCCAAATTGGCGTGAGCTTTCCACATCTCCTTTTCGCTAATGTTAAGTTTTTTTTGAAGAATCATACTTATGCAATCACCAAATATAAGAAGAGCTTGTTCGAAAAGATTAGTCATAGGCTGCGCAGAGGCAGGCTCATCAGGGGTCTTTGACATCATAAGTCTTCGTTTGGTAGTAGATGGAATCCTTACCGAAATATCCGCTATTTTCTTTAGAGTTGAATCTTTTGCTGCAGTAATTAGGGCAACTTTAGCCCCCTGCTTCTTAGCCAATTGAGCAACCGTCACAGAGGTAATAGTTTCTCCTGAGCCTGACCCAGCTAATAGTACATCTTTATTTGATATAGCCGGTATCACTGTTTCCCCTACCACGTAGGAATCTATTCCCATGTGCTTTATTCTTTTAGCAAAGGATTGCATCATAAGCATAACCCGTCCCACTCCCATTACGAATACTTTTTCTGCTGAGAGAAGAACATCAATAAATTCATTGATCTCCTCATCTTTTACTTTAGATAAAGCTGATGTTATCTCCTGACAAACTTGATTTTGCAAAGTTTGAAAATCCATAGGATGCCTCCTCAAAGAAATAATTTAAATGTTAATTTTCTGTTAAAACCCACCCACTTTTGCGTGTTCACAACTCTATGATTTAGAGTATTTTCTCAGAAATTGCTGAAGTTCGTTATGTGTAGGCAAGGAGGGAATAACCCCTTTTTTTGTAGCAGTTAACGCTCCAGCAGCATTGGCAAACATTAGAATATCATCAATTTCATCAATGTTAAGATCCCAAATATATCTGCTTTTCTTTTTCCAATGGACAACCCTTGATAAAATTGCTGCAGTAAAACCGTCTCCACATCCTGTAGTGTCCACTACATGAACCTTTGGGGCTATTACAAACCTAAATAGTCTGCCCGTATTTATGAAACTACCATGTTCTCCATTTGTAATTATTACTACTCTGGGACCAAAACTTAAAATTTTATTACTTCCCTTCCTAACATCATTTGTTCCGGTCACAAATTCAAGTTCTTCAGTATTCATTCTTACTAAGTCGGATTGCCTTATCCCTTCTTTGATCCTTTCTTTAGCCTGCTTGAGATCTGCCCATACCTGAGGGCGAAGATTTGGATCAAAAGATACCAAGAGATGGTGCTTATGGGAATATTCAAGGCAGAGAATTGTAGCAGATAAAGATGGCTCACTACTCATACTTATTGACCCAAAGTGAAATATACTTGCCTTCGAGATTAGAGATTCATCTATATCTTCAGGGGCTAACATCATATCAGCTCCAGGATGACGGAAAAATACGAAATTTCTTTCCCCACTCTGTGTGTTAGAAACAAAAACTAAGGTAGTGCGAGCCTGGTTAGTAAACTTTAATCCCCTTGTATCAACTTCATATTCAGTAAGTGTTCTTGATAAAAAACTTCCAAAGTGATCACTTCCCACTCCACCTATAAAACCAGATTTGACTTTTAGTTTCTTTAATCCAATGACTACATTAGCAACTCCACCCCCTGGTATAGCTATAAAGGAGGTAGCCTTTTCTAATGGAATTCCAACTTCTGAGCAAAACATATCCACTACCATTTCACCCATACATATGGCTTCAATCATTGAACAATCTCCAGTAATTTATGGCATTTGCTTATCTTTAGTATTTATCCCCCATTAGTTACACGGCTTACATTACCACATCTATATTTATCTAACCTTCCTCCTAAAAATTTCAAAGAAATGGCTCTCCCGAAAATACGTATTTAGTAGCTTCAATCAGTCCTTTAGCCTTTTACCGCGCCAAAAGTTAAACCTCGTATTAAATATTTAGCCAGGGGGATAGCCAGCATCATAGGAGGAATAACTGCTACTAAGATTAAAGCAGAAACCCGAGGAAATTGTAACCCCTCAGTGCTTAAAAATAAACTTGTAATCTGCACAGGAAAAGTTACCGCCCGGTTATAGGTAAGGCTTACAGCAAATAAAAACTCACCCCAGGAGAAAATAAAACTAAGTATGTAAATAGCTACCAAACCAGAAGAAGAGAGAGGAAGAGTTATCCTTATAAAAGCGCCCCATAGAGAACATCCATCTATTAAAGCCGACTCTTCTATCTCTTTGGGAAGCTCATTAAAGAAGTCCATTGCTAACCACACAGCTAAAGGTAAATTGAAAAGAATATGGACAAGAATAAGGCTTCTCCAGGTATCTAAAAGAGTAAGTGTTCGCATCATAAGAAATATAGGAATGAGTATTACTGCTGGGGGCATCATTCTAAGAGATAATATCCAGGTAGCGATATCCTTGTTTTTCCATTTTTCAAATACAAAACGGGAAAGAGAGTAACCAGCTAAACATCCTAAAACCAATACTATAAGAGAACTAACACTACCCACTACAATGCTGTTAATTAATGCCTTACTTAACATCTGAGACTCTTCCCCCCAAATAACGGTCCAGGCACGAAAAGAAGGTTTAAATTGAAGATAAGGAAGAAAGGTGAGGGTATAAGAGTCAGCAAGTTTTTTAAGAGAAGTAACCACGGCCATAAAAAAGGGAAATAAGGTCCAAATACCAAACATTATAAGAGCTATCCATAAAAGTGTCGTCTCTATTGTTTTTTTTAAATTCATCTCATCTCTCTTCTCATAATTTTCAAAACAAAAAGGCAAATACCTAAAACTATAAGCAGAAAAACCCAGGATAAGGCTGAAGCATACCCCATATCAAAATAAGAAAGTCCCCGCAAATAGATATAGTAGGAAAGAGATTCTGTCTTCCCAGCCGGGCCACCTCCCGTTATTCCATAAGTATACTCAAACAATTTAAAAGCATCTATTGCTCGCAGTAAGATCAAGGTTGTAATTATAGGAGATAAAAGAGGTAGAGTTATATGTAAAAAAGTTTGTCCTGGCGAGGCTCCATCAACAACAGCAGCATCATATATCTCCTGGGGCATAGATTGTAAGGCTGCTAAAAGAGCCAAAAGCATAAAAGGAGTCCATTGCCATACATCTACTATAACTAAAGATATACGAGCTATACCCGGATCTGTAGTCCACTTAACCAGGGGCAGACCCACCGCAACCAGCAATTTATTAATGACACCCAAGTCGGGCTGTAAAAACATCCTCCAAAGAGCAGCTACTGCAATAGGAGGAGCGGTCATAGGGAGAAGATAAATTATCCGGAAAAAATTGCGAAAGCGAAACTTACGATTTAAAAGAGAAGCCAAGCCCAACCCCAAGAATAGCTCTATTATTACAACCATTCCCACATAAAAAAGAGTAAATGCCAAATCCTCCCAAAAACGCTCGTCTTTGAGAATATCATAAAAATTCCCCAAACCTATAAAATTCATCTTGGGTCCCAGAATGGCATGCCAGTTAAAGAAGGAAAGACGGAGAGCCCAAATCATAGGAAAAATAATCATAATTATAAAAAAGATTATAGCGGGAAGAATAAAATACCACTTAACTAAAAATTTACTCTTTGCTCTTTCAAGCACTTGCATTGCTCCTTACATAGAAGAAAAACCCGGGTTAAAACTAACCCGGGTTTTTCTAAATTTTCTATATCTATTCTTTATTCCAAAGGCTTCAAACCTAAAGATTCGCGATAGAGATCAAGTTGTCTTTTCCTGCCATATTTCTTGGTGATATTTTCCCAGATTTCACTGATCTTTTTGCAGGCATCTTCTGCAGTCATCTCCCCTGCAAGAGCTTTACTTAGATAAAGATCAAGATAATCGTAATATTCGTTTGTTCCTGGAATTCTCAGGTCTAACGCCGCTTCTGGATCCTCAAGTATACTTTGTATGGCCTCTAAATAACCTGCGGCTGACTCTTTACCCCATCCTGCATCAATCCATCCATCTAAGTCAGTGAAATGACTTAATCGCCAGGGGTTAGCTCCACAATAAGCTTCACCAATTACCTCTAGTAAACTCCGCTCAGGATTAGTTGCAAATGTGATAAATTTATAAGCTTGGTCTGGGTTTTTTGAGGTCTTTGGTATAATCCAAACCCAACCGCCAAAATCAAGGAAGTTAATCTGGTTATACTGGTAAAGCCATTTATCCTTTTCTCTATCCCAGACCTTACTTGCTCCTGGTAAAGCAGAATAGCCTACCAGGCCTTTCACTGTACTCCCATATTTTTCCGGGTCCTGCTCCATAACGCCAATATCACCCCAGTCGAAGACCATAGCACATGTTCCTTTTACAAAGGTAATCCTATTTTCCGAATATCCATAACTCAAAAGACCAGGAGGACCATGTTTAGCAAGTTCCTGAAGCATTTTCATTCCCTCAATCCATCCCGGGGTATTTATCAGAGGCTCCATAGTCTCTGGATCAAAGAAAAGTACACCATGATATTTATCTGTCTTTCCACGAAGAACGGTATATTGAGCGGCTACATCCATTAAACTCCATTGAGCCTGAGTTTTACGTTTAGCTATAAATTCTATCCCATGTTCAATTTCTCCATCGTTATCCCAGTCCCATCCATTAAAGAACTTGGCAATATCTTTGACCTCTTCCCAGGTTTTAGGAGGAATGTTGTAGCGATAACCGTATTCCTTCTCGAATTTTACCTGATAGACAGGATTCTCCAGAGCATCTTTTCGCCAGTAGAAATTATGACAATCACCATCAAAGGGAAGTGCATATGTTTTACCGGCCCAGTTTACCACTTTCTGGATAGCAGGAGCAGTATCTTCCCATTCCGGGTAGCCATACTTCTCCATTAACTCATCCAAAGACATTATCCATCCACCACCTACAAAATCACCCATCCATCCCGCACATACACAAATCGCATCGAAAGCTCCAGTTCCAGTAATGAAGTCTGTCATTACCTTATCAAAAATGACTGGATAGGGAACCTCTATTTTATTAATTTTTACACCACTTATCTCTTCCCACTCAGATCCGAAGTTATCAATCATAGCACTTTGAGGTTTAGTAGCCAGGATGTTCAGAGTAGTCTTCGCAATCGCAGAGAAAGAAAACACCCCAATTATAAGAGTTACTACAATTGTTAACCCTATTAACCTTTTTTTCATTTTAACTTTGCATTTTCAGCAGGCATCAATTATACAATCCCCCTACTTTTAAATGCATTTACCTCCTCATGTAATGGATTTAATCTCAACTCTCATACTCGTTCATTATGTAACTATCATCACCTCCTTTACTTAATTTTTGACCCTCCTCCATCCCCCTTTTTATTAATATATGTGATTTTTTTGATTTAGCACCGCAGGACTCTCGCACAATGAGTTCTGTTTTCAATACAATATTTTGCCTATTTTTAGGGCCCTCTTTTAATGTTCTCTGTATCAATATTTGAGCTGCTGTAGCCCCTATTGCGTAGGTAGGCTGTGAAACTACTGTTGGAGGAGGATATAATGCCTCAGCCCAATCTAAATCATCAAATCCAACAACAGCTATATCTTTTGGTATTTTTTTACCATGTTTTTTAAGACCTATGTAAATACCCAGAGTTATTAAATTATTGCAAGAAAATAGTGCAGTAGGTGAAAAATCAAGGTTTAAGAGTTCCTTGATAGCCCCTATAGCTCCTTCTATTGTTGATTTTCCTTCGACTATTAGTGATTTATCTACTCCATGATCTTTCAATGCTTTCAAATACCCTTCTACTCTTCCCTCTGTAGTAGTAATACCCCTTATTCCGCTTACCATTCCAATCCTGCGATGACCTATTTTCAACAGATGTTCTACAGCCATAAAGGCTCCCTGGACATTATCTACACACACCGTGTCAACTTCCATATTTTCAGGTTTTCTATCTATACATACGATAGGTATATTTCTTTTCTCAAACTCTTTAAGAAAGCGAGCATTAGCAGGACTGGCAAGAGAAACAATTAACCCATCTACTCTTTTTTCTAACATTACTTTTAGGTATTGCTTCTCTTTTTCCGCATTTTCATCAGTATTACACAGTATCAAACTGTAACCAAATTTGTTAATGGTATTTTCCACTCCTCTCAACAAAGGAGGATAAAAGGGGTTTGATATATCAGAAATAATAAGACCTATTGTATTTGTTTGTTTTTTCACCATAGCTCTTGCAGTGGTGTTTGGGTAGTAATTCAATTTCTTAACAGCTTTCATAACTTTTCTCTTTGTTTCTGGATGGACAATATCCTTTCCTCTAACAACTCTTGACACAGTGCTTATTGAAACACCCGCTGTTTTTGCAACATCTCTTAGCGTAATGTCAGTCATTTAAATCACTTTCCTCATTTTTAACGTTATTATACATTATATTTAAAAATGGAAGTTTGTCAAGAGAATTTTGCGAACGTTGTCAATGCAAAGTAAATATGTCATACTTTTTGCAAAATAAAAATGTCCAAACCCCTATATAGCTCTATGCTATATATGTTTTTTCCCTTAACCTGGAGAAAGGGAAGAGCTATAAGTTTTCGCTCTTGTCAATGGAAAGCGAAATTGAGTTTATGGGTAAGCTATGAATCCTGTTTACTTCAATGT
>Ga0209978_10000275_pt1 | contig 18184 bp, 13 predicted proteins | sample BentaG_FD_182805 | JGI IMG/M metagenome (GOLD analysis project Ga0209978, IMG submission 182805) | Deep subsurface microbial communities from South Atlantic Ocean to uncover new lineages of life (NeLLi) - Benguela_00093 metaG (SPAdes)... | ecosystem: Environmental > Aquatic > Marine > Oceanic >... | reverse complement strand
TGGCCTGTGCGCCAGTAAAGTCAGAGGAAGGTCAAAATTACCTGAAAGCAATGAGATGCGCAGCCAATTACGCCTTGGCAAACAGGCAGTGCATAATGCATTGGACAAGAGAGACCTTCGAAAGGGTCCTTAAGATGAGTCCCAAAGACCTGGGAATGGTGCTTATATACGATGTAGCGCACAATATCGGAAAGATTGAGGAGCACCCTGTAGAGGGAAAGAAGACAACTCTTTGTATTCATAGAAAGGGCGCAACCAGAGCCTTTCCCGCAGGACATCCTGACGTGCCCGAGGATTATAAAGGTGTAGGACAGCCGGTTATTATTCCCGGGACAATGGGTTCCGCCTCCTATGTTCTGGTGGGCACCGAGAGAGCTATGCAGGAGACATGGGGAAGTACCTGCCATGGTGCGGGGAGAGTGATGTCCAGAACAAAAGCTTTGCATACGATTCGCGGCGAACAGTTACAGAGGGAGTTAGGAGAGAAAGGGATCGTTATTCAGGCAAAAGGATACAAGACATTGGCAGAAGAAGCACCCAGCGCCTATAAGGATGTGGATGAAGTAGTGGATGTCTGCCACAATGCAGGCATTTCTAAGAAAGTAGCCAGGATGAGACCAATCGGGGTGATGAAAGGATAAGATGCTCGATTTGAAATTTATCAGGGAAAATATAAAAAAAGTCAACAAGGGCTTAAAACAAAGGGAAGAGAAGATTTCTCTTGATGAACTTCTCCAGTTGGATAGTGAGCGGAGGAAAATGTTAGTTGAAGTGGAAGATCTGAAGTATAGAAGGAATAAGACTTCGGAAGAGATAGGAAAATTGAAGAGGGAAGGGAAGGAAGTTAAAGAGTTAATTGGGGAGATGCACAAAGTCTCTGAGCGTATAAGAGAGTTAGATGAGAAGTTAAAAGAACTTCAGGAGAAGACAAGAAGTCTTCTTTTGGTAATCCCCAACCTGCCCCACGAATCTGTGCCTGTGGGGAAGACACCTAAGGATAATAAGGTTGTAAGAGATGGGAAACCCCGGAAGAAGAAGTTCAATTTTGAGCCTCGTGAACATTGGGAAGTGGGAGAGAGTTTGGGAATCCTTGATTTTCCCCTCGCCTCCAGGATTTCCGGCACCAGGTTTGCCCTTCTCAGAGGAAAGGGAGCGAGGCTGGAAAGGGCACTGATTAACTTCATGCTCGATCTACAGACTAAAAGAGGATATAAGGAAGTATTGCCACCCTTTATGGTCAGTGGTGAGAGCATGATAGGTACAGGGCAGTTGCCCAAGTTTTCCATAGAACTTTACAAATGCAAAGACGATGACCTCTATTTGATTCCCACTGGTGAAGTGCCTCTGACCAATCTGCACAAGAATCAAATTCTGAAGGAAAAAGACTTGCCTTTGAATTATGTGGCTTATACACCATGTTTTCGTAGAGAGGCCGGCTCGTATGGAAAGGACACCAAAGGATTAATCAGGAATCACCAGTTTAACAAAGTGGAACTGGTAAAGTTCACCAGTCCTGAAGACTCTTATGGGGAACTGGAAGTTCTGGTTTCCGATGCTGAGAAGGTTTTAGAATTATTGGAAATTCCTTACCGGGTTGTAGCTCTTTGCACAGGAGATTTGGGGTTCGGGGCAGCCAAGACTTACGACCTGGAAGTGTGGATGCCTGGTGAAAACAAGTGGAGGGAAGTCTCTTCTTGCGGTAACTTTACAGATTTTCAGGCGAGGAGAATGAACATTAAGTATAAGAAGGAAAGAACGGGAACACTGGAATATGTCCATACATTGAATGGTTCCGGGCTGGCCATTGGTAGAACCTTTGCTGCCATTTTAGAGAATAATCAAACTGAGAAGGGAACAGTAGTTATTCCCAAAGTTCTCCAGCCGTATATGGATGGATTGGAGATAATCGATAGAGACTAAAAATGGGCATGGAATCATGGAAAGTTAATAATAAGGTGAAAATAATCTTAAGCAGGAACTGGGTTAATGTCCCCAGGCTGTTGGTAAATACAGTAAAAGATACAGTTTGTATTAAAGGGGAATTGGCATTTATGGGAGATAAAGTAGACGGACATAATGAATTAGCAGTCTCCAGTCAACTGAGGAAAGTGGAGAGGGAAATACTGGCCCTGCGTGATATAAGACATGTTGACTGGAGAATCACTGGGTGGCAAAAAAAGAAGAGTAGATGGGAAAGAAAAGGATTTAAACCCTCAGGGTCAGAGGAGAAGAAGAAGGAGTAAGTGGAAGGGTGGCCGAGCGGTTGATGGCGCTGGTCTTGAAAACCAGTTTCCGAGTAATCGGAACGTGAGTTCGAATCTCACCCCTTCCGCATGATACACAGGAGGGGTCGCTGGAGCGACGAATAAGGAGCTCCGGGTAGCGACGGGCGCGAGATGGTGAGCGCCCCGGGTCCGAAGGACCGCTGGAGCGACGAATAAGGAGCTCCGTGGTAGCGACGGGCGCGAGATGGTGAGCGCCCCGGGTCCGAAGGACCGCTGGAGCGACGAATAAGGAGCTCCGGGTAGCGACGGGCGCGAGATGGTGAGCGCCCCGGGTCCGAAGGACCGCGGAAGTGAGCGGGCAGTTGCAGGAGCGAAGGAGGAAGGGAAGAGCCGAAGAGAGCTCACCCCTTTTTCTGGCTTGATTAAAAAGGGAGATAAAAATGGCGGATAAGGTCAGTCAGGCACAAGAACTGGACCAGAAATATAGAATGTTTTTTGAAAATATGGGCGAAGGTGTGTGCATCCTTGATGAAAATATGGTAATAACTCTTGTTAATGATAAGTTATGTGAGACCTCGGGTTACAGCAAGGATGAGCTTTTGGGTAAGAAAGTTTACACTTTTTTTGGAGGTGTGAGTAAAGAGATAATAAAAAGGGAGTCCAGAAAGAGACGTAAGGGTAAATCATCGCATTATACCTTAGTAGGCAAGACAAAGGAAGGGAAAGAGATATTCTTCTCGGTCTGCAGTGTTCCTCTTATTGACAAAAAGGGGAAATTTAATGGAGCGATCGCAGTTATCTCCGATATTACGGAAAAAAAGAAATTAGAGGAGAAATTGGAAGAACGTACAATAGAGCTGGAGGAAGAAGTAAATAAGAGGACCGAGCAACTGGTCGATCTGTACAGGGGAGTTGCCGTTACAGAGGAGAGGAACAGACTGGCCCAGGAGATTCATGATGGTTTAGCCCAGACCTTAGCTACTTCGTTTTTGAAGATTGACTTTTGTGAGAGACTTCTGGATGATAATCCAGAAAAGGCAAAGAGAGAACTATTGGTACTGAGGAAGATGCTGGCAAGAGGTATTAAGGCGACCCGACAGGTCATATTTGAGTTACGGCTCCCGAGATTTCATAGAACGGGCTTTGTTACTGTCCTGAAACAGTATTTGGAAGAGTTTCGCAGAAAGACAGGGATTGTAGTTACTTTAAATTTTAAAGTGGAAGAGAGTCTACCCATGAAGATACAGGTAGGCACCTATCGAATTATTCGAGAGTCGATGAGCAATATAAGGAAATACGCTATGGCAAAGAATGTGGATCTGAGATTAAGAACTGATAAGAATAGAAATCTCTACCTTATTATAAAAGATGATGGGAGAGGATTCGACTTAAAGAGAATTTTGAATCAGAATAAATATAGCAGGCGGTTTGGACTAATAGGGATGGAGGAGCAAGTTAAACTTTTAGGAGGAACCTTTGCTATTAAAAGTGCAAAGAGGCAAGGGACCAAGGTAAAAGTAAAGGTTCCGGTGGAGGAGTGAGATGAGTAAAATTAACTTGAAGAAAACAATTAAAATTCTCGTAGCAGACGATCACGCACTTTTCCGGGAAGGTTTGCGGAGGATACTGGAACTTGAGAAAGATATAAAGATAGTTGGAGAAGCCAAGGATGGTGCCGAGACCTTCGAGTTGGCAAGTAGATTGAAGCCAGATGTGATTCTTATGGATATCAGCTTGCCTGGTCCAAATGGGATAAGGATTACACGCCAGATTAAGAAGAGATATAGAAAGGTTTACGTTATTATGCTATCTATGTATGAGGACACGGCACATATTACCGAATCATTCCAGGCAGGTGCTTCTGGCTACGTAATAAAGACTCGGCCCTCTGGCGAATTGATACAGACTATCCGTTCTGTATTTAGAGAAGGGGTTTCAATTCCACCCGCTATAGAGCATAAACTACTAAAGGGCATAAGGAAGCCAGATTTTTTGAGTGGGACAGAACGTGCCCATCTAACAAAGAGAGAGGTAAGAGTCCTCAAGTTAGTGGCTTTTGGGAATACTAATAAAGAGATTGCAAAGAAGTTCTTCATCAGTGAAAAAACAGTCAAAAACCACCTTAACCACGTCTACAGGAAACTGGGAGTGAAAAACCGCGCACAGGCAGTCATGGAAGCATTGAAGAGAGATTACATTAGCAGGCACTAAAAGGCGCTATTCTTATATATAATATTCGATGAGTTTACCTCAAAGACCCATTTTTTAATGGGTCTTTTTTTTGGCAAAAAATGTTAAAAAATTAACTATTCGACCCATTGCAAGAATGCGAAATCCATAGTAAAATCATAAAACTCATGCAAATAGAAAGGTAACTAATTTTTATCTTCGTGAAGGCTGGAAATATAACAGAGACAATTATAGGCTTGATTAAGAAGGGAAAAAAATGGTAAAGAAGATCGAGCAGTTACAAGAAGTGGAGCAGAAGTATAGAATTTTGGTTGAAAATATGGGTGAAGGTTTGTGGGCTCTCGATAAAAATATGGTGACAACTTTTGTTAATAATAAGTTGTGTGAAATTATGGGTTACAGTAAAGATGAGATTTTGGGCAAGGAAGTTTTCTGTTTTTTTAAAGGCGAAAGTAAAAAGATATTAAGAACTGAATTGGGAAAGAGGACTAAGGGTAAATCTTCAACTTATACTTTACTGGCTAGGACAAAGGAAGGGAAAGAGAAATTCCTCTCGATTAGTGGTGTTCCTCTTCTTGACAAAGAGGGGAAATTTAATGGAGCCTTCGCGATTGTCTCCGATATTACAGAAAGAAAACAATTAGAGAATAAATTAAAAGAACATACCATAGAGTTGGAGAAAGAAGTAAAGAAGAGGACGGAGCAACTGGTCGATCTGTATAGGGGAGTTGCAGTTACAGAGGAGAGGAACCGATTGGCCCAGGAGATTCACGATGGTTTAGCCCAGACCTTAACCAGTTCACTTTTGAAGATTGAGCTTTGTGAGAAACTTCTGGATGGTAATCCAGAGAAGGTAAAGAGAGAACTATTGGTATTGAGGAAGATTCTGACAAAAAGTATTAAGGCGACCCGACATGTCATATTTGATTTGCGGCTCCCGAGATTTCACAGAGCGGGCTTTGCTACTGTCTTGAAACAGTATTTGGAAGAGTTTCGTAGAAAGACAGGGATTGCAGCTACTTTAAATCTTAAACTGAACGAGAGCCTGCCCACAAAGATACAGGTAGGCACCTATCGAATTATTCGAGAGGCGATGAACAATATAAAGAAACATACTAAAGCAAAGAATGTAGATTTGAAATTAAGAACTGATAAGAATAGAAATCTCCATCTTATTATAGAAGACGATGGGAAAGGATTCGACTTACAGAGAGCCTTGGCTCAGAGTAAATATGCCAGGAATTTTGGACTAATGGGGATGGAGGAGCAAGCTAAACTTTTAGGAGGGACCTTTGCTGTTAAAACTGAAAAGGGACAAGGGACCAAGATAAAAGTAAAGGTTCCGATTGAGGAGCGAGATGGATAAAGTTGACTTGAAGAAAACAATTAGAATTCTCATAGCAGACGACCACGCACTTTTCCGGGAAGGTTTGCGGAGAATACTGGAACTTGAGGAAGAGATTGAAATAGTCGGAGAAGCGAATGATGGTGCCGAAGCCCTGCGGTTGGCGAATAGATTGAAGCCAGATATGATTCTCATGGATATCAGCTTGCCTGGTCCAAATGGGATAAGGATTACGCGCCAGATTAAGAAGAGACACCGAAAAGTTTATGTTATTATGCTATCTATGTATGAGGACACAGTACATATTACCGAATCATTCCAGGCAGGTGCCTCTGGCTACGTAATAAAGACTAGTCCCTCTGGTGAATTAATAAAGACTATCCGTTCTGTATTTAGAGAGGGGGTTTCAATTCCACCCGCTATAGAGCATAAACTACTAAAGGGTATAAGGAAGCCAGGTTTTTTGAGCGGGACAGAACGCGCCAATCTAACAAAGAGAGAGGTAAAAATCCTCAAGTTAGTGGCTTCCGGGAAAACTAATAAAGAGATTGCAAAGAAGTTCTTAGTGAGTGAAAAAACGGTCAAAAACCACCTTAACCATATCTATAGAAAACTGGGGGTGAAGAACCGCGCACAGGCAGTGGTGGAAGGACTGAAGAGGGACTACATCAGCAGGCACTAAAAAATTCTAATCTGTTCTTATAGATAATATCCCATAAGTTTACCTCAAAGACCCATTTTTTAGTAGGTCTTTTTTTTGACAAAAAATCTCAGAGAATTATACGGTTGACCTATTGTAAAAATGAAGAATTCCAGTAAAATTATAGTGTGAGGTATTTTATTTTCCTTTCCGCCTTTACTTTAATGCGCGCTGCTTACTTTAATATTTACCTTCCCATCAGGGATTGAATATTGGTCTTCTTAAGGCAAAAAATGAAAAAGAACAAAAAAAGGAAACTTTTCTATTGTAAGAGATGTACGGGGAAATTTTCGAAAGATTTTGTAAAGAAAATGGACGGATATTATATCTGCTTGACCTGCACCGGCATTGAGGAATATCTAAACGGTAAAGGTCTTTCCGATTATCCTCTTTACGGCGGCAGGGAGAAGGTTCAAGATTAGGATTTTGCATTTCAAGAAGTTTTAGTGAGCATATTGGAAACTCCGAAAAGGTAAACCCTGAGAAATCAGGGGACACAAAGCCATGGGGCTTGGATGCCAGCCGAGCTGCCGAAGAGTTTCTTAGGAACCGATTTTACTATTCGGCAGGGCTGGATAGGGAAATCGGTTTTTTTTGGAGAAGAAAATGGTTGAGTCTATGAAGAATAGAATAAAGTTATTACTTTTCTTAACATTTTGGCTTCTGGCAATATTCTCTAATTTTACCCACTTATATGCCGAACAACTGACCATTCAGCCAGGACCAAAAGATGGCAAGGACAGTTATATTTCTAAGTGGTGTGGGGGGCAAAGCAAGAACTTCGGAAATAGCGAAGATATATATGTTGGTTACTACGATTGTAACCGTGGTCTACTTCAATTCGATTTGTCCTCGATTCCCCCTGACGCCTCTATTTCCTCAGCAGAATTATATCTCTATTTGAAAACGGGTTCTGATGGTGACGATGATTACCACAACACAGAGATTTATGTACATAGAGTTACAAATTTCTGGAAGGAAGAGGAGGTTACCTGGAAGGATAGATACCGAAAAGAGAGATGGGATTCAGAAGGAGGCGATTTTGACTGGACTATAGAGAGTTCGGTCTCTCTTATGGGCAAAACTTCTGGTTGGGTTTCTTGGGGTGTGACAAGGACAGTAAAGGATTGGTTTAACTGGAAATATATTAACTTTGGATTTTTGCTGAGACAGGACGTTTATAACAGGAAGGAGAATCGGTTTTTCTCAAGCGATATCCCCTGGAAGCATTACCGTCCCAAATTAGTGATATCCTATAAATTAAAGGAGGCTCCTCCTGAGCCTGTTTCTCCTTCGGTCAAAGTTTATCCCAATCCGTTTAAGCCTACTCTTGGTCACACTGAGGTCAAATTTGTTAATCTTCCCTCAGGTGTCTCAGTAAGAATATTTGGTATTGATGGTGGGATAGTTAGGATACTCCGGGAGAAAGATGGAAAAGCAAATTGGGATGTAAAAGATAATGAAGGAGAAAAAGTATCAAGTGGTTTCTATCTCTATCGCGTTGAGACTGATAGAGAGCGTCAATCTGGGAAAATAGTAATTATCAGGTGAGAGAATGAAAAAGGGCAAGGAGAAAATTTTAATATTGAGTCTCCTGCTACTTTTGTTTTTAATCAGGCAACCTTCTCCTTCCCTTGCAGCTACTACAGGATTCGACTTTCTTAAAATAGGGATAGGAGCCCGACCGCTCGCCCTGGGTGAAGCTTATGTGGCGTTAGCTGATGATATTAATGCCATTTACTGGAATCCAGCCGGGCTTATTCAGTTGAGGCGACAGGAAACCGGTTTTACATATAACAGATGGTTTGAAGATATTGGATACTACTTTTTCGGCTATGGCCATCTATTTAACGATTCGGTTTTTGCCCTCGGTGTTTACTATTTAGGTACAGAAAATATTGAGGGGAGTGACGACGCAAGTAATCCCACAGGTGAGTTTAGCGTGTACGATCTCGCTTTCACCTTTTCCTATAGTAGACAATTAACTGATAAACTCTCCACGGGATTAAATCTTAAATTTATCAGCGAGAAACTGGAAGATGAGGATGCCAATGCTTTTGCATTCGATTTGGGAGCCCTTTACAAGACGGGAATACCCAATTTGGTTTTAGGGCTGAATATCCAGAACGTGGGGACAAAAATAAGATTCATTACACAATCTGCGAGTTTGCCTCTAAATTGGAAGTTTGGATTGGCGTATAAATTATTCCCCACCTATCCAGTAATATTGACTTTAGACGCTAACAAATTGGAGGATAGGGACATCTATTTTGGGTTAGGTGCCGAATGGTGGTTGGAAGACTATCTTGCATTGAGAATTGGACGAAAATTTAACTCCCGGATAGACGATGGGTTCAGATTTGGATTGGGTTTGAAGGTTGAGGATTTACGCTTAGATTATGCTTATATACCTCATAACATTCTGGGAGACACACATCAGTTTAGTGTTGGTTTCTATTTTGGAAAACCGGAAATAGAGAAAGTTATAGAGAAAGTTATAATGGATAAAGAGAAGGAAGCAACAATTGCTTCCCTTTACGAGGAGGGTATGACCTACTTCAACCAGAAACAGTATATCCAGGCAATTGCGAAATTCAGTGAAATTCTATCAATAGATCCAGAAAACAATGAAGCACTAAGCAAGATGAAAGAAGCAAATCGGCTCCTTATGGAGAGAAAGTAAAAGAGAGAGTAAGAGATGAATAATGTAAATATCCTGATTGTGGATAATAAAATTGACCTTGTACAACCTCTAGGAGAAATTTTCCAGCGGAAGGGCTATAATGTGACTATAGTAGAAGATGGAGATAAGCTAATTGGGCTTTTGAAGAGGAGAAACTTCGATGTCTTGCTTACGCCTTCTGAAATACCTGGAGTAAGTGGCGTATGGGATTTTAAAATAATGAAGAGACTCTGCCCCTCGATGGCGGTAATAATAGTGAATTCTGTAAGCGAGAAAAAAGAAATGACGGAGATTCTGGACTCAGAAGTAGAAGCTGTGGTGAATAAACCTTTCAATGTGAAAGAGCTTGTCCACATTGTTGAGTCTATTCTCGAGGCACCCTCAGTCTTGATAGTTGATTATAGGGCACAAGATAGGGAGGCTTTGAGGAATATGTTGGCGGAGAGAAGGTACCGGGTATTAGTGGCTGGAGATAAAGATGAAGCAATTGAGATGGTTCAGGAAAACGATTTTGATGTTGTGTTTCTGGATACAGGGAGGGCAGGAATGGATAGTATAGAAATCCTGGAGACAGTCAAAAAGATTAAACCAGATATACGAGTGGTAATGATGATTGACTATTCTTCGGTGAGGCTGGTGGCAGATTTATTAAAGAAGGGAGCTTACACCTGTTTATATAAGCCTTTCCTGGACATAGAGAAATTGGTCAAAGTGATCGAAGAAGTGCAAAGCCAAAAAAGGATTTGCCCCTCTCTTACAGACAGCGAATTTCCTCGCAGCTGATGCCGAAAGAGATTGCCAAGAAAACCTTTCAGAATGCTGACAGGGGAAGGATACAGAATAGTCCAGTCACTCCAATTAAAGCGGGTTACAAAAGAGCATCTCCCAGGAGAGAAGACCAATGAAATTAATAGGTAATATCTTTCTATTTATGTTCCTGTTTTTTTCACTTGCTATTCAGCCTGTCCATTCAGAAAATTTAGGGTCAGAGGGAGAGAAATACTATTTGGAACAGGGCCTCAAGTATTATAGAAGGGAAAACTATGAGCTCGCTCTAAAAAATTTTCTGCAAGCACTGGAATTAAATCGAAAGAATAAATTAACCCTGAAATACATGAATAGGACAAAAGATGCACTTAAGAAAAGAAAAGAGCAGGAACTTCTCAATCAGGCTATTAAAGATTATCAGGAGCAGAATTATGAAGCTGCTCTCGACGAGTTTGTGCAGGTTTTGGATTTGAATCCAAGAAACCGTGAAGCAACGGAATACATACAAAATATTAAAAAAGAAACCAGTCTCATCGAGAGGGTAAAGAGTAAAGTTATAAGTGAACAGGAGAAAGGTGAAGAAGGAAGACCGCTAAGTAAAGAGATATCTAAAATAGCTCAGGACATTGAAATAATTAAAAGAGAAGTTGCTAAAACGAAATTAGAAGAACCAAAGGAATTGCCTACAGGAATTTCTGAAAAGAGGGCTCCGATTACGCGCAAACAGATTGCGCTTTTTCTTCTTTTTGGTAGTATGCTTGTGGGAGCGTTCTTTACATATAAGGCGCAAGTTCTAAAAAAGCGGGAATCGTTGGATAAGAACCTAAAGTTACTGGAAAATCTTAGCAAGACTGCCACTACTACTGAGCATAAGGGAGAAATTCTGGACACTATTCTTAGGGCTTTCATGGATACAATGGAAGCAAAGTCAGGGGCATTATTAACCGTTGAAGATAAAACAGGTGATTTAGTTTTAGGAGCAGGGGTAGAACTTAGCCCCGACATCCCTGGGGAGTTCACGTTTAATAAAGGCGGCCCTGTTTTCGCTGAAATAACAAAAATTACAAGTCCGACCTCTGCAGCCGAGATTTTGCAAGATTCTACGTATGAGAATTTATTACTGTTCAAGGAGAGACCAACCAGCCCCTCATCTTTCTTACTTGTTCCACTGACTTACAAAAATCGGAATGTAGGGATGGTTCTTTTAAGTTTTAAAAGGGCCAGAAGAAATTATCTACGAGAACACCGGGGGATAATAGAAACGCTTGCCAGTCAGGCGGCAATAATTGTTGCCAATATTACTTACGGTCGTCAAGTAATTATAGATGGTTTGACCGGCCTTTATGTACATTGGTTCTTTTATCAATGTCTGGAGAAGGAAATCTCTCGAGCTGAGCGCCAAAATTTATCTTTGGCTTTATTAATGGTAGATCTGGACCATTTTAAGCAATTCAATGATAATTACGGGCATCCCATGGGGGATAAAGCTTTAGTGAAAGTTGCTGAGATTCTTAAAGAAGACCTTCGCGATATCGATACAGTTGCTCGTTATGGAGGAGAGGAATTCACCGTAATTTTGCCCGGAGTAGATGAAAGGTTAGCTTTTAGAACAGCCGAGAGGATCAGGAAAGGTCTGGAAAGTCATCGCTTTAAAGTAGTTAATGGTAAATTCCGACTGACCTTGAGTATTGGGATTTCTCTTTATGAGAAGGGCGTAAAGGCTAAGGGGATGGTTGAAAAGGCAGACAAGGCTCTATACTGGGTAAAGGAGCACGGCAGGAACCAGGTGAAGTCCTGGAGAAGTATCTCCAGCGGGTAATCGAAATACAAAATTGGAGTATTTCTCTTTCATATCGGACAGACTGGTGAGTTTACATTGACCACCGGGGACTATCCTCCGGTGGTTTCTTATTATTATTGACAAAAACAATTAAATGTGGTATAAATAAAAGGCTTTTATTATTATTGAGCTCTAATTCAGCTGTTCAACGGAGAGGTACCCAAGTGGCTGAAGGGGCGGGTTTGCTAAACCTGTAGTAGGTCGAATGGCCTAGCGTGAGTTCGAATCTCACCCTCTCCGTTTGATTCACAGGAGGAGAAAAAGGGGTCAGAGTCATTTTTTGTTATAGAGGAGTAGCGAAGCAGAGCTTCGCGATTATGACGCAGAGCTTCGCTCTGCTACTCCAAATGCCCAAGAAAAGGGGTCAGAGTCATTTTTTGTTATAGAGGAGTAGCGAAGCAGAGCTTCGCGATTATGACGCAGAGCTTCGCTCTGCTACTCCAAATGCCCAAGAAAAGGGGTCAGAGTCATTTTTAATGAGAAAATCACTCTGCCCCCATAAAAAATAGAAAAAACACTTGACAAAAATTAATAACTTATATATAATTACTTATTTAGAAAGACAATTTTAATAGGTCGAAGACAGTAGGCCCCCGCTTTTGCGGGTTAAATCTTGCCTACCGAGATCAGATAAGTGCGAAAATAAAACTTCTCTGTCCGGGGGAAGTTTTTTTATCGCCTGAAAAGGCGAATTTTTTCCAGTTTGGGGGAAGTAATGGCACGAAAAGAGAAGGAAGTTTTTGTGAACGAACTTACCGATAGGCTAAGAACGAATAATAATTTCATCTTGACTGATTATAAAGGACTGAATGTGGAAGAGATGACCGAGCTAAGGAACAGGATGCACAAAATAGGTTGTGAGTTCAAGGTGGTAAAAAATACTCTGGCTCGCTTGGCTATGAAGAATCTCAAATTGGAGAAGTTAATAGAGTACCTTCAGGGGCCGACTGCTATTGCCGTTGAAAAAACCGATATTATTGTTGCCACAAAAACTCTTGTAGATTTTTCTCGCCAGCACCAGAATTTAAAGATTAAGGGAGGTTTTTTAGAAGGTCACGTCATCCTTCCCCAGGAGGTGGAATCTTTAGCTAAGTTACATTCAAAAGAAGTGCTCCTTGCCCAATTATGTCTGAGTCTCCAGAGACCTATTGTTAGGTTTTATGGAGTACTTCAGGGGTTAGGGAGGAATTTGATTTTTCTCTTAGATGCGATTAGGAAAAAAAAGCCAGAAGAAGTAAAGGAGGAATAAAAAATGACGACTGCGAAGAAGAGTAAAGACGAGATTATCCAGACAATTGAAAAGATGAGTGTGCTTGAATTGTCTGAGCTGGTAAAGGCTCTGGAAGAGAAGTTCGGAGTTAGTGCTGCCTCTTTAACTCCAGTTGGGGTAGCAGGGGGAGCTCAATCGGAAGCTTCTAAGGCTGAAGAGAAGACCGAATTTAGTGTTGTTTTGACAAAAATTGGTGACAAAAAAATTCAGGTAATAAAGGTCGTGCGTGAGCTTACCGGTTTAGGACTGAAAGATGCAAAGGATCTGGTAGATAATCCACCAAAGCCAGTGAAGGAAGGAATAGATAAGAATGCGGCAGAAGAAATCAAAAATAAACTAAAAGAAATTGGAGCAGAAGTAGAAATCAAATAAAAAATTTTGAAATTAAAAATCAGGAGGTGTCTGATTTGACGAAGAAAATAGATTTCGCGCGGATTCCTTCAATTATGAGTATTCCCAATCTCATTGAAGTGCAGAAAACTTCCTTTGCAGAATTTTTGCAGAAGGACGTCCCACCTGAAAAGAGGAAGAAACAGGGTCTTCAGGCGGCTTTTGAGGATATCTTCCCTATTGAGAATGTTGACCAAACGCTACGCTTGGACTTTATGGAGTATATTTTAGAAGAACCTAAATACGATAAGAATGAAACGATAGATAAAGACACAACATATTCCATACCATTAAAAATAAGAGTAAATTTAGTTATTAAAAAAGGAACTCGGAAAAAGCCAATCTTTAAAGAACAATCCGTATACCTGTGCAATCTTCCTTGTATGACTGATACAGGAACCTTCGTTATTAATGGTGCCGAGCGAGTGGTGGTCAATCAATTGCACCGCTCGCCTGGAGTCATCTTTGAAGAAGATCAGGAACCAGGGACCAAAAAGATAAAGATATCATCTTATGGTAAAAGGCTCTATGTGGCCAGTATTATACCATATCGGGGAGCCTGGGTAGAGTTCGAATTTGACAATAATAATGCACTTTTTGTTAAGATAGATAAAAAGAGAAAACTTCCGGCGAGTGTGCTATTGAAGGCATTGGGTTTGGAAACTAACCAGGAGATTTTGCACGTCTTCTATAACACGGAGACTATTCATTTAAAAACTGGTACATCACGTAATACACAAAAAATTATTTCTTCCTTATCAGGCAAGATCCTTGCTTCCGATATAGTTGATAAAAAGACCGGAGAGATATTAGCCGAGGCCAACGAGCAGATTACTCCGGAGTTAGCGAAGAGAATAATCAGGACAGAAATTAACAAGATTGAAGTGTTGAAATTTGATCCCACTATTAACGATGTAGCTATTCATGAAACCTTAAAAAGGGACAAAATTAAATCGCAGGCTCAAGCAATACTGGACATATTTCGCAGGTTGCGCGCACAGGAATATATCACCGAAGAGTCGGCAATAGCGTTCTTTAATACGTTGTTGTTCAAAGGCATCAAAAAATACGATTTATCTAAAGTTGGACGCTATAAAATAAATAGAAAACTATCTTCTATATTGGAGAAGATGAGGTCTGAATTACCCACTCCACTGCAGGAGGCTATTTGTCGCAGCAACTACTATTTTGGAACCAAGGACAGCAGGAAATTGGAAATTCCTTTAGAGACAAAACGAACCTTATGTCTGCAGGATATTTTGGCGACAATTAAATACCTTATCGATTTAAATAATGGAACCGGTGGAGAAATAGACGATATTGACCACCTGGGGAATCGTCGTGTCCGTTCGGTAGGTGAGCTTTTGGAGAATCAGATAAGAATTGGGCTTTCCCATATGGCTCGCCTGGTTAGGGAGAGAATGAATATGCAGAGTAATGAAACAATATCTGCTCGGGATATAATCAATACTGCGCCAGTAGTGGGAGTTATTCGGAAATTTTTCGGGACCAGTCAACTATCTCAATTTATGGACCAGACAAACCCTCTGGCTGAACTCACTCACAAGAGGAGGCTCTCTGCGCTGGGACCTGGGGGATTGAATCGCAAAAGGGCTGGTTTTGAAGTGCGCGATGTTCACCATTCCCACTACGGTCGGATTTGTCCCATTGAGACTCCCGAAGGTCCAAACATAGGTTTGATTACCAGTCTATCACTTTACGCGCGGATCAATAAGTACGGACTTATTGAGACACCTTACCGTAAAGTAGTTAAAGGAAGAGTAACTGACCAGATTGAGTATCTCACTGCTGACCGGGAGGATGAATATGTAATTGCTCAGGCAAATACTCCCATAAATGAGGAAGGCAAATTTAAAGAAGACTTGGTAGCCACCCGTTGCCGGGGAGATTTTTCTCTGGTTTCGCCCAAAGAGATAGATTTTATGGACATCTCACCGAAACAGCTTGTGGGTGCCTCAGCTGGGTTAATTCCCTTTTTAGAACACGACGATGCTAATCGTGCCTTGATGGGTTCTAATATGCAAAGGCAGGCGGTTCCTCTTCTTACCTGTGAGGAGCCATTAGTGGCCACGGGCATTGAGGAATTTGTAGCCCGGGATTCGGGAGTGGTGGTCACTGCTCGGCGGGGTGGTCGCGTGGAGAGCGTGAGAGCGGATCAAATTATAGTTTGGTGTGGCGAAAATGGCAAAGATAAAGATAGTCCTGTAGATATTTACCATTTGAAGAAGTATAAGCGAAGTAATCAGGATACATGTGTGAATCAGATTCCCACTGTTAAAGTAGGCGACCATGTCAGGAAGGGTCAAGTAATTGCCGATGGCCCAGCTACCCGTCATGGAGGGCTTGCTTTGGGCAGAAATGTTCTGGTAGCTTTTATGTCCTGGGGTGGATACAATTTTGAAGATGCGATCTTAGTTAGCGAAGGGCTAGTCAGGGATGACATTTTCACTTCAATTCATATTCAAGAATTTGAAGTCGATGCTCGTGATTTAACAATAGGATCAGAAGAGATAACACGAGATATTCCTAATGTGGGAGAAGAGGCCCTGAAGAATCTGAATGATAACGGTATAGTGTATATTGGAGCTTATGTCTATCCGGGAGATATCCTTGTGGGGAAGGTTACTCCCAAAGGCGAGACCAGGGCTACTCCCGAAGAGAGGTTACTAAGGGTGATTTTTGGAAAGAAAGCTGAGGAAGTTCAAGATGCCTCACTGAGGGTCCCTCCTGGGGTAGAGGGCAAGGTCCTGGATGTGCAGGTTTTCACCCGTAAGGGGAAAATTTCCAAGGACAGAGAGCTAAAAAAGTCAAAGGAGATTGATCAGAAATATAGTAAACTGATTTCCGATTTGAGGCAAAAGAGGAAAAAGGCACTTGCCAGTGCGAAAAAGTTGACTAAGGAAGAGAGAGAAAAAATCGATAAATTAACTGAATTTCAAATAGAAGAACTGAAGAGAAATAAGAAGAAAGTGCAGGAGAATCTCCGTCAAGGGGATGACCTACCGGTTACAGTTAACAAAGTGGTGAAGGTTTTCGTAGTAAGTAAGAGGAAGGTCTCCGCAGGTGATAAGTTGGCGGGTCGGCATGGGAATAAAGGCGTTGTCGCCCGCATACTACCTGTTGAGGATATGCCCTATTTGCCCGATGGGACTCCAGTGGATATAGTGTTGAACCCTTTGTCTATTCCTTCACGTATGAATGTGGGACAGATCTTGGAGGCAGAATTGGGTTGGGCTGCCCGTGAGTTGGGCGTGCAGATGATTTCACCCATCTTTGATGGAGCGAGAGAAAAAGAAATAAGAGGTAAGTTGAAGCAAGCAGGACTTCCTGAGGATGGTAAAATTACCCTGTATGATGGCCTGACAGGCGAGCCTATGGAAGAGAAAGTTACAGTGGGATATATGTATATCATGAAACTGGCACATTTAGTAGAGGATAAAATTCATGCTCGCTCTATAGGTCCCTACTCACTGATTACCCGACAACCCCTGGGCGGGAAAGCACAGTTTGGTGGCCAGAGGTTTGGGGAGATGGAAGTCTGGGCAGTAGAGGGATACGGTGCAGCTTATACTTTAAGGGAATTTTTGACCATGAAGAGCGATGATGTCACTGGCCGCACCAAAATGTATGAGGCGATTGTGAAAGGAGAACCGATAGAGGAAGCAGGGGTGCCTGAATCGTTTAAAGTATTGGTAAAGGAGCTTCAGGCTTTGGGTTTGAATGTCGAACTCCAAAAATAAAAAGCAAATTCTTAATTCTGAATTTTAGAGGTGAGGCAAATTGGTTAAGAAAGCGAGAATAAAAAAATTTAGAGAAAAATTGGACTACACTGATTTTAAATCCATTCGCTTACATTTAGCTTCTCCGGAACGGGTAAGAGGCTGGTCTTATGGCGAAGTTAAAAAGCCAGAAACGATCAACTACCGCACTTTCAAGCCAGAATGGGAGGGTCTATTTTGTGAGAGAATTTTTGGGCCGGTTAAGGATTATGAATGTAGTTGTGGCAAATATAAGTGGTCCAAACATAAAGGAATTATCTGCGATCGTTGTGGAGTTGAAGTTACCGAGTCTAACGTGAGAAGGGAAAGAATGGGCCATATAGAATTGGCCGTGCCCGTTGCTCATATCTGGTTTTTGAGAAAGCCCCCTTCTCGAATTGGCATGCTTTTGAATATGAAGCTGGGAGATTTGGAAAGAATTGTCTATTATGCCGCTTACGTGGTAATTGACCCGGGGAAAGTGCAAGGCTTATTTAAAAAGCAGCTTCTCTCACAGGAAGAATATGAGAGATACAAAACAGAACATGGTGAAAGAGCGTTTAAAGCAGAGATAGGAGCATCGGCAATAAAGATTTTGCTTAAAGAAGTAGATTTGGCTAGGATGTCCGAGGATTTGAGATCAAGAGTAAAGGAAGAGATGGCCCAAACTACCAGGACAAGGGTGGTGAAACAGCTGAGGATAGTCGATGGCTTTATTAAATCAGGGAACAAACCGGAGTGGATGGTCTTTGACTGTATTCCCGTGATCCCTCCAGAACTCAGACCATTAGTTCCTCTGGAAGGAGGAAGGTTTGCTTCTTCCGATTTGAACGATTTATACAGGAGAATAATTAATCGGAATAATAGGTTGAAACATATTGAAAATCTGAAAGCCCCCGCAGTAATGATCCATTCTGAGAAGCGCTTGCTCCAAGAAGCCGTGGACGCTCTATTTGAAAACGGAGCCCGGGGTAAGACAGTTAATGGTCCTGGC
>Ga0209978_10000272_pt1 | contig 18301 bp, 21 predicted proteins | sample BentaG_FD_182805 | JGI IMG/M metagenome (GOLD analysis project Ga0209978, IMG submission 182805) | Deep subsurface microbial communities from South Atlantic Ocean to uncover new lineages of life (NeLLi) - Benguela_00093 metaG (SPAdes)... | ecosystem: Environmental > Aquatic > Marine > Oceanic >... | reverse complement strand
AGCATTTATTATAGGCATAATATACATTAATACTGTACGATGACGGCACACAAACGCTAATATTACGCCTCAGCCCCTCCGGTTCGAGAGATGAAGTCAATTACCACGGTTGCCAATTCCTCGCCCTTATCCTCCTGGAGGAAATGCCCTGCCCCGGTGATGGTTACGTGGGACTGGTTCTTAGCCCCGGGCACAGCCGTCTGGAAGATGCGCTCCCCTCCCTTGGTCACAGGGTCAGAGTCACTGAAGGCTGTCAGGAATGGCTTCTCCCAGTGCCTGAGCACCTGCCATGCCTTCCGGTTCTCCTCTGCGCCTGGCTGGTCCGGAGACGTCGGTACCAGAGATGGCCAGATACGGGCTCCCGCCTTGTAGGTATCGTCGGGAAACGGCGCATCGTACGCGGCGATGACATCAGCAGGCACTTCAGTTACCGTGGCGCCTCGGATGAGACGTCCGATGTCGAAGGTAGGCGATGTTTGCGAGAAGCGCTGCCATGTGAGGAAGGCCTCCGTGACCCTACCCTCACCGGTCGGCAGACCAGTATTGGCAGCGATGACTCGAGAGAACAACTCGGGATGCTCCGCAACCACGCGCAGGCCGATGAGTCCGCCCCAATCTTGCCCGAACAACGTGATACCGTGCAGTTCTAGGTGCTGAATGAAGGTCCAAAGTGTATCCACGCACATCTGGTAGGTGTATTCCTCTTTTTCTGCGAACTTGTCTGAGCGACCAAAACCGATGAAGTCAATAGCGATGGTACGGTACCCTGCATTGACAAGAGGCGGAATCATCTTGCGGTACAGGTAGCACCAGGATGGCTCACCATGAAGAAGCAGGACCTGTTCACCTGTACCCTCGTCTATATAGTGCACCCTCGCCCCGCCAATCTCGATGTAGTGAGGTGGGAAGTTGTAGCCAGGTAGGTTCTGGAAGCGCTCTTCGGGTGTCCTGAGCAAAGTCATTTGAATATCCTCCTTGATTCTGCTGTTTTACATGTTGGGACTTGAGTTTAGTCCTCCTCTGTGGGCTTGTCAATACACGCTCTCAAGATGGTGCAAGACAACCCCGATAACTTAAAACAGTGTTACCGTAACTGGCTCGCCCTTCTCCAGCAAATCGATATTCTCGGCTATCTCGATGTAGCCATCGGCCGCGGCTATGCTGGTTATTGCCCCCGATTCCTTAAACACGGGGACAGCCTCGCTCCCCTCGATTTTGACGGTTAAAAATTGCCTTCTACCCACACTTCCGGAGACTCTTCGGGAAAGCCTGGCCTCAACGGTCTCACCTGTTCTCGGTGGCAGGTGGGCCATCTTTCTTACCACCGGTAGAATGAATAGATAGGTGTTAATCAGACAGGAAGTAGGATAGCCGGGCATTCCAAAGAGAGGCTTACCCTGAAGGATGGCAAAAATGGTCGGTTTCCCGGGCTTTATTTGAATTCCGTGGAAGAGAACCTCACCCCAGTCCTGAAGGACATCGATTAACAGGTCTCTCTCCCCTACCGAGGAGCCTCCCGAGATAACAATCAGGTCACTTTTTAAAGCTTCCGCAATTGTTGATTTGAGTTCCTCGAGTTCATCACCGGCGATGCCGAACCTGGTAGGAACACCGCCGTTTGCCTTCACCACCGAGGCGATAGTGTGGGAGTTAATATCGTAGACCTGCCCTTGCCTTAATGTCTGGCCAATCTCAGCTACCTCTTCTCCGGTGGGGAGTATCGCCACCTTCGGTTTTTCATAGACTTTGGTTTGGTTTACCCCCTGAGAGGCAAGCACCCCTATCTTCCCTGCATCCAGAACAGAGCCACGCCTTAGAATGGACTCCCCTTCCCTGATGTCCTCCCCTTTCTGACCCACATTGGCTTGCGGGTAGGCTGACTTGAACACCTTTACCCTACTATTTTCCGCCTCGGTATCCTCAACCATGACCACAGCATCCGCGCCCCTGGGCATCATCGCCCCGGTAGCAATTTGAATACACTGCCCGCTATTCACCCTCTTTTTGGGCGTTTCCCCGGCATGTAATTCACCAACTAGCTCGAGCACTTTGGGGTTAAATTGACCGGAATTAAAGGTATCTTTGGCTTTAACGGCATAACCGTCCATAGCCGCCCTATCAAAGGGTGGTATGCTCAAAGCAGCCACGATGTCCTCGGCCAGGACCCTTCCCGAGGCATCGTCAATATTGAGCGTTTCCACCCTTGTCACAGGTTCTATGTGCTCATCGACAACCCTTTTTGCTTCCTCAAAGGGAATAAGTGCTCCAAAAGGTTTCACCTCGTTGCCTCCCTGACCAGGTGTCCGATTTCAGGTAAAATTACCTTGTCCATCGCCAGCTTTGCCGCCTCAGGAGAGCCGGGGAGACAAAGAATAACCTTTCCTCCAACCACACCAGCAATAGCCCTGCTCATGATACTGGTGGTGCCTATCTCCTGGTAAGACAAAGACCGAAAAAGCTCGCCAAAGCCATCCAACTTCTTCTCCAGAATCGGGGATATTGTCTCTACGGTAATGTCCCGGTGGCTCACCCCGGTGCCACCGCTGGTGATGATGACTTGAAGCTCCTCCTGCCTCAGCAGCTCATATATCTTCTTCTTAATAGAGTCTGCCTCGTTTTTCAACATAGAGTAAGACATTACCCGGTGCCCGCTGTCACTGAGCCTTTGCTTGATAAGCTTGCCCGATTCATCATCCTGTTCCGTTCGGCTGTCTGAGATGGTGAGAACGGCACAGCTTACACTCTGGGGCGCCTTTTTTTTATGCTCCTCGTAGCCCATTACTTTTCTACCTTTCCAAGACTATTATAGTATAGGTGCTGGTGCTAAAGAAATGCAATGAATAGAAATTGTTTATCCACCTCACCCAAAGTGGGGTTTACAGAGAATCTCCTTAACCCTGAGGTCTAAAAGTGGGGCTTACAAAGGATTTCTTTGATTCTGAGGTCAAAAAAGTCCATAGAATTGACTGGCCTGAGCACCACAGCGGTATCGGCGCCCCGGCCGGTGCCGGCTATAGAGATAACATCCTCATCGGTGCGTACCAGGCCAGCATCAGCCGCCATAAGGCTGATTTCGCAGACAACCTTCATCCCCTCCCCGAAGATACGCAGCGTGTTGGCTATTATATCGCCAAGGAGATACATGCTGAACTTCTTACGCATGGCTCCGCCTATCCCGGTAAAAGCATGCGTCGTGGTAAGCACTACGCCGCCCTTACTCTCTATCATTTGTTTATTTTCCTCGGTTAATTCCTGGATATCGGGCTCTCTCATACCTGTATAATGGGTCACCACAATCACCCTCATCCCCTCGAAGACTTCGGTAGCCCTCACTGCCGTATTTCCTATAGTGGTGGCCACCAAGATGCTCTTGATGCCCAGTTCTTCCGCCCGAATCTTGGCGATGTGGAGCACTTCCTCTGTATTCTCAGTGCCAGGCTTGGCAAAATAGACTGTTTTCCCTTCCACTGCTCTTTCTCTACCTCCTTATAAGATTCATCTCTGCTTGATAGATTAACGCTAAACGAGAGCGGGGTCAAGAACAATAACTTCACTAACCGCTATACTGAACGCTATAATTGCTTCTAGGAGATAAACTTGGTAGATATCAATTAATTTGTGTCTTGTAGTATAATATGGAGGCAATGACACAGCGCAGAAAACAAAGGGTTACCTCTGCGCTTGGTCAGCAAACCATGAACCCAGAAGGAGGAGTACTAGCATGGAATGGGGAATGGCAAACCGTATGGCACAACTTATCCAATCAGACGGGCATGCTCTGTTCTTGCCGGTAGACCACGGATACTTTCAGGGTCCCACCAGAAGATTGGAAGAACCACGTAAAACTATTGAGCCACTCCTGCCTTATGCTGATGCAATCTTCATTACCAGGGGCGTGTTACGCTCATCAGTAGACCCCGACAACACTAAACCGATTATTCTCAGGGTGTCTGGCGGCACTAGTATGGTGGGGAAAGACCTGGCTAACGAAGGAATTACCACCTCTATGGAGGAGGCTATCCGCGTTAACGCTTCGGCAGTAGGCATTTCTATCTTTGTTGGCAGTGATTATGAGAAAGAGTCTTTATTAAACCTATCAAAGCTTGTTGACGAGGGCGAAAGGTATGGCATACCAGTAATGGCAGTTACCGCGGTGGGTAAGGAGCTTGAAAAACGAGATGCCCGCTACCTTGCTCTATCCTCTCGCATCGCTGCTGAGTTGGGGGCGCGTGTGGTAAAAACCTACTGGTGTGAAGACTTTGAGAGGGTAGCAAGGGGTTGTCCTGTTCCAGTGATTATGGCCGGTGGGCCCCAGGTTGATACTGAGCTTGAGGTGTTTGAGTTTGTCTATGACGGCATGCAAAAGGGTGCTATCGGAGTAAATCTAGGAAGGAACATCTGGCAGAATGATTTTCCGGTGGCGATGATTAAGGCGATACGTGCCGTTGTTCACCAAAAGGCAACCCCAAAAGAGGCTCAAGAAGTATTCAGCACTGAAAGGGAGAAGGCAGGGAAGAAGTCGTGACCGGCACCAGGAGAAATAGAATGCGTGCCGCTATGTGGTATAACAACCGGGATGTGCGGATAGAGGAGATGCCTATACCACAAATCGGCCCTGGTGAGCTACTGGTGCGGGTAGAAGCTAGTGGCATCTGCGGTAGTGATGTGATGGAGTGGTATCGCCTGGACCGGGCACCCCTGGTGCTGGGTCATGAGATTGGCGGGCAGATTGTGGCTGTGGGGGAGGGAGTGGAGCGCTACCAAGAAGGTGACCGGGTATCAGCGGCTCATCATGTTCCCTGCAATACCTGCCATTACTGTCTGAATGGTCATCACACCGCTTGCGATACCCTGCGCCGGACAAATTTTGACCCCGGTGGTTTTGCTGAATATATTCGGTTGCCAGCCATCAATGTCGACCGTGGAGTATTCCTGTTGCCCGACGAAGTATCCTACGAAGAAGCAACATTTATTGAACCGCTAGCCTGCATCCTGCGCGGACAAAGGCTAGCACACATGCAGCCGGGCAACAGTGTGCTCGTCATTGGCAGTGGCATTGCCGGGCTGCTCCATGTGCAGCTAGCCCGCACTTTGGGGGCAGGTCGGGTGATAGCAACCGACATAAACGACTACCGGCTGGAAGCGGCGCAACGGTTCGGGGCTGATGCTACCATCCGTGCTGAAGAGGACCTGCCCACCCGCCTGTGTCAGGCTAATCAAGGTCGCCTGGCTGACCTGGTGATAGTGTGCACCGGTGCTGCATCAGCCATTGCCCAAGCCTTACGGGCAGTAGAGCGTGGGGGCACTATCCTCTTCTTCGCGCCAACAGACCAAGGCGTTACTATTCCAATTTCAATAAATGAACTTTTTTGGCGTAACGATATAACACTTACCACTTCCTATGCCGGTAGCCCGGCTGACTACCAAACGGCACTGGAGCTAATTCGGGCTGGCACTGTTCCGGTGCGCCAGATGATTACCCATCGTCTGGGTCTGGCAGAGACAGGCTTAGGTTTCCAGCTCGTCGCCGATGCCAAGAATTCTATCAAGGTAATTATTGAACCCGGAGGTAACTAAAATGCCGGTATTCGGATGCCGATTGATGCTTGTATTGGTTATCGCCAGGTGGTCATTGTTATGAAAAAAGTTGGTATTCTCTACCATCCCATGAAAGAGGCTGCTTATGCCCTGGCTAAGAAACTGGAAGAGCTTTTAGGCGCTAAGGACCTTTCTGTTTGGCTATGCTCTGCCTGGGAATGGGAGACAGCCAAGGCTCAGGTACATGGCACCGATTTAATTCTCAGTATCGGCGGCGATGGCACCATTCTACGGGCAGCTCAGGCAGCAGTCCCCGAACCAGCCCCTATTACCGGCATAAACCTGGGTAAGCTAGGCTTTATGACCGAACTCAGTGTTGATGAAGCTATAGGAAAGCTACCGGCTTTGCTGGCAGGAGAGGGCTGGATTGACGAGCGCTCTCTGCTTGAGGCAGAGCTTTCCCCTGCCGAAGAGGAGCAGGAGCCGTCCCGTATGTTCTATGCCTTGAACGATGTGGTGGTGGCACGGGGGTCAGTAGCTCGAGTAATCTATGTAGAAGCCAGCATTGATGGTGAGCCACTGACCACCTATAAGGGTGACGGGGTGATTGTGGCTACCGCCACCGGCAGCACCGGTTATTCGCTGGCAGCCGGTGGTCCCATCCTTCACCCACAGGCCAAGGAGTTAGTACTGTTACCAATATTGCCTCACCTTAGTTCGGCTTACACGGTGATACTACCATCAACAGCCACTGTTAAGTTGCGCCTTAGCACCACCCAGCCGGCGACACTAAGCATTGATGGCCATATAAATTTGCCATTGTCAAGCGGCGCTGTTATTACGGTAAAGCATAGCTCTAAAACGGTTCGGTTTTTAAGAATTCACCCGGAGACCTCCTTCTACGGCTCACTGGAACAAAAGTTGAAAGGAAAGCAGTAAGTTGAAACAAATAGAAAAAGCTAGAATCGGTGATGTACCCCAGATGCATGAGTTGATTAACTACTTTGCTGATAAGGGTGAGATGCTGGCCCGCCCGCTAAGCGAGATATACGAAAACATCAGGGAATACTTTGTCGTTAAAGAGGAAGAGCGAGTGATTGCCTGTGCGGCGCTACATGTCAGCTGGTCAGACCTGGCTGAGATAAAGTCGGTGGCTGTAGCCGAGGATAGCCAGAAAAAGGGAATCGGCGACCGCCTAATAGAAGCCTGCCTCAAAGAGGCTGAGGAGCTTGGTATCCCCACTGTTTTTTGTTTTACCTATCAGCCAGCCTTTTTTAAGCGGCACAAGTTCGTTGACATAGACAAGATGGAGCTGCCACGCAAGGTCTGGACTGAGTGTTACCGCTGTCCCAAATTCCCCGATTGCGATGAGATAGCTCTTATCCATCACTCAGAGACACCCTCTAAAGGATAGTGACTCATTCACCAAAGGGAGAAGAATGTTTAATCCGGCATACGTTGGTGTAGCGATGATTGGCCTCTTGCACGGGCTAGAGCCCGGGCATGGTTGGCCAGTTGCTGTGCTGTACTCTATGAAAAAAAGAAACACCGTTTTTAGCGCCACTCTCAGTTCAGGCATAATTGGCGTCGCACATCTCATATCATCCATAGCCGTTGTTGCCGCCTATGTTCTGCTTCAAGCATGGCTAGACTTTGAAGCACCATGGATACAGTATCTGGCTGCGGGCATTCTACTCATACTTGCCTTTAAGCTCTTTAGAGAGAAGGCTGATGGACTGAAAAAGCAGCATGGTCATATTCATGAAAATCAACCAGAGATTGAGCATGAACATGAGCACGAGCATCCGGGTCAAGGTCGACATATCCATCGGCATAAGCATGCTACAGGTATTGCATTGAGCCTTTTGGGTCTAGCCTCGTTCGCCCTTGTTCTCGGTTTTGCCCATGAGGAAGAGTTTGCCCTACTCGCTCTTGTAGCCGGGGGTGTCAATGCATGGGTACTTATGCTTTCGTATGGCGTGTCGGTTTTGCTGGGACTCATTGTGGTAACGATTGTCGGCGTCAAAGTCTATAAGCAGCTACAACCTAAACTCATACATTACGAAAGATACATTCCAAAGATAAGCGCTGGTCTTCTTGTGGCAATGGCCATAATAATCATCTTCTGGTAACAGTTTGGCTCGTGGAGGTGAGCTTGAGCAAGGAAAAGACGCTATCCAGTCAACTAGTCTATGAGGGGCGGGCAGTAAAGCTGCGAGTTGATACCGTAAAAATGCCCAGCGGCCGTGAAACCACCAGAGAAATTGTGGAGCATAGTGATTGTGTGGCTATTATAGCTATTGATGCTAGTGATAATGTGCTGCTGGTGAATCAATTTCGCAAGCCGGTGGAAAAGGAACTACTGGAGATACCGGCTGGTGGCATTGAACCTGACGAAGACCCGGTGGCTACCGTTCGCCGTGAGATGCAGGAGGAAACCGGCTACCTGCCCAGGAAAGTGGAGAGACTGGGCGGCTTCTACTCTTCACCCGGTTATTGCACTGAATACCTTCACCTTTATCTGGCTACCGACCTTACTCCTGGCCAGCTATACGCCGAGGATACGGAGAATATTAAAGTGGTTCGGGTGCCGGTCAGTCAGATTCCCGGTCTTATTGCCTCGGGCAGTATCTGTGATGCCAAGAGCATCGCCGGTCTATTTGCCTTCCTAGAATATCAGAAATCAGCCAAGGGCATCTGAGAGCTGGCGACCGCCGAGAAGATGCATATGGAGATGAGGCACCAATTGTCCTCCCTGCTTACCGCAGTTTATCACCAGGCGATACCCACCTTCAGCAATACCCTCCATTTTTGCCAGTTGATTAGCAACTTTCACCATGTCTGCTATTAGAGATGACCCTGCTTCAGACAGGTGGGCAAGGGAAGGAACATGCTTCCTGGGGATAATAAGCAGGTGGGTAGGTGCCACAGGATTAATGTCGCGAAAGGCAATCATCCCTTCATCCTGATAAAGGATATCGGCGGGTATTTCACCGGCTACAATTTTGCAGAAAACGCAATCCATTTTTCCGTCCTAATTAACCTCCCTTTGGTATTGTTCATCTACCTCACCCCCTTGATCCCCCTCTCCTTCAAAGGAGAGGGGGAAGTATTGTCTGGGAAGGGGCTTCGCCCCTTCCCGCTACCCTATGTGGGAGTGCTGCAGAGGCAGGTAGGCAAAATGGTATCATATTGCCGGCTGCACAGGCAAGCTTAAATAGAGAACGTTTAGTATAGGGATTAAAAAGGGTGAGGGGTTGGTAAACAATCTATCTTATAGAAGTTTGTCGGCTGTGATATAATAACTCAGCTTAGATTATACGAGGTGGGTCAAGTGAGTTCTGAACCAGTAACGGCATATCTTGGTCTTGGCTCAAACCTGGGAAACCGACAGGATAATCTGGACAAGACGTTAAACCTGCTGTCACAAAGGTTGCGAGTGAGACAGGTTTCGTCCATATACGATACCGAGCCGGTAGGTAATGTTAATCAGCCCCGCTTCCTTAACTCGGTGTGTCAGGTTCATACCACGCTGACACCGACGGAGCTACTGGCTCTGGCTAAGGGTATTGAGTTGAAGCTGGGTAGAGCACCCGGTAAGTCTAATGCCCCCCGACCTATTGATATAGATATTCTGTTTTATGACGACCAGGTTATTGAAACCCCCGAGCTGGTTATTCCTCACCCCAGGCTGGCAGAAAGAGCCTTTGTTCTTATCCCCCTGGATGAGATTGCCCCTGACCTGGTTCATCCAGTAAGCGGCAAGACTATCAGAGAGCTACTACAAGGAGTAACCGAGACACAGGGCGTGCTCAAGTGGGAAAATAGCTAAGGAGGGGTAATGTACCAGATATCTGTAGAGCAGCATTTTGATGCTGCCCACTTCCTGAGGGGCTATCAGGGCAAGTGTGAGGCACTGCACGGCCATCGTTTTCGGGTAGTGGTAAAGATAAGAGCTTCCGGGCTTGATGATATAGGCTTAGCCTATGATTTCACGGTGCTAAAGCAGCATTTATCTGATATTCTATCCAGGTTCGACCATACCTGTCTCAATGATGTACCGCCATTTGATAAGATAAACCCATCCTCAGAGAATATCGCGGCCACAATCTATAATGAGCTTCAACCCAGGCTGGCTGGAGCCCCCGTTTCCCTCTCGTGTGTAGAGGTATGGGAATCCCCCCAGAGCGGGGTAGCCTATAGCCCTGATTAGCGCTGGTCTGGCGGCAACAGATTAGGGATGGTATCTACAATAGGGTAGCGCTCATCGCACTTCTGGCAATACAGGGAGCCGGTAACTATTTCCTCTTCGTTTTCCTTCTCCACATTAAGCTCAAGCCCCCCCTTGCACACCGGACAGGCCAGAATATCCATCAACTCCCGTTTCATAGCTTGATTATAGCACATACCATGATTTATCTTTAAGCTGTCTTGAGCTATTTGCTCCCCGCATTCTTCATTACCTGGGTGAAAATATCCAGAAACTGGTTTAATATCCGGGCGGTGGCTCCCCAGATTACTCTTCCCCGGTAGTGATAGAAATAGGTGGTAACTATTTGGCCATCTATAGTATCAGTCCCCTGACGCAAGCAATCCTTGTCCAGAAGGGCTGAGATTGGCACTTCAATTATCTCCTCGACCTCCGTTGGGTCTAGCTTAAGCGGATACGGCCACGGGATGACACCGACAAAGGGAGACATAATATAGCCTGAACCTATAGTAAGCATGTCATCCAGTTCCCCCAATAATTCAACTTCCTCAGCCGCCAGGCCTATTTCCTCAGCACACTCTCTCAAGGCAGTATTAACCAGCGTCCCATCCTTTTCCTCATAGGCTCCCCCGGGGAAGGATATCTGACCTTTATGAACCTTTACCCTCTCCGTCCTTTTGGTAAACAGGATGTAATACTCCCCTTGCTTATAATAGATAGGTATTAGCACTGCCGAGGGCGTCCGGCTCTCATCAGCAATATGAGTCTTCTGCCGCTGAGAAAGGGCTTGCTTCAGTCTTTGCTGCATAGCTTTTATAGTAACACCACCCCTACAGCCAAGACAAACTGCTTACATTGACCCTATCCACTGGCCTGCCCCAGCCATCAGCCAGACTCTGAAGATAGAAACACTTGACAAGTTAATATTTACCTGACTATAATAAAGAGAAACCACTTGCTTCACATCCCTTCTCAATAAATCCAGCAGAAAGTTGTCATTCATGCGCCCTTAAGCTTTGGTTTGGTTTCCCTGTATGTCAAAGTATATCTTTGTAACCGGCGGTGTTGTTAGTTCAGTTGGTAAGGGTGTCACTGTCGCTTCCATAGGCACCATTCTGAAGAGTCGCCAAGTCACCGTGTCTGTGCAGAAGCTAGATCCCTATCTCAATGTTGACCCGGGAACGATGTCACCCTACCAGCACGGTGAGGTATTTGTCACTCAGGATGGCGCCGAGACTGACCTTGATTTAGGCAACTACGAGCGTTTCATTGACGTTAACCTTACTACTGAGTCCAATGTTACTTCAGGTCAAATCTATAGCACAGTTATTGCCAAGGAGAGGCGAGGTGATTTCCTGGGAGGCACTATCCAGGTAGTGCCTCATGTTACCACTGAGATAAAGCAACGCTTTACAAACTTAGCCCAGCAATCCCAGGCTGAGGTGATTATTATAGAGGTAGGTGGAACTGTAGGCGATATTGAGGGGCAGCCCTTCCTTGAAGCCATCAGGCAGATGAGAAATGATGTCGGGCGGGATAACGTGCTCTATATCCATGTCACCCTTCTCCCCTATCTTACCACCACCCAGGAGCTAAAGACCAAGCCAACTCAGCACAGTGTTAACGAACTCAGGCGCATCGGTATCCAGCCTGATATTATAATATGCCGCAGTGACCAGCCTATCTCGGAAGGGATAAGGGATAAAATATCCCTGTTCTGCGATGTAGACCGGCAGGCGGTCATCCCGCTGCCCACAGTGTCCACCATTTATGAGGTACCCCTGGTCCTGGAGGAGGAAGGATTGGGACAACTAATTGTGGATAAGCTTGAGCTTAAGGCACACCGGTCCGACATGAGCCAGTGGCGGAAATTGGTCGCATCCCTCAAAGAACCCCATGAGCCTGTTAATATCGCCTTGGTCGGCAAATATGTAGAATTAAAGGATGCCTATTACTCAGTTCGTGAAGCGCTACACCATGCTGCTCTATATCACGATAGAGATATTAATCTCACCTGGGTTCCGTCTGAGGCTCTGGAAGAAGATGGTAGTGAGACCCTGCTGCGCTCAGCCCAGGGTATCGTAGTCCCTGGCGGCTTTGGCATTAGAGGAATAGAAGGTATGATAAAGGCAGCCAGCTACGCCCGAAATAATGAAATCCCTTACTTGGGACTATGCCTGGGAATGCATGTTATGGTAATTGAGTTTGCCCGCTATGTCTTCGACTCACCTGAGGTAAACTCCGCCGAGTTTAATGCCTCCACACCCTACCCTGTCATTGACCTTCTCCCTGACCAGAAGAGCATAGAAAACAAAGGCGGCACCATGCGCCTGGGTAACTACCCCTGTAAACTGGTTGATGGCAGCCGTGCGGCTGCTGCCTACGGACAGGACCTGATTTACGAGCGCCATAGACACCGCTACGAATTTAATAACAAGTTTCGCGCCCAACTACAAGAGGCGGGAATGATTTATAGCGGACTATCCCCTGACGGCGAGCTAGTAGAGCTCTGCGAGCTAGCTAACCACCCATGGATGGTAAGTTGCCAGTTCCACCCTGAATTTGGCTCTCGCCCTGGTCGTCCCCACCCCCTATTCCGCGATTTAATCAGTGTCGCCAAGGATGTATTGCGAGAAGGGGCTCAGCCATCGCTGCCCCTTTCAACCTAGTTGATGTGAAAAACAGATAATCAACCTTTTGAGAGAGGACTAAATGCGCATTTTCCTGGATACAGCCAATATCGACCAAATCAAGCAAGCGGCCAAGCTAGGCGTCATCAGTGGCGTTACCACCAACCCTAGCTTGGTGTCCAAGGAGGGGGCGACTGACTATGAAGCCACCATCAAGGAAATTTGCTCCATTATCCCCGGACCGATTTCAACTGAGGTGCTAGTTGAGGGGGTGGAGCCAATGATTGAGCAGGCGCAACAAATCTCTACCTGGGCACCCAATGTTGTAATTAAAATCCCGGCGACTACCGATGGTCTGGAGGTAACCTCAGCCCTGGCCAAAGAGGGGATAAAGGTGAACTTCACCCTGTGCTTCTCGCTAAATCAAGCCCTCCTGGGAGCACTGGCTGGTGCCACCTATGTTAGCCCCTTCGTGGGCAGACTGGATGATATCGGGCACGATGGTATGGAGGTAGTTAAAGATATTGTTGAGGTATTCAAACATTACCAACTACCCACCGAGGTGATTGCTGCCAGCATTCGCCATCCTCAGCACTGTGTAACTGCCGCCAAGGCAGGGGCTCATATTGCCACCGTGCCTTACAATGTACTGATGCAGATGATACGCCACCCACTTACTGATATTGGTGTCAGCCGTTTTCTTTCCGATTGGCAGCGTGTTTCACAAGGATAGCTTAACCGGTATAACAGACAAAGGGACTGTTTACCAAACAAAAACCTTAGAGAGTGAGATTAAAAATGAACATTAGTGAACTAGAAAACAAGACTAGAGATGAGTTGGTTGAACTGGCCAAGGAGACGGGTATCTCCAACCATGCCAGCCTCAAGAAGCAAGACATCATTATGCGCCTGCTCCAGGCGTATACCGAGCAAGAAGGCAACACCTTCTGTAGCGGTATCCTGGAGACTATGAGTGACGGCTATGGCTTCCTCAGGAATAGCACTCTGCTGCCCAGCTCCACTGACATCTATGTCTCCCAGTCCCAGATCCGGCGCTTTGGTCTGCGTAATGGTGACATGGTTGCCGGTCAGGGTAGACCGGCCAGGGCAGGTGAGAAATACTTCAGCCTACTCCGGATAGAGGTAGTTAATGACCTGAACCCGGAGCTAGCCAAAGGCCGACCCCCTTTCGGTTCACTCACCCCCACCTTCCCCGACAAACTAATTAACCTGGAAACCCGAGCCAATGACATAGCCGCTCGCTTGCTCAACCTTATTGCCCCTATCGGTCGCGGGCAACGGGGCTTAATTGTATCACCACCGAAAGCCGGTAAGACAATGCTGCTCAAATCTATAGCCAATTGCGCCTCCGCCAACTATAATGATATTCACCTGATGGTGTGCCTTATTGGCGAGCGACCGGAGGAGGTTACTGATATGAAGCGCTCAGTCAAGGGCGAGGTGATAAGTGCCACCTTTGACGAGCCGGTAGAGGACCACACCCGTGTCGCTGAGCTGGCACTGGATAGAGCCAAGCGTATGGTGGAAAGTGGTAAGGATGTGCTTATCCTCCTTGATGGCATTACCCGCCTCACCCGGTCATACAACCTGGCCATGCCCTCCAGTGGTCGCACCCTATCCGGCGGCATTGACCCGGCCGCCCTTTACCCAGCCAAACACTTCTTTGGCGCTGCCCGCAATACAGAAGAGGGTGGTAGCCTGACTATCATCGCCACCTGTATCGTTGATACCGGCAGCCGTATGGATGACCTCATTTATGAGGAGTTTAAGGGGACTGGCAATATGGAAGTCCACCTTGACCGCCGCTTAGCTGAGCGCCGAACCTTCCCAGCAATAGATATCCAGCGTAGCGGCACCAGGCGGGAAGAGCTGCTGCTGGATGAAGATACCATAAAGCAGGTATGGCTACTCCGGCGCATGGTGTCTATGATTTCCTCTGACTCGGTCAACTTCACCGAAGCTACCCAACGGGTTCTTGACCGTCTACGCAAATCAAAAACCAACGCTGAATTTCTGGCTAACCTGACCAAAGAAATATAGCCAGAAAAACAGCACCACCATTTAACTCGACAATCAGCAAACTGGCCCCCTAATTAACATAAAGAGGATAGGATTACCAGCAACCCAAGGGAGTGAGGTTGACTAGCAATCTTGTAACAGAGCAACTAAAGCAGCTGCCAGCCAGCCCGGGTGTCTATCTCCTGAGAGATGCCGAAGGAAATATACTATATGTGGGTAAGGCAGCTAACCTGCACCACCGGGTAAGGTCATATTTTGTCGCCACACAAAAACTATCGCCAAAACTGCAACGGCTGGTAGCACGAGTCAATGACCTCGATTTCTTTGTTACTAATTCGGAACAAGAGGCTCTCATCCTTGAGTGTAACTTGATAAAGAGGTACCGTCCCCATTACAACGTTCGACTTAAGGATGATAAGACTTTCCCTTATCTCAAGATTAACCTCAACGAAGATTGGCCCAGGGTGCATGTTACCCGGCGTCTGGAAGAGGATGGAGGGCACTACTTTGGTCCGTTTGCCAGCGCCAAGTCAGTGCGACAAACCCTGAAAGTGCTGAAGGGAATCTTCCCATTTCGCTCCTGTTCCAGAGCTATCACCGGCAGTGACTTGCGACCTTGCCTTGATTATTACATCCACCATTGCCTCGGACCCTGTATCGGAGTCGCGAGCAGCCAAGAATACGCCGAGGTGATAAGGCGGGTAATCCTTTTCCTTGAGGGGAAACAGGAAATGGTAGTCAAAGGGCTTGAGAGCAAGATGAAAGAGGCTGCCAAGGCTTTAGATTTTGAAAAGGCGGTTCTACTTAGAGACCAAATCCAGGCTATAGACCGGGTGATTGAAGGACAAAGAATCGCTACCACGGTAAGAGGCGAGCAGGATGTTATTGCCTTCGCCAGTGATAAAGACCGAGCCTATGTCCAGGTTTTCTTTATTCGTAGTAGTAAGCTGATTGGTCGAGAGAGTTTTGTCTTGCAGGGCACCAGCTCTGAAGAGCCAAAACAAATCATGTCCAGCTTTATTAAGCAATTTTATGGCTCTGCCCCTTACATCCCCCCCTTATTACTACTCCAGCACCCGGTAGAAGATAAGACTATTATCGAGAACTGGCTTCAAAGCAAAAGGGGAGCTAAAGTTCATATCCGGATTCCCTACCGGGGCAATAAAAAACAACTGGTGAAGATTGTCGCCGAAAACGCCGAACAAAGTTTACAGCAACTTAAGATTAAGCAGCAAGCTGCTCCTTCAGCACTGACGGAAGCTCTAGCCGAAATAGAAAGAGAGCTTCGCCTGCCGCATCTCCCATCGCGAATGGAGTGCTATGACATCTCCAACATACAAGGAAGGGCAGCGGTAGGTAGTATGGTGGTCTTTGATAAGGGGAAGCCAAAACCATCTCATTACCGGCGCTTCAGAATCAAAACGGTGTCAGGGGTTGATGACTATGCCATGCTTCAGGAGGTGCTCAGGCGGCGATTTAAGCGGAGCAGCCTCAAAAGTAGCGATGCCTCTACGGCAGATACCTGGGCGGTCCTGCCTGACCTTGTCCTCATTGATGGCGGCAAGGGACAGCTTAATGCCGCCCTGTCAGTGATGCGCGAAATGGGAGCCGGGCTTGTGCCTACGGCTAGTTTAGCCAAGGAAAACGAGGAGATTTTCATCCCACAGCAGTCGAAGCCTATCAGCCTGCCTGGTAGTTCTCCCGGTCTTCAATTGCTCCAGCGCCTCAGAGACGAGGCACACCGCTTCGCTCTAGGTTATCACCGGAAAATTCGCCGGAGGGAAACCTTTACCTCAGCTCTTGATGCTATCCCCGGTATCGGTCCTAATCGGAAGCGTGCCCTGCTGAAGCAGTTTGGCTCAGTCCGGGCTATCCGGGAGGCTTCCACAGAGGAGCTAGCTACGGTAAGAGGTATGAGCCAAAGCCATGCTCAAAAAATAAAGGAATATTTATAGTTTCTGTATAGACAACTACTATGGACAATAAAGAACCCCCTGTAATTATAACTGAACGCCTTAGATTAAGACCGTTTAGCGTGAACGATGTGGAAGACATGCTCGAATACACCAACGACCCCGAATGGGCCAGATACCAGGTAAATATCCCGCCCATCCCCTACACGAGGAAGGACGCAGAAACGACCGTGGCAATGTTATCGGACCCGTCAAACTGGGAGGTACTTCAGATATTTGCTATAGTGCTAGAGGGCAAGGTAATTGGAGAAATTGGCCTGAACCAGCGGGGCGAGGACCGGCAGAATGAGCGAGCTGAGATTGTGTATTCTCTTTCGCGCCAACACTGGGGCAAAGGACTGATGACTGAAGCGGCCCGGGCAGTCATGAATTGGGCTTTTCAGACTTACAGTTTCAACCGGATGTTTACCACCTGCGATCCAAGGAATAGTCGCTCAATTCGTGTTATAGAGAAACTGGGTATGAGCCAAGAAGGAACACTGCGTAATCACTTAAAATGGAACGGTGAGTCGAGAGATGTAATGTACTCCAGCATCTTGCGCCATGAATGGCTAAGCAGTCGTGGAAAATAAACGGGGTATTTAAGAGGGGCGAAGCCCCTCTTCCAAAAAAATCCTTCCCCCCTTCCCCTTGTTAAGGGGAAGGGGGACACAGGGGGATGGGGTTATATATAATAGGAATAATAAATAATATAGGATAAGAAATGCCGGCTAATTTACCACCGCAATACTTTGCGGCGGAAAAGAACTTCCGCTCGGCTAAGACTACCCTGGAAAAGATAGCTGCCCTTGAGGAAATGCTGGCTATTATGCCCAAACACAAGGGGACAGACCACCTCCGTGCTGAGTTAAGAAGAAGGATGTCCAAGCTAACCCAGGCATCCGATAAGAAAGCAGCTACCCAGAGGGCATCAATGGTTATTCTGAAAGAGGGGGCAGCCCAGGTAGTAGTCATTGGTCCGCCCAACGCCGGTAAGTCCCAACTTGTTTCCCGGGTTACCAACGCCTCGCCAACGGTAGCTGAATACCCCTTCACCACACACACTGCCACCCCGGGAATGATGGAATTCGAGAATATACAGATACAATTAATTGATACTCCGCCTCTGGTATCCCACTCTACTGAATCCTGGCTGCCGCCTACGCTGATACGGGCTGATGCCCTATTGGTGGTAGTTGACTTAAGCAATGACCCTCTAACCCAGCTAGAAGCCATCACTACCGAGCTGGGGAACATGAGAATAGGGATTGGGGCAAGGAATGCTGACCAAGAACAAGGCAGGGTATTACGTCAGAAGAAGGCACTAATCATCGGCAACAAGATAGACCTGGACGAAGCCAGTCAAAACTACACGACTTTACAGAATAAGTATGAAGACCAGCTACCGGTCATTGCTATCTCAGCCAAAAAGGGAATCGGCTTAGAAGAAATGAAGCTCAAGGTCTATCAAATGCTTGATATTCTTCGGGTATATACCAGGGTTCCAGGTGGCAAGCCAGACTTTGATGACCCGATAATTCTTAACCGGGGAAGCACGCTAGAGGATGCCGCCGCCTCAGTCCACAAAGATTTTCGAGCCAGGCTGAAATACGCCCGGGTGTGGGGCTCGGGGAAGCATGACGGCCTAATGGTAAAGAGAAACCACATCCTTCAGGACGGCGATATAATAGAACTACACGTTTAATAAGACTGGCTGCGGGAGCTGGTTTTGGGCTGGTTAAAAGCCTTGACAGCCAGCGAGCGGGGGTTTAACATAGCCACCGAGACTGATATGGGAAATCCCCGATAAAGTGGCCAGCTTATTCTGCTCAAGTTCTACTGGCTGACCAAGGAATTCTGTGATGAGCCATATCGGCTAAATAAATAAAGGAGGAAGACTATGGGACTTGTGGAATTGAACATTGACCTTA
>Ga0209978_10000270_pt1 | contig 18322 bp, 19 predicted proteins | sample BentaG_FD_182805 | JGI IMG/M metagenome (GOLD analysis project Ga0209978, IMG submission 182805) | Deep subsurface microbial communities from South Atlantic Ocean to uncover new lineages of life (NeLLi) - Benguela_00093 metaG (SPAdes)... | ecosystem: Environmental > Aquatic > Marine > Oceanic >... | reverse complement strand
TATGAGGTGGAGTATGAAAGAAAAAGAATTGAGAAAAAGGCGGAAGCCGATGCTGTTGTAAGGGCCTGCACAGATAGGACTGGGGAAGTCAAGAAAGTTGGCGTGAGAAAGTTCAGGCAGAAGCCTCCAACACCCTTCGATATCGGCGCACTGCAAACTGAGGCATACAGTCTATTTAGGTATACTCCTAGACGAACCTTGGGCATCGCTCAACGCCTATATCTTGACGCTTTGATTTCATACCCAAGAACAAGCAGCCAGAAACTGCCCCCGATAATTGACTACAAAAAAATACTCAATGCGCTGAGTAGAGAACCCGCCTACAAAAAACTGGTCTCAAAACTTTTGGAAAAGGATGAGTTGAAACCAAGAGAAGGCGCTAAAGAAGATCCCGCACACCCGGCTGTGTATCCAACGGGGAACCTGCCAGAACGAACGTTAAGCGAACCTGAGAAAAAAGTGTGGGACCTAGTTGTTAAACGGTTCATGGCTGTTTTCGGAGAAACAGCAATCAGACAAAGCGTAAAAGTTCGCTTAGAGGTAAATGGCCACAACTTCTTTCTAAGGGGAAGACGAATCCTGAAAGAGGGATGGATGCAATTTTACAAACCATACGTCAGAGCAGAAGAAGTGCTGTTGCCTCCCATTAAAGAAGGTGAAACAATTCGGTTAAAACGAGTTATGCGCGACGACAAGTTTACCAATCCACCGCCACGCTATAACCCAAGCAGTCTCCTCAAGAAAATGGAAGAGCTTGGAATTGGAACAAAGGCTACAAGAGCAGACATCATCGAAACTCTTTACAATCGAGGATACACTACAGATGAAAGAATCGTAGTAACCGAACTAGGATTCGACATCATCGACATCCTCAGCAAGTATGCACCAAGAGTCATCTCAGTAAAACTCACCAGAGAACTCGAGAAAAAAATGGAGCAAATTCAAAACAACAACGAAAAAAGGGAAAACATACTCCTGGAAGCCGTTGAACAGCTAAAGCCACAGCTGGAACAGTTTAAGGAAAAAGAGGGACCAATAGGTGAAGCCTTGAGTAACGCCATCAAAAGAGCGCGAATGCAAGAACGAATCGTAGGGAACTGCCCGAATTGTGGCACGGGTACCCTGATGATTTTGTATTCACGAAAAACTAGGAAGCGCTTCATCGGCTGCACCAACTACTTCAAAGGCATCTGCAAAACATCGTTTCCCCTTCCCCAACGAGGAACAGCCAAACCTCTGAGGAAAAATTGTAGCTCCTGTGGATGGCCACTAGTGCGGGTGCAGATTAGAGGGCGGAGACCTTGGAGGCTATGCTTCAATCCTGATTGCCCATTAAAGGAAGAAAGGAGGAAACGTAATGAAATGCAGAATCTGCAATAAGGAAGCCGTGGAAAAATACTGCGAACTCCACGAAAAAGCCTATAGAAGCGTCGTCCAAAAGTATGAGGATTGGAAAAGGGCTATGGACACTTCATGGAAGGAATACTTAAATGAGATCGTGAAGAATCCGTATACGGGCTCTTGGGCGAAAGAAGTAGCAGAGAAATTAATGGAAAACGGGGATAGGTAAACTATGGCAAGGGGACTCAGAAGACGAATTTCATCCCTCGGATTTTCTATGCAAAAAGCCTACTGGAAAATAGTGACCGCTAAGCCTTCCATATTCGTTACTGCCGTTCTAGTGGTCGCTGCGTCCCTTTTCCTGCTGGGAGGTGGAGTCTACGATCTCCTAGAAAAGCCGCTTTTGGCAATTGTTGCTGCAGGCGGAAGAATCATCACTTTTTATCCTTATGCCATAAATGAACAATTTCTTGTAGAAAGCATAATCGTTATGGTTCTCTATGCCATCGGGGTTGTGGGTTTCCTTCTAACGTATCAAAGCACAAAGTATGCTTATAGGTCGCGTCAAGCGTATAGGCTGCTTTTAGTGGGTTGTGTTCTGGTTGTCGTCGCATATATTTTCATCGAACGTTTTCTGTTAGCTAGATTTGTCTAACCTTCCATAGAAATTGAAGCATGCGTTAACTTCATCATTCGTTACTTACCTCTACTTTTCCTTTTTATGCCTAAAAGACTTGCTAAGAGGTTTGTTAAGAAATGTATGGAAGGTGTTATGACAAGGATTATTAATACCGTGAGCAAGGAAGGTGGCGAAACCGGAAGCGAAAAGAGGAACGCTCCGGCAACGAAATCAAGCTGGTCCGCTATGGGAAGTGCGCTTCCGGGGGGAAGGTCAAGTCGTCGCTTAATGAAGGATTCTACCAAATCGCCTACTAATGCCCCTAGCGAGATCATAAATCCAAGCAACACATCATATCGAAACTGCACATCATATTGAAAAAGAACATGTTGAAAAAGAAGGGTTTGAAGGAAACCAACCAACGTTCCCACAAGAAGACCAGAGAAAAAACCTCGAAGAGTTTTATGCGATCCAAGTATTGGTTTTCCGTCGAAAAAGGTTCTGCCAGCGTCAAGGGGATGCCTCCCACCGAAAATTACAGGGACGGCATTAGCGCAATAAGCCGGGAATATAAACCACAGCGCGTAGCCGACGTCAATTATTGTTACCGCCATGTTCTTTCACCATTCATTCTGACTAGAAGAAAATAAAACCTAGCGTCTGTAATCACGAATACCTGTTCTTTCTATCTTAACGTAACAACTCGCAGAACGTTTGCGTTTCGGATGTTTTTCAAGAAGAACTTTTATAACACGTGTTTGGCCTGTTAGTTCTAGATTGAGCACAACATCTGACCAAAATTTTAGAACCCGCGTAGCCACTGGTTCCAGGCTGACTTGTTCTCCAAGAAAAACGCTTCTCACTTGACTGTTGATCAGGGCTGCCACCTTATGAGTTTTGACGATTTGAGTCAACAACGCGACCTGCCTATTCAATTCTCGATTTAAGGCAAACGTTTCCTTTGGGCCTTCAAGTTCAACGCGGTATAACGATGTAATGGTATCGACAACCATCAAACCAAATTTTTTGGTTATATACTCGTCAAGGTGATCTATTACTCTGATTTGCTCTTGAAAGGTGGTTGGCTTCATCAAGATTATGAAAGGAGAGATTTTCTCGTAGTCGTAGTAGGCTATCTGCGACAGCCTCCTTGAAGAAAAAGTTCCATCTGAATCTATAAAAAGGGACTTGTAACCCATTCTTGCGCAATTAATGGCACATTGAATAGCAAGGGAGGTTTTACCCGTTTCTGCCTCTCCATAGACAAGGGAGACACCGTCAGCGGGAAACCCTCCCCCTAACAATTTGTCAAGCGAACCACAATCCGTTGGAACTACACGCTGCAAGGTTCTCCACACAAGAAGCGAATATAAGCCCAAAAATTATAAGCATTGTCTCTACAGTCTGTTTCTAAGACCGTTAATTCATAACATTTTTAAGAAACGGAGAAAGAACAGAGAGCGGCATGTAGGGTCACAGTTATGTATACGCTCACCTTTTTATCTTCAATCAACAGTTTCTCTTGCATAAAGCGTAAAAGGGCAGCCCTATGAAAGCAAAAATCGCGGTGGCAACGGTATCCGGAAAAGCCTATTATAAGCTGGTGAATGAACTTAAAAGAAAAGGTCTATCCTTCTTGAGTCTGAAGCCTTGGGACCCTATTCCTTTGAACATTAAAGTGGTTATAACCACCAAAGAAGAACATCAGTTAGTAACACATCCTAACGTTCTCATTTTCGAGTATGAATCAAACCCCACATCAGTTATTGACGAGGCAATTCTAGTCGTTCAGGGAAAGCAAAGCTACGAAAAAGTTGTTGTAGGAGTGGACCCGGGTAAAACCTACGGAGTAGCAGTTCTAGGTGATGACAACATCCTGGAAACCCTTAATTGTTCAAGTTTGAAGGAAACGGTAAACGTCATTGCAGATGGTTTAAAGAGGGTTCCAGCTACGGTTAATGTGGTGAAGGTAGGGGACGGTGCTCCTGCCTATGCTAGAGGACTGTTGCATTCGTTGGATGAAGTTTTACCACCGGAAACCGTTATGGAAATAGTGAGTGAAGCCGGAACCAGTCGTTTCATGAACGAAACTACCCATCGGAGAGAATTAAAAGACGCGATGTCCGCCATAGAAATCGCGGGAAGAAAGGGGCAAATCTTTCCTAGGAAGAAAATATAATGAAGCATATCGTTGAAAAAGGGAAGACTTTGCTAGTTGACGGCCCTGCATCAGTAACCCTTCTTTCAGGACAGATCAGTATTTTAGGTGCACGGTTCAAGATCGGAGAAAAAATCATAATAAGATATGGAAAACGCGTGCCTTTTGGGGTAAGGAGAAAGGCTACATTTGACTTGGTGCTAGGTGAAGGTGCTTCTTTTAAAGAAATTGACGGAGGCCCTGTTCCTCCTTCGTGGGAAAATGCCGCGAAGGAGATATTGTCCTTGAAGAAGCCGGTAACTGTTATGGTGATAGGTGGAGTGGACTCGGGCAAAACAAGCTTTTGTACTTTTCTTGCAAATGAGGCGCTGAGAAAGAGATGGAAGACGGGTGTTATCGATGCCGATTTGGGGCAGTCTGATGTGGGGCCGCCGTCAACTATAGGGTTCAATTTCATTTCCGAGCCTGTGAAGGATCTCTTTGAAATTAAGGCGGAAAATGCGTATTTTGTGGGGTTGACGAGTCCAAGTGGAGCGGTAAACAGGGTCATAGAGGGACTAACCGAGCTGAAAAGTAGGGTAATGGAGGCAGATGTGGATTTTCTTATCATAAACACCGACGGATGGGTCGACGGCGAAGACGCTGCCAAATATAAGATTCAGTTGACAAAAACAGTTTCTCCCAGCGTGGTTGTAGGAATACGTCAAGGAGACGGGTTGACGCCCATACTAACAGCGTTGAAGAAGACCAAGGTTCTTGCGGTAGACTCCCCGCAGTTGGTACAGCGAAGAAGTCGGGAGAAAAGAAAGATTTTACGCGAGCTAAGTTACAAAAAGTATTTGAAACAAGCTAAGGTGCAGTCATTTACACTAAACTGGGTTAAAGTTGAAGGCGCTCTTCTAGGCGCTGGCAGTCCCCTGTCTCTAGGGTATATGGAAAAGATAAGGAATTTGCTGGGAACAAAACCCATCTACTCCGAAGAAACGCTCACCACAATTTTCATTGTTCTAAGGAAAAATCAGTCGGTCACTGAGGAGCAAATAAAAGAGGTTGAAGAACGCTTCGGAAAAAGGGCGAAGGTGATAAGGGAGGGCGAAGAAGAAGGCTTGCTTGTCGGATTACAAGATGAGCGAGGTAAGTTTCTGGGGATCGGCATTTTGTGTGGAGTTGACTATAAAAGAAGAGTTATGAAGGTTTATACACCGGTAAGAGAGAAGGTATCCACCATTCGTTTCGGTCAAATAAAACTGAACGAAAATGGCAGAGAAGTCGGTTTAAGCACAGTTTATTCAAACTACCTTCTCTAGAATGTTTTGACGCGCCACTTAATCCTCTACTCGTCTGGATGGACACAAAGTGTTGACTGGACAAAGCTTGCACAAGAGCTTCCTCGCCTTGCAATACTTTCTGCCAAGCGAAATAAGCAACAAATGAACATGAAGATAGTTTTCGGGAGAGTACAGCCCTTCAAGCGCCCGCCGAACTCCTTCGTAATCAGCCTTTGGTGGAGCCAGTCCCAGTCTTTTCGAAACGCGATTTACATGGGTATCTATGGGGACTGTCGGTTTTCCAGCGCAAAAGAGGAGAACAACATCAGCGGTTTTAGGTCCCACTCCCGAAATGTTTAGAAGAATTTTTCGTGCCTTTTCGAGGGGAAGCGAGTAGATGAAATCCAAGGAGCCGTTGAACTGTTCCAAAATCACGCGAGAAATAGCCTTGATAACCCTTGACTTATTTCTGTATAGCCCTCCGACCCTTATGGCGTTTTCAATCTCCTCAATGCTTGCCTTGGACAAGGCTTCTGGTGTTATGGGAAATCTTGCTGAGAGGTTTTCGAAGGCTCTAGCCGTGTTTTTGTCAGCTGTGGATTGAGAAAGCACTGTTATGATTAATGTTTTAAATGGGTCTCTGTTTGAACTGGCCCATGGTGGAATGGAGAAGTTGCCTTGAAGTATGTGGAGAATTTCTTTTGCTCTATCTTTTGTCGCCGAGTTGACTTCCCCCTCCAACCCTCTTGAAAACACTAAATAATGGGTGAACAACGCTATAAATAAACATGGAAGAGTCACCCATGTCACGAGCAAAGATTGTCCAAGAAAAAATAATTGAAAGAGACACACCTTTCCTGGCTATTTATCTTGAAACTAAAAACGCGAGTTTGATTCTTTTGAGTGAAGGAGAAGATCAGCTGGGCACCCTAGCTGTGGCTATACCACAAACTCGAAAACTGGTTGGTCCACCTTTATCTTCAATTTTGCTCGGCGACCGGAACATGATGATTGCCCGTATTCTAGCCGAACGCCTCGCCGAAAAAATGAAAAAGATCGCCTTGGTGTCGGTTTTCACTAAAACTTTTGGTGAAAGGGAAGTGGGGCCCATCTTTCTGAAACTCGTGGAAAAAACCATTAGAATGGAGGAGGGTGAGAGATGAGTCTTCGAAGTTTTCTTGAGGAGATGAGAAAAACCTGAAAAACCATCTTTACTCCATGCGAAACTTCCCATGGTAAACTGCAGGTACAGCCTATGAAAGAAGAAGTTGTAAGTTTCCAAAAAATACTTGAAGCCAGTAGGAAAATAAGAAACTTCGTTACTCGAACTCCAACCTACCATTCTGTGGTTTTCAGCCAGAGAACAGGCGCAGAAGTATACTTAAAACTTGAATGTTTTCAACCAGTAGGAGTCTTCAAGATAAGGGGAGCAGTTAACAAAATACGTAGCCTCTCCCAGTCAGACCTAAAGAAAGGCTTGGTTACATCCTCCTCCGGGAACCATGGATTATCCGTCGCCTATGCAGCCAAGATTTATGGAGCCAAAGCCGTCGTTGTTGTGCCCGAAAACGCAGTGAAGGAAAAGGTTGAAGCCATAGAAAGTTATGGGGCGGAAGTTGTAAAACACGGAAAGGACTACGATGAAGCCTACTCTAAGGCTCTTGAGATACAAAAGGAAACCGGAACAACCTTTGTGCATCCCTTTAACGACCCCTTCGTGATCGCCGGGCAGGGAACCGTTGGTTTAGAATTGCTCGAAGACATCCCAGACTTAAATACAGTAATTGTGCCTGTAGGCGGTGGCGGTCTCATATCTGGAATATCTGTTGCTGCAAAAACCTTGAATCCGAATATAAGAATAGTTGGAGTTCAACCTGAAGGAGCTCCAGCCGTCTACCGATCTTGGAAAGCTGGAAGGATCGTGGAAGTAGATTCTGTTAACACGGTTGCTGATGGTTTGGCTGCCAGGAAACCGCTTGACCTAACCTTTAGAATAATAAGAAAATACGTAGATGACATTCTCTTGGTAACTGAACAGGAAATCGGTGAAGCTGTGCTGGCGCTTCTACACGAAGCTCACATACTGGTTGAACCTTCCGGAGCAGCGTCCTTGGCAGCTCTTCTATTCAGATACCATCCAAAACCCAAAGAGAAAGTTGCAGTAATCGTCAGCGGAGCAAACACATCAATAGACTACTTGGCCTCCTTGCTAAAACAGACGTAAAGTTTCCACGGGTTTAGGAACATTTGTTTGAGTAGAGAAGGTCTCCCTAAAGTTTTAAGCTGAAATCGGATTTATTATAAGCCGGTGAGAAAATGACGAAAAAAGTTGCCATTGTAGCGGTGGCTCAGACTAAATACGAGGAAAACTATTACCGGCAAAGCGAACTGGTCTACCAGTGTGTGGAGAAGGTCTTAGATGAAACTGGACTGACTTTCGAGGAAGGCAAGGGAATAGATGCTGCCGTAACCGCATCTGACGATTTCTGGGATGCCAGAACCATTTCAAACACTGCCATCGGAGATGTTGTTGGCGCCCACTATGGGACAGAAGAAAAGGTGGCTCAGGATGGAGCTCAAGCCGCCTTCTATGCCTATATGGAAATTCTTTCAGGTCACTCAGATATCGTTCTGGTGACGGCCCACTGTAAAGAGTCTCAGCCTGTTTCAAGGAATCTAATAACCAACGCTGGGTTCGACCCCTACTTTCAGCGTCCTCTTGGTCTGGATCACCTTGTTGCCGCTGCCTTACAAGCCAGACGATACATGCACACGTATGGGATTACTCGTGGACAGTGTGCTAAGGCGGTGGTGAAGAGTCACAAGAACGGAAAAAACAATCCTTACGTCACAAAGGCTAGGGACATAACCGTTGAAGATGTTCTGAACTCCAAAATGCTGGCGTCTCCCATCAGCGAGCTAGATATCCATCCAGTTACGGACGGCGCCTGCGCCTTGATCCTCGCTGAAGAGGAGAAGGCTAAGAAAATTACAGATAACTTGGTTTGGATGAAAGGCGTCAGCAACTGTTACGACGCATTTTATCTTGGAGACAGGGACTTAGCCAACTGCGATTCCTTGGTTTCAGCCGCAAAAAGAGCGTATAAGATGGCGGGAATACAAAATCCGTTAAAAGAAATCGATGTGGCTGAAATATCAACGCGGTATTCTTATCGAGAGCCTCTGTGGACCGAGGGCCTCGGTTTCTGCGGCAGAGGTGAGGGAGGCAAACTCCTCGATGAGGGAGTAACAAAGATGGGAGGCGAAATTCCAGTGAATCCTTCGGGCGGAGTATTAGTGGGTTGCCCCTACATCACGGCTGGCTTAGCTAGGGTTGCGGAAATAGCCCTCCAGTTACGTGGTGAAGCCGGTGCCAGACAAGTTTCTGGAGCAGAAATAGGCTTAGCCCATGGGACGAGTGGACCCTGTGGACAATTGCATTGCGTGTTGATTTTAGGAAAATGAAAGGGTGAACAAGTATGGTCAAGAAGAATAGAAATGTGGCGATCGTTGGAGTTGGTCAAACATACCACAAGAGGCGAAGACCAGACGTAACCCAAGTTGAACTCGTAAATGAGGCTGTGAGAGCCGCCCTCAAGGACGCCCAACTGGATATAGCGGACATTGACGTTGTGGTGCATGGAAACATGGAGCTCTTTGAAGGAAACTATCAGGGAGACATGTGGCATGTCGACGGCGACGGTGCCTACATGAAATCTGGCATAAGAATCACTACGGGTGGAACAACTGGCGGAGCACTTGTCTGCGCCACAGACAACATCGTAGCCTCTGGTCTATACGATGTAGCGTTGTGTGTTGGTTTTGAGAAAATGGAGGAAGGGGAGGCTACTGGCGGAATAACCGGCATGGCTGATCCTCTGTGGTTTAGATGGATGATGTCTGGAGCCCTCACCGGCGCTACATTCGCAGAGAGGTTGGGAGCCCTTACCATGGAACAACTGGAACGCTTGGAACTTGTTGCAGCAAAACTGCGAGTACAGCTGGCAGACAACGCCGTAAGAAACCCGTACGCTCATCTGCGGATGAAGCTAACTGTAGACGACGTGATGAACTCAAGATTATTGGTCTATCCCCTCAGACTCTTTCACATGTGTCCAGAATCAAGCGGCGCTTGCGCATTGATACTGGCATCGGAGGAAAAGGCTGAAAGGATTACTGACAAACCCGTTTGGATTAAAGACCACGTAACAACCCACCTAGAAGACTTCGTGGTGGGAGTGATAACTGGAACAGAGTCAACCATGAGGCATTGCGCAAGGAAATTATACGAGAGAAACAAAATAACCAACCCCCTTAAGCAAATCGACACCTTTGAAATGTATGACCCAAACGTCTGGTGGCACATGGATTGGATGACAGAATTTCTCTTTCTCAAACCCGGAGAAAACATCGAAATGATCGAGAAAGGTAGAACCGCGCTAGAAGGCGACTTCCCGATCAACGCTTCCGGTGGAGTTGTGTCAACCAACCCTATCGGAGCAACGGCCATGCTCAGGGTTGCCGAGGCTGCTTTACAGGTTCGTGGAGACGCTGGAGAACACCAGATTCCGAAGGAGGTGAACACGGCTATGGCATCTTCTTTCGGCGGGTCTACTTGGACCATATTGCATTTACTTACGAAGGAAAAGCCCAAGTGAGGTGGAAAAATTGGTTGAAAGAGAAGAGAGATTCATCAAAAAACGCGCGCCTGGAACGCTTGCGGTAAAGATTCCGTTGAGGATGCCAGTTAACTGGCCTACAGGTCCCTACATGGGTAAGTTCCTTAAAGAGATCAAGGAGAATGCAAAGATTTGGGGAATTAAATGTTCAAAGTGTGGTCGCATAGTGGCGCCTCCAAGGATGGTTTGTGGAAGCTGTCATATAGTTCAAAAGGAATGGATTCCGCTTGGTAACGAAGGCACTTTGCTATATTTCAGCGTGGTGTTCCAAAAATTTACAGACCCGCAAACCGGAGAGGAACGGAAGGTTCCCTACGCTTGGGGAGTCATCGAGCTCGATGGCGGCGGAGTCATCAACCATTACTTGTCGGAAACAGAAATCACGGAACTGCTTCAGTGGAGGGGCAAGCGAGTTCGAGCGGTGTTCAAAGACAAAAAGGACCGCAAGGGAGACTTCTGGGACATCAAATACTTCACTTTAGTTGAGGAATAGGAGGGATTATTGTTGAGTAGGAAAGAACACGACAAATGGGCTTACTCGATTCCGGGAAAACTGGCTCTAAACTACATATACTACCTCGGCGACTTCAACACCAAATTCTTCACAGAATTGAGGGACAACAAAAAGATACTTGGCGTAAAGTGTCCAAAATGCAACCGCGTCTACATGCCACCGAGACCCGTATGCGGAAGGTGCCTCAGCAAGCTAGATGAATGGGTGGAGCTAAGCGACAAAGGCACACTTCTATCCTACACGGTTGTGAACTACTCAGAACCATACCAACCCGCAGCCCCACCAATCATATACGGAATCATAAAGCTTGACGGAGCCGACACAGGATTCACCCATCTCCTAGGCGAAGTCGATGCGGAAAAATTAAGGATCGGCATGCGTGTTCAAGCAGTGTTCAAAGACAAACGCGAAGCCAGCATCCAAGACATAAAATACTTCAAACCCATCTAGCCTATGAAACCTCTCCCACCTTTTATTTTTCTAAATCATAACGACTATTATGGGATAAGAGAGAAAAGGAAAAATCAGTTTTCATCTCTTCTTAATGGTAGAAGGTGCGGTGATGGTCAAGAGGGTAGTATTTGTCTGCTCTGGTAACATTCACAGAAGCCCCACCGCGGCGAAGATGTTTAAGGACCGTAAAGGTTTTGAGGTTAGATCAGCAGGGACTTCGTTTGGTGTGCCGAATCCAGTAAGTGCGGAACTGGTCCAGTGGGCTGACAAAATATTCGTCATGGAAGAGGAACATAGGGAAACCATTGTTGGGCAATATCCAGATGCCGCGTCTAAGATAATCGTGTTGGGCATTGAAGATAATTACTACAGGGATGATCCTCAGCTTAAGGCAATTCTGAAGGGGAAGCTAGAGTCCTATTTCAACTCTCAGTAGTGATACAGCTTCTCCTTCGAGGACGATCTTCCTATTCTGTTTCAAACATCGGCTTCATTTGAGGCACTGGAAACAGTTTTTCCTTAACCCACGGAGGATACCAACTGTAGAATTTCTGCGGTTTCGCCTTCTTCAAACCCGTGTACAAGGCTTTTGCAAGTCTGATAACTCCATGCAGACTGAAAAGCTTGACGAATCCCTTCTCTTCAAGCGATATCAACACCTTGTCAAGTTCTTCTCCCTTAAGGTCTGTGTCCTCCTCTAAATCTTCCCGGGTCATATAAAGCCCCGGATTAACCTTATAATCCAAGGCGAGAGCTTCAAGCACCTTTCCTTCAGGGTCCTTTGCTGTCAACTTTGGTTTCAATTCACCGGTCCAGTCTGACACGGGTACTCCTAGTTCTGGATGTAAGCGGCGGCGAGGCAACTTCAGGTCCTCCAACATTAGGCCCACCTGATATCTCGTCGCTTGCCTCACTAGAAGTCGTCTCATGATGTCACTGGATCCGGCGCCTATTACATTCATGAGCATGTTTCTCATGATTGATTCAACCGGGTACATTTTTGTCAGTCCGTCTCCTCCCATGCATTTCATGGAGTCAAGGGCAGCTTCGCTGTTTGCCTCTGCTGCAAAAATTTTGAGCAAGGTTGCCTCAATTATCGGTTCTTGTCCTAAGTCAGCGAGGTATGCTGAGTAGTAGGTCATGAGTCGAGCCAGCTTTAGTTTGGTTATCATGTCAGCGATTCTATACTGGTTGCTTTCAAAGTCGACGGTGCGTTTACCGAATTGTATGCGCCTCTCCGTGACGTAGACAGCATACTTTAGCGATATACGCATGAAGCCGAGCGTGAGGGCACATATCAAGAGCCTCTCAAAGTTGAGCCCATCCACCATAACTCCAAGGAAGGCATCGTTCTCTTCCCCAACTCTGTTGGCCACAGGAACCCGCACGTCGTCGAAATTCAGATATCCGTTGAGCAGAGGCGGATCTAACGTGCATAACATGTTAACCTTTTCTACCGTGAAACCATGTGTGCCTTTTTCGACGATGAGGGCTGTCATGTGCCTATACGCAGCTTTGTCTTCAGGCTTGTCGCTGGTCTTTACGTACACTATATAAAGGTCGGCGTAGCCGAGGTTGGTTACGAACCTCTTCTTGCCATTAACAACGTATTCGTCACCCTCCCGCACCGCAAAGGTTTCTACTCCTGCGGCGTCAGAACCGACGAAGGGCTCGGTTAGGCCTATAGCTCCACTGATTTCTCCTCTTGCTATTTTGGGTAGCCACCTTTCCTTCTGTTCCTTTGTGCCGTGGCGAATGATTTGGTGAGTTCCTCCAATGGCTGTTGAGACGAAGCTTCCGTAAGCTGGGCCTAGCCCTTCTGCAATTATGCAACTGCCCGTGACGCCTAAGCCCATTCCCCCGTACTCCTTCGGTATCATGGCGCCGAAATACCCCTTCTCAACCATCCTTTTCTTGAGTTCTCGGGGTATGGGGTCCCAGGGTAAGGAGCCGTCGAGCATGCCTAGTTTAGCCCTCCAGTCTGCCTCTTCAACCAAAGGTGCAACTTCTCGGCTGAACTCTTCAACTTCCCTTGCGAGTTGCCTTTGTTCTTTCGTCCACCATGGAAACTCTTCCACGTTCATCACCTCCCTTTATTTTCATTAAATCTAGTTTAGTTTAAAGTGGTCAAAAGATTATCTGTTCAAGCAAAACTGAGAATTTATTTCCGTCACCTCAAATCCATCAAACTTTCTTCAGCATTTGACGAGGATTTAAAATTTATATGAGAGTGAGGTCAACTACGTGAGAACAACATCCGTAAAAGATGTAATTGGTGTGTTTCCTTGCCTAAACATCTAAACGAAAGCTCTAACCTTAAACCTCTTTTTGAACCCAGAAGCGTTGCAATAATCGGAGCCTCCAGAACTCCAGGTAAACTTGGATATAACATTCTAAGGAACCTAGTTGACCTCGGGTTTAAAGGCGACCTCTACCCCGTGAACCCTAAAGCAACTGAAATTCTGGGACTAAAAGCCTACTCTCAAGTTGATTCAATTCCAGGACCTTTGGACGTCGCCGTTATAGCTACCCCTGCTTCAACTGTCCCTGAAATTATGGAAAGTTGCGCCAGAAAACGTGTGAAAGGAGTTGTGATCATATCTTCGGGCTTCTCTGAGGAGGGGAATACGGCGCTAGAGGAGAAAATGGTTAAGATAGCAAAGGAGGCTGGGATACGGATAATCGGACCAAACACGACTGGTATCTTGAACACTGCGAACGGCTTCACTTCTTCCTTTGTTCCCGGAATGGGTCGAGCTAAAAGGGGTCATGTTGCTATCGTCGCCCAAACAGGAGTGTTTCTTGGCTATCTGCTAGCCTACATCATAAGTTCCCAGCAATTCGGCTTAAGTAAGGTTGTGGGCCTCGGCAACAAATGTGATGTAGACGACGTGGAGGTTCTGAATTATTTAGGGCAGGACCCGGAGACTAAGGTCATATGTATGTATATCGAAGGAGTTAAGGATGGTAGAAGCTTTTTAACAACTGCTCGAAAGGTTTCAAAGAAAAAACCAATTTTGGTTTTGAAATCAGGGGTCACCGAGAAGGGAGCCAAAGTCGCCATGTCTCACACCGGCTCCTTAGCTGGAAGAAGCGAAATATTCGGTGCAGCGTGTAAACAAGCAGGAATAATTCAGGTGGAAAGCTTTGAAGAACTCATAGATTTTGCCAAGGTCTTTGCCTTGCAACCTCTCCCTAAAGGTAGAAATATTGGCGTGATGAGCGTTACCGGCGCTGGCTGTGTCATCGCAGCAGATTCAGCCGTAAAAAACGGGTTTCAAGTCCCTGACTTGTCTAGTGAGACTGTTGAAGCCATCCGGAAGATTTCGCCTCCATGGCATAAAAAGATAGGGAACCCGGTAGATATGGGGCCAGCTATTGAGGTAGGAATGTATTCGCCGTCTGAGGCGCAAAATGTTTTTGATACAGCCTTCAATGCGTTGTTGGAAGACAAAAACTTGGACAGTCTCATAGTGGTTTTCTTTGGTCTTTATCGAAGCTTCCCAATGTTTGAAGCCGCTCTCTCCGATATAACTTCCATCAAAGAAAGAACGCTGAAACCCCTTCTTTTCTCAATAAGTGGAGACAAAGAAGCAACAGATGAAATAACAAAATTGTTGGAGAGTAGTGGTTTCCCTGTCTACCCAGACGTGACAAGGGCGATTAGAGCAATGGCAGCCATGTGCGAATATTACGTGCTAAATCTTACCTAAACAACCTCTGCTCTTTAGAATCTAACCTTGTCTATTCCTTTAAGATTAAGCATTTGCCTAGCTTCATCTGATGTCGCTATTTCTCGGCCAAGATCTTCAGCGATTCTTCGGATCTTCTCAACGAGTTCCGTGTTGCTCTTCGCCAGCACCCTCCGCTTAACGAATATGTTGTCCTCTAAGCCAACCCGCACATGTCCTCCCATAGTCATTGCCACAGCCCCTAGCCTGAACTCCGCCGGGTAGCCGATGCCTATGACAGACCACGTGTAGTTGTCTGGCCCTAATATTCGATGTGTTTCTGTCTGCAGATGTACAAGTTCGTATGGAGTGGAGTACGTGCCACCCAGAACACCTAGGACGTATTGTATATGAACCGGTAGGTCTAGTTGTCCCGTTCGGAGAAGGAAGCCTGTGTTATAGAGCCCGTTCGTACCGTAGATCTCAACCTCGGGCTTGACGTTGTGCTCCCTCATAGCCTTAGCGAAAACCTCTAGGTCTGCAAAGGTGTTTTTGAAAACGAAATCCTTACTCATTTCCATCACTGGTTTCTCCCATGGGAACTTCCACTCTTTAATTCTGTCGACAAGGGGGAACAAACCGAAGTTCATGCTTTCTATGTCAAAGGAACACATTTCGGGTTCAAACTCCGGAACAACGGCTATCCTCTCCTCTGCTGTCATCCCTGGACCACCACCAGTGGTAACGCAGATTACCACATCGCACTTTTCCTTGATTTTCGTGAGGGTTTCTCTCCAAACGTTCAAATCCGCCGTAGGTATGCCCGTCTCCGGATCCCTGACGTGGACGTGGACTATGGCTGCTCCAGCTTTGTACGCCTTGTACGCTTCGTCAGCTATTTGGTCGGGGGTTATGGGTAGGTAAGGTGTCTGCGACGGAAATACCGCTGATCCAGTCAAAGCGCAGGTAATTATCAATTTAGGCATCCTAAACACTTTTGTCACCGCCATTTCATTTTGAGTAATCAATATTTATATCATTGTGTTGTCCCTTAAGCCTTCTCCACCCATAAATTTCATGAAGAAACTTTAAAATCTCTAAGGCTTGCGACAGTGAATTAGAATAAGCTACTGGTCATAGAAGTTTGAGACAAAAAATCCTAATTTTTTGGCCATTCTCTCTCATGAACCTTACCTTTCATTTAAATTTATGATGTACGTTTGAAAGAATAAAGAAAGGAGATGATATGATGATTAAGACGGAAATATGCAAGTCGCTTGGAATCAAATATCCCATAGTCCAAGCTGCCATGGGTCCTTACGTGACGACTAAACTGGCGGCAGCCGTTTCAAACGCTGGAGGACTAGGGGTCATCAGCCATTCTGGCACGGCAAAGCTTCTTAAAGAGCGCGCCCCAGAAGTTTTCGAGCAATTCTCCGGAATGCGAGGATTGGTTCCGGAAGAGTTGATAACTGAGACAGGACCTTTGTCGACCACTCCGATAGAATGCTTGCGTGAAGTGAATAAGCTGACAGACAAGCCCTTCGGAATAAATGTCCGGGTGGCCAGGGAACAGCCTGATGCTCCCTATCTGATTGACGCGATAATTGAAGAGAGGGAGAAAAATCCAGCGCTCAAGAAGAAGTTGAAAGTGGTGATTACGTCGGCGGGCAATCCGGATCTCTATACTAAAAAATTGAAGGATGCAGGGCTTCAAGTTTGGCATGTCACGCCGTCGGTTTATCACGCCTTAAAATCTCAAAAGGCAGGAGTCGACGGAGTAGTCGCTTCGGGTCATGAAGCAGGTGGACACGTAGCTTACGATCCAGTTCATACAAGCGTTTTAGTTCCAGCCATCGCAGATGCGGTGGACACACCAGTCTTGTCAGCAGGTGGATGGTGCGACGGAAGGGGCCTCGTTGCCGCCTTAGCCCTCGGTGCTCAAGGAATATACATGGGAACCAGATTCATCGCCACCCAAGAAAGCGATTTTGCGCAGGGCTACAAAGAAGCCGTCGTCAAGGGAAGCGAAAGGGAAACCATTGTAACTCTAGGAACTTTCGGGCCCCTCAGAGTTCTGAAGAATGAGTACTCGCGAACAATCGAGAGAATGCTGAAGGATGAAAAACTCTCAGAGAATGCCCCGAAGATAATAGAGTTTAAGGCGAGTAAAAGCTGGGCTGCATCATACGTATACGGACATGTTGATGATGGTCCAGTGCCAAGCGGGGAGGTGCAGGGAAGACTACATGATATTCCTCCCGTAAAAGAACTCATTGAAAGAATAATGGAGGAAGCTGAGGAAACTATCCGAAGGATGCCGCAGAAATACCTAACTTGACTTTTATCTTAGCCTGTGGAAGCACAAACAACTAGGCTTTGTCAGTGTGTTCAAACGTGCTCCCCCAACTTGGGCGCCTTTTTTTAGATATATGTGTGCATAAAAGTTTTTGACAACGGTTCCTAATCCACTATTATTAACTGAACTTGATATATTCTAAAACGTCCCGAAAGGAAATGGTCATGAAGAAGTTTGACAGAGACTTAGGCATTTTATTAACAAGATTGAACAAGAACACAGACAAAGACACGAAGAAGAAGCTGAATAAACTAAAGGACAGGTTGATTCGTCTTAATGAGGAAAATGTTGTTAAAATTAATCATTCAGTTATGGAACTCGTGTGCGCCAAACACCTGATTCTAAAAGGTTATGAAGTGGATGTGGAACATCCGCTGGCTGGGGGATTAATCTGCGATTTACACGGAGTGAAAGGCTACGGAACCCTCATTGTTGAAGTGGAGACGGGTTTCGTTCCGCCTGACCACGCCCTCGACCCCGCAACCTACTGCAAGGCGAGGATAGCGAGCAAAACAACTCGATACGGCAACCACTCAGACAAGTTTGCCCTAGGTGTGCCCCCCTACTACATACTGCAGATTTCGCCAGCCCTCACCAGACCGCCTAGAAACAGAAAACCTGAAGAGTTGAGGGAGATCAAGAGTCGCTGCGACCTATACTACAAGAATCCGCCAGTTAGCCTTGATGAAATCAGGAATGCTCGCCTTCACGCAATCTACGTCATAGACGTAGATGGGGTAACTGTTCGGGAAGTTGGTCCGAGCTCTTATGTGGAGAATAAAGCCCGTTTCGGCTATATGTGACATAAACTAAGACAGGTTTTCGTTTGCTCTAATAGACGTTTAGACGCTACCTAAGTTTCTTATGTACTGTTCCTATAGTGTTAAGGTGGTGGATGAAAAATGGTAGTGGTTTCTTCGAATCTTGTGTATTCCCGTTTGAAAGAACCTAAGGTTGAAAAGATGTTTCGTTTGCTGGAAAATGACGTAGAGGTTCAGAGTTGTCTTCGTATGGCAAATGTGATGGCAGTGGAACGTATGATGTACAATGACCACGGTCCAGTTCACTCGAGAATCGCCTCGGGAAGCGCCTTAGAAATCTTTGGCCTCCTAACCAAGAAAGGTACCCCTACAACCGTTGAAAACAATGTCTGTTCCCTCGAAGACGCGAAGGTTATTGTCCTTTGCGGAGCCTACCTTCACGACGTAGGAAATATTATCCACCGCATTGACCATCACATCCACGGTTGTGTGGTTGCGA
>Ga0209978_10000269_pt1 | contig 18323 bp, 19 predicted proteins | sample BentaG_FD_182805 | JGI IMG/M metagenome (GOLD analysis project Ga0209978, IMG submission 182805) | Deep subsurface microbial communities from South Atlantic Ocean to uncover new lineages of life (NeLLi) - Benguela_00093 metaG (SPAdes)... | ecosystem: Environmental > Aquatic > Marine > Oceanic >... | reverse complement strand
TATAAAGCATTGGAACACAAACTAATCCTATCTTACCAAACATTCTACAAAATCGCCTGAATGTTCCCGTACTTACTTGTAACATAGGTGCTAAAATTAAGTTATTAGCTAAAAGAATCGTTCCTAATTTCATTTCTTATGAAAATCCTTTCTTCATTATTCTTTACATTCTATAAACAAGAATTTTTTAAAAAACTTCAATTTATCTTATTTAGACTTTAAATTTCAAACGATTTTTAGTTTATTAAATGCGAGCAATAGTTAAAAATGTCAAAAAATATCAAAGATTATGAATTCCGATCAAATCCAAGAGAAATTACATATTTAGATGATGAACCTTTAAAATTGGACAAAACATTTAGTTTTTTTCACAATAAAATTAAATTCAGGAAAGAATTAACCCGATTACAGTTACTTTTCAAAGATTATACAGAAATCTCACTTCCTGCTTCTGGAATAAGGGATTCCTATTTAAAAGAAGAATATTCAGAAAAATTTTTTATAGTCATATTTACAACAAACCAAGTTATTAAAGATGCTAATCAAATGATAGATCCGTATAAGGATACCAGTATCAAACCCGGGTGCTTTTATCTTAATTCTACGCCTAATTACTTGCTTTTATTAGCTAAAAACATGGAAGGTTTGACATCTGGAATAGCTACCTTAGAGGATATATTTACTCAAACATTTGAAATCTATTTCAAACAAAAAAATCAGGACGATTATATAAAGATTAAGCCTTTTGAGCTCTTTAATTGCGGCGAATAACTAAATTTCTTTATTTTTTCTTAAAATTATTAAAAATTTTTTTAATTAATAAACTTCCAAGGTTTTTGTTTTGTAAGCTTATACGCTTTTGTTGCATACTCTTTCATCATCCTGTTAGTGTTAAAAAAAGCTGCTAAAGCAATCGCGTTTTTACTTTTAAACAACCAATCGTCGTGGTTCAAATAAGTAGGTAAAATTTCAGTTTCTAAAGTGTTATATAGTGAATCTGAGTCAATCTCCCAACCATTTGAAACTCCCACATCATTAGGATTTGAATCGTCAGGGCCAATTGCCCATCCCGCCAAGGGGTTCATGCGATATCCTTCCAACCACCACCCATCTTGAACGCTAAAATTTAAAACGCCATTGAGAGCAGCCTTCATTCCACTGGTGCCACTAGCTTCGCGATATCTTTCTGGTGTATTGAGCCAAACATCGCAACCAGATACCAACATATGTGACAAATCCATGTTATAATTTTCCATCATAACAACTTTGACACCGTAATTATCATAAAGATATTCGCCTTTTTCATAGATTCCTTTAATAATATCCTTTCCCATGTTATCATTGGGATGTGCTTTTCCCGCAAATATAAATTGAATTCTATCTTTGCAAATTTTACCTAGTCTATCTACATCCTTAAATAATAAGGTTGCTCTTTTATAAGTTGCAAAACGCCTTGCAAAACCAATTGTAATTAATTCTTCGTCTAAAAGGTTCCAACTATGACCTTTTTGATAACTAATTAAATTAAATTTATTTTCAATATGTGCATCAAAAATATCTAAATCATCTAACTCTATCGCGTTTTGCAAAATTGAAGGATTCGCTTTCCAATTGGGCCATTTTTTATCAAAAATTTGGCGAAAGGGTTCGCTAACCCAAAATCCTAAATGAATACCGTTCGTAATAGAATCCACTTCATATTGAGGGAACATTGCTCTTGAGACTTCACCATGCTTTTTAGCGACTCCATTTCTATATCTAGAAAGTTCCATCCCTAAAAAGGTCATATTGAACTGGCCATTATCTTCAGCTATTTTGCGAATCTTGGAGGGCATTCTATCTCCAAATACTTTATCAACTAACTCTTGGTCAAATCGATCGTGTCCCGCCGGAACTGGGGTATGAGTTGTAAAAACAACTTTCTCTTTAACTTTTGCGAGATCACCTCCCAACATGTCATAAAGTTCTACAATTGAGAAGGAACCGTGACCTTCGTTGAGATGGTAAGTTTTTATATTATTATACCCTAAACATTTTAAAAGCTTTACGCCACCTATCCCGAGTATCATTTCTTGAACGATTCGGTTCCATCGTGAAGTGGAATCGTAAAGAGAACCAGTCATGGATTTCATCCATTCTTCATTGCCCTCAACATCCGTAGTTAATAAATATATTGGGAGAATATGACCTGATTGACCAATGACTCGGTATAACCAAGCAGAGACTAAGACTTCTTTATTTTCAATTATTATCTTTATGGGCTCTGCAACCTTTTCAAACTCGTAAAAAAAGTTCCACTCAATTTCTTTTTCTTTTTGCTCTCCATGTTCGTTGAAGAATTGATAAAAATAACCGGAACTATAACACAAACATATTCCTACCATAGGAAGTTCTAAATCTGCTGCAGATCTTACTGTATCTCCTGATAATACTCCTAATCCGCCGCTATATGTTGGAATATTTGAATCCACAGCAATTTCCATAGAAATATAAGCAACTTGGGTGCTATCTTTCAAATCTTTATTAATTTCCATCGCATAACACTTGATTCGTTGGTTGTTAACTTGATGTAAGTATAAAATAATTTAGTACTATATACATTATTTTTAAAATGCTTGCTATAAATTCTTATGTCAAAATGAATGATATTAAACCTTTCTGTTATTCATATATTATTATTTAAATAAACCTAGTCGTCATCAAGTTTTAGATTAGGTTTTTCTAACTTGACTTTCTTTGAAACTCCGTATGTATCTAATTTTTCAATATCTAATTCATTCAATTTCGTTATAAGTTCCTTACTTTCAAAATTAGGGACTGTATTTATAAGATTTGGTGTTGGTAATGGATTGATTAGATGTGGTTGCAATAATTTATTGCTTTTAGTTAAATATTCTTCAGTTCGATTTTTATTAGAAAGGTGTTTCTTAAAAAAAGGGTTTTCGGGTCTTAAATTTTCTATCTTTGCCGCGTTGTTAAGTACTGGCGTTCGAGGGACTGTTGATTTTGTCATTCGGCAGATAGGACAGTTGTTATTATCAAGACCGTGTATGCAAGGCAAATTCTATCACTTTAATATAAATTCAATTCTGATTTGGTTAAATTAATTTTATCTTATATTTCTTTTTATTATTAAATATGAATAATTTTTTGAGGGATTAAAATGAACGATTACTTTCTTAAAGAAATTAAATCTCAACCTCAAGCGTTAAGAGATACATTTAATTATATTCTTGGTGAAGGTAAACCTCAGTTTTTAAAACTAAGGGACTTTATAAAAAAAGGAGGAATTACTAAACTTGTTTTTACAGGGATGGGTTCAAGCTTCATCAGTTCGTATCTACCATATTACATATTAAACCAATATGGAATAGCTGTCGAAATGCGAGAAGCTGGAGAATTTCTGTTTAACACATTCCCAAAGATAAAACAAAATTGCTTTAAAGATACAGGAATTATAATTATTTCACAGTCAGGGGAATCTGACGAAATTAGAGAACTGTTAAGGGAAATAAATGCAATCCCTATTGAAAATAAACCTTTAACAATTGGAATGACAAATAATGCTGATAGTTATCTAGCATATATGACAGAGTTGCAAATATTTATGAATTTTGACAAGGAAGTTTCAGTTACTTCGAAAAGCTATGTATGTACTTTGCTATTGCTCTATATTATGGCGAAAACTATAATTGGGGAATTTTTTACAAATGAAGATGAAACTCAAAGAGTAGAAGAATTATTAACTGAAATTGAAAGAATTTTAAAAGATCAAAAGCAGATCAATAAACTATGGAAAGATATTCTAACCACATTTGGAGAAAAAATAGAATTTCTCGAAATCCTCTCGAGAGGGGCTTCGTTAACAACAGCACATCAAGCAGCATTAAATTTTAAAGAAATCGTCAAATCATATTCGGAAGCAAGTTCTATATCCACTTTTAGACACGGTGGTATTGAATGTTTAAAAGACACGACAAATCTTATAATTCTGTCATCGGATAAAGAAAATCTTAATTTAAATATTCCATTTATAAATAATATAGTGAATAAATGGACTTTTGGGAAAATTTTGCATATAACCAATCAAGATTTTGACAATGAGGTAAAGGAATTGCACAATAATAAGAAGATAATAACTTACAAGCATAATATAAAAGATCCCCATTTAGCTTCGATTATGGAAATCATTATTCTTCAATTAGTATTCTATAAAATGGCAGAGAAAAAAGGAATTGAACCAGGAGCATTTCTTTATTCACAGAAAATAACAAATGACATATAGTAATATTAAAATTTTAACCAGAACTCATAAGATATATTAAATTATTCAATTACTTGTTGGGAACCATGGAGTCAACTGTATCAACACAAACTTTCAAATTAAAAAAGAACTTTTTAATTATTGTATACAATCCTATTAAAACATAAAGAAAATTTAACAATGACAAAAGCAATAATACTATCGGGTGGTTGGGGTACAAGGTTAAGACCTTTAACGTGTACAATACCCAAAACCTTAGTTCCGATCGTCAATAAACCCGTTATAGAACGGCAAATACTATTATTAAAATCGGCTGGAGTTAAAGAAGTAGTGTTAGCCGTAAGCGTAATGGATGATGTGATTAAAAATTATTTCAAAGAGGGTGAGAAAATAGGAGTAAAAATCCATTATACGGGCGAAATACCCCCCAAAGGCACCGCTGGAGCTATGAAATTAGCAGAAGATTACTTAAAAGACGATAATTTTTTCATGTTGAACGGCGATGTGATTTTAAATTACGACATGGGAGAAATGCTTAAGTTTCACGAAAAAAATAAAGGTATAGGCACAATTGCAGGGAAAACAGTAGACGATCCCTCAAGATATGGTGTTTTGATCGTAAATAACGAAACACACCAATTATTAAAATTTCTTGAAAAGGACGAATATTCGCCCCCAAACGGCAAAAAGGTTCCTATGCCTATTAATGCGGGGGTATATATATTAGAACCCGAAATATTTTCATTCGTAGAACCAAATAAAAAAGTCTCGATTGAAACACAAGTGTTTCCCAGAGTCGCAAGTGAAAAAAAGCTTTTTTATTATCCTATTGCCGGTATATGGTTTGATGTGGGTAAACCTTACGATTTACTACAAGGAAATATTCTCTTAATGAATGATTTAATAAATAAACTGGATGGGAATGTAAAAAATTTAATAGATGATTCTGCGAACATCCACCCTAGTACAGAAATTTATCCACCATGTACTATTGGTGAAAATGTGGTAATTCATAGCGATTGTAAAATCGGTCCGAATGTAGTTATTGGTGAAAATGTATTAATTGGAAACAATACAGAACTTTCAAATTGTTTAATCTATAACAAAGTCTACATCTCAAATCATGTCAAAATCGAGAAGGCAATAATTGCTGATAATTGTAATATTCAAGAATATGTAATATTAAAGGGCAATAATGAAAATTTAATAATCTTGGCTTCGTATGTAGAGGTTTTGAAAAACCTCAAATTAATCGCCCCTAAAACAATTTCTTTGACTGTTTGTCATCACGAAGTAGTAAAAGAAAGTATGAAGTAAAAATGAGTGATCAACTAACACCTGAGAAAATATATTCAAGAATACTCAAAAAGGAATTAGAAAAGAAGGACGCCTTAAAGCTATTCGAATCGTTAATAAACGATAGCGATAATGAGGAAACCAGGTATGCTGCGTTAGAATTTATCGGTAAAATTGCACTTGATGATGAGAAGACTTTCGAAATTATTGAAAGTTGCTTAATTTCTGACGAATCACCACTAGTTAGGTCTGAAGCTGCTAAAATTTTAATCCAGACCTTCCCAAAACGGGAAAATAAGCCTTTATTATGGGCGATTCAAAACGAAGAGTCAATATATTTCTTTAAAAAATTGATTGATTTATTAGAAACTTACGACACCTCTCAATTTAAAGAGATTCGAGAAGGGGCTCTAAAAAAAATAGAACAACATTATAATCTAAACTCGAACGATTCAAAGTTTGTTCTCGATATCGATTATTTGGATTATATGAAATTTAGAACCGAGTTCTATAACTTTTTATACAAATTTGAATTACCAGACGAAGCAAAACGCCTATTAGTTAAAGAAAATACAGAAATTGGATATAAAGGGCTAGGGCGAGTTCAGACATCAAGAAAAGGATATATATTGAGCCTGTCTCTTATTGATCTTGTTGAGATTCCTGATTCTATTTGTAAGCTCACTAAATTAGAATCTTTGGAAGTATCTTATTGCAACCTAAAAAAATTTCCAGATGCTTGCCCAAATCTTTTGTCACTTAAGAAATTAATTTTAGTTAATAATAAGTTAGACAGATTACCTAGATGGGTTGTAGAAATTGCAAATAAGAATAAATACACTAATAAGTATATAAATAAGGGTGTTCATAAATCAGAAGTTCATATTTTGGGTATTTTAGAGATTCTAACGGGACATGGATGTGAGAAAATGCGAACAGATGAAAACTTTAGCCCTGAAGTTGCCACTCATTATGAACTAAACAACTTAGGTCATATTACCAAAATTATGTATTCATCAACAGAGTCTCGGATTGGTGTATTTCCAATAGAACTTTGTAGTTTAGAATTTCTCGAAGAATTGACTTTAATCGATCAAAACATACGACTTATTCCAGAATCTATTGGGAGGCTTAAACGGTTAAAAGTGCTCAACCTAAGGTTTAATAAAATAAATAATGTGCCTGAATCGATAAAAAAGTTAAAAAATCTTGAACTTTTCTATTTAAAGAGCAACATCAAAGAAAACTAATAGAATAATGTATGGAGGGAAAAAATGGAAAATTTGGAGGAAAAAGGCTTACTTATTTATAATGCAATATTTCAGGGAGAAAAACATGTTGAAATTGATGGGATCGAATATCCCATTAAAAAATTTTCAGGCAGAATTGCATATCTTGATTTGTTCGGGTATCGCTTTATAGAACAAAATAAACACAAAAAATCAGAATGGGGGAAAAAAGCTCGAGAGGGTCATAAAATTTTGTGGATAATAAAGGGAAGGAGATATATCTCCCAAATATTGGATGGAAACTATACTGAATTAAAGAAAAAATCAGAGTAAATCTATTTATAATTGAAAAAGCACACTTTTCATACAATTGCAAAAGTACTACAGTTAATTGTTTTTGAGAATAAAATCTCTTCAGTTATTCATTTATATTACTATCTTCAACCTTAATTTAGGAAAAAGTTAAGAAAAAATGAAAATCTGAGGATATAGAGCATTTAAAAAATGGGATTGTCTGCCCATTAATCAATTTAAAAACCTACAAAATCACATCGTTTACAATCCGTTGGAATATTGAACTCCTAAAGACTGGACTCCCGATTATTTTTAATTGTAAATTCCTATATTGTAAATGTAAGTAAATAAAAATAAATAAAAATGAAAAATTGGAAGATTATGCTTGAATTACCTGGAGTTAATGTCGGAAATTATGGGTTTTTGACTATTATTTACGAAATATCGAAAAATTCGCAATCTATACAGAAAGATTCAATAAAAAAAGTCTACCAGAACTATGATTTGAGGTTATATAGCTTAAAATTGGATAAAGAAATAGAAAAACTCGATAAATTATTAATTAAGTAGAATACCTACTTATCCTTTAAATCCCTTTTTTTTCATTTTAATCGCTAATAAATAGAAAAATCTTTTTTAAATCCCATTTAATTTTTCGGATATTAACTCTAAATAAGAACTTCTAACAGAATCTTCCCTGTTAATTCCAAATTTGTCTAATAATTGGAATAATATCTCTTTACTCGTCTCTACATTATCTAACGATTCTGTTATTAATTCTACTTCAAGGAAGTGTTGTTCTAAAATGGGTATATAATCGATTAAGGCTTCTATTCTCGTCCCATGAAACATAAAATCATATAGCTCTCTTTTTTTAACAACTGTGAAAACTTCTCGAAATCCTAAGAATTTAAGAAGCCTTTTCATCTCTTCAATTTCACTTATTTTTATTTCGATTTCTTCTCTTGTTTTTGTTGTATTGTCAAATTTTTTACCTTTGTAAGTTATATAATAATTAATATTTTGAGATTTAGGTTGAATATTCTTATGAAATTCAATAGATTTTCTTAATCTTAATGCTTCATCAGTTTGTCTAAAATCCCTTAACCCGTTAGGCATATTAAAATAAGTGTCTTCATGATCTAATGAGAGTTTGTAAATACCATTATTTTCCTCAAACTTTTTCCTCATGAGATTCGGATCAGAGATTTTAACTTTAATCTCAACTTCAATCATGATGCTACTCTTTTTTCTATTGATAACAAATATATTAAATTAATAGTTATTAAGTAATAATAGTTTCACTTAGAGTTGATTTTTTATATCTCTGAATTCTAAATCTATTCGAAAACTCGCAGAACAATACGGATATCTGCCGTATATGATTGAAAGGTATTTTCAATTCTTAGGGGAAGACCAAACAAAACAATTACTAAATGCAAATGAAAAGCCATTAACACCTTCTATTAGAGTTAATACGATTAAAATAGAGAGAGATAGTTTAAAAAATAGGTTAGAAAACAAGGGATTTAAGTTGGAACCAATTGATTGGATACCTTACGGATTTAAAATTAAAAACGCTCCTTTCAATCTGGGATCGACTCACGAATACCTCCAAGGATTTTATTATTTACAGAGTATTGCTCCAATGTTACCTGTTCACATTCTCAATCCAAAGCCAAACGATATTGTGGTTGACATGTGTGCGGCTCCAGGTGGTAAAGCAACACACTTAGCACAGAAAATGAATAACGAGGGCAATCTAATCTTAATTGAAAGAAATAAGAATAGGATACCAGCTTTAGAATTTAATCTTCGAAGAATGGGTGTTTCCAATTCGATTGTTATATATGACGATGCTGTGAATTTGTCAAAAATGAATTTGAAGGCGGACAAGATATTATTAGACGCACCATGCACTGGAGAGGGATTGATCAGACAAGATCCTAGTAGAAAGAAAAGTAAAAATAAAAAGGATATCGAAAAATTGAGTAATATTCAAAAAAAACTATTAGAATCTGGTTTAAATTCCTTAAATCCCGGAGGACAATTACTATATAGCACCTGCTCGATTGCGCCTGAAGAAAACGAAATTGTTTTAGATGATGTATTAAAAAATAATTCAGAATTCTCCATTATTAAATTACAAAGCAATTACGGCGTAGAAGGAATTATTAAAGTTTACAATAAAGAACTTAGAGGCGATATTAAGTATTCTCAGAGACTTTATCCCCACTTACACGATACTATCGGCTTTTTTTTTAGTTTAATTGAAAAAATCAAATAAAATTTATCTTAAAGATGAATCCTTTCGATCTTTATTGTTTTTTCCTTAAATAATATCCTCTATCTACAAGATTTCGCGCTATTTTTTGGTTTAATTTGAGATTATTAAATGAACTATAATCAATTTCAGCTCTTGCTATAGCTATAATTTCGTTATTCTGGTTAATAACTGCGAGAAGACTATTCTTCTTTAAGTTTGAGGGTATATTAGTTATTACACTCTTTAGGATATCGTTTCCATAAAGAATTGATTTTTCTCCTTTTTCATTTATAGTAATTTTATTACTATCTGGAAGTATCTGGTGATTACGCATAAAATCAGCTCCTTCTAAACTAATGTGCAAAACTCCTTTCTTAATGAAACCAAAATAAATCCCCGCAGAATGAATATTCTCGAATTGTAATCTCTCTTCTAAAATTTTGCTTTTATCGTATGAAACTAAATAGATTACGGGGAACTTGTTTTCTGCTTGCTCGTCGCTAATAGAGATATAGAACCTACTATCATTTTTTATAAAAAAAGATACAACTTCTGATGAGAATTTTTGAAGAGAATTATTAATAATTGATTTTTCAATTTTATTAATTAATCTAAAAATATTCAAATCTCTCATTCTCAATTAAAATAAAAAGAAATAAGTAGTTTTATAATTATTAATCAATAAAGTTATTAAAAAATAGTGTTATCGAAAAATGGGTATTCGGAAAATTGAAGATGAAATAGATTTAAGAGAAGCCATGAAGAAGAAGGCAGCGGAGCTAAAAATAAAAGAGATGGAAGCAAAGGCTTCAACAGAAAACTTTACAAAAGAAAGACTTAGCGAATTAGCGAAGAAGCACGGTGTAATTTTAGCCTTAACCCCTGAATTAAAGGAGGAAGTTAAAGATTTACAAAAAAAGTTCAATATCCCTTCTTCCAAAATAATTACGGAACAAATTACTGAAAACGATGTGTTGAGAAAGTTTTCTAAAATCGACCATGCAAAGTTAGGTATGCTTGCTTACCAAAGAATATTGATGCAAAAAGAAGAAATTGGGGTCGGTTTACTACCAATTTCTAAAGTGTATGATTTAATAAACACAGGTATTTTAAAAGGGATAATGGAGCTAAAAGATCTACTCAAGGCTTTAAAAATTCTTAAGAAGAATCATGTAATAGATGATTTACAAGAACTAGATTCTGGTATAGTAATGATTAGATTCTTTCCTGTTCAATACACGAACGATCAAGTCAAGGTTGTCGGAGTTGCACAAGAAAAAGGTTATATTTCTATCGAAGACGTATGTATAGCTTTAAACTGGTCTCAAGATCGAGCAATAGAGACTTTAAAATCTTTAGAAGACACAGGAGTGGCGAAATTAAGAGAATCTCTCCTAAAGGGAAAACAATGGTACTTTCCTTCTTTATAAATGAGTTATTCTATTTTTATTTTAAAAGAAACTTGATCATCTTCTAATCTAATAATCTTCCCCCTCTTATCTTTCTCTAACATTTTAAAGATTTTAATTATATCATCATTGGGAAGTTTACTAAACGCTTTATTAGATTCTCTTATTTCAAATATTAATATTGGTTCTAATGGAGAAATCTCCATTGCCCATTCGTAGATTTCTTCTGCCCAGTTATCTAAACTCTTCCAATAAACTCTTAATTTCTCTTTACTTTTTGATAGCCATTCTGCTTGTTCTTTATTTAATAGTTCTTCAGCAATTTCCTCTAAAGCCCGTTTGCGGTCTTCAAAATTAGAAAAAGGTTTTTCAGATTCAGTTTGCCGAAGATATAAAATATGAAGTATAGCATACCGTGCGTAGTCGAAAAGAACTTTAGACCATTCGTTTTTCCAGGATTCATAGTCTTTCAAGTCAGTTTTTTTGTTTGGAATTGAATACATAAATATGTATCTTTTCTCTTCAAGCCACGGGTAATCGTTGAGTAACAATTCATAAGTTGATATTTCTTTAGTAACAGCCTCTCTCTCTTTTATTATTTCTAGCTCAATCTCTCGAAGTTCTTTTTCAATTTGAGCGGCGTTTTGCTCGTAGGCTTTCTGGTCGATTTCTCCTAGTTTTGATGTAAGGATATCTTCAATTTTATTTAACCTTTCTTCAATTTCTTCACTTGGAAGTTCTTCTTTGATCGCTTCCGAAGCTATGTTCTCTGATTCAGCTTCAATTTCTTTTAATTCCTTTTCTTTCTTTAGTTCTTTTAATCGAGCTAATTCCTTCCTTAAACCATCTAATTCTCTTTCAGGTTTTTCTTTTGCATCCTTAACAGCTTCTTTTGGTTTTTCAGTTTGACGTTCCATAATCTACATCTTTAAACTTTTTAATATTCTCCGAATTCTGTAGCCCAGTCTTCGTATTGGCGTAAAGCGGAACCTGTAGTCATAGGTTTTACTTTTTTTAGAGTTTTGGTAAAGTCTTTTAAATTAATATCCCTTACGACTACTTCCTGATCAGTATTTTCTAAAAGACCTCCCATATCTAATTCACGGATTGGAAGCATAATAACTTCACGACATACGTTAGAGATGTCTCTTCCTGAATATCCTTCAGATCTAACTCCTAACTCAATAAAATCTTCCTCAGTTAACGCCATATTAATACCTGCGGTGTGAATCTTGAATATTCCAACTCTGGCGGTTAAATCTGGAAGTGGGACATACACTTTTTTCTCAAATCTGCTAAGCATAGCCATATCAATATCCCATGGTCGATTGGTTGCTCCTAAAACTAATAAGGGTTTCTTTGAGCCTGATTTAACTCCTTGAATTTCGCTCAAGAGTTGAGTTTTTACTCTCCTTTCACCCCCACCTTCGTGGCCTTGGCCTCTTTTAGTAGCTACTGAATCGATCTCATCCATGAAAATTAAACTTGGCGCCTTTATACGAGCAACTTTAAAAAGAGAACTAATTAACTTCTCACTTTCTCCTAACCATTTACTTAATAAATCAGCTGAGGAGACATTAAAAAAAGTAGCTTTACATTCTGTAGCAGCAGCTCGAGCTAGTAGTGTCTTTCCACATCCAGGAGGACCAAATAATAATATACCTGACCAAGGTTTTCTTGCCCCAGTAAATAAGTTAGGTTTCATAATAGGTAAAACTATTGCTTCTCTTAAAGCTTGCTTGCTTACTTCCAAACCCGCGATATCAGTCCATTTCACATCAGGTGATTCTGTTAATATGGTCCCTGATATTGAATCTATTATTTCTTGTTCTTCAGCGGAATATTGACCCTCATCTTCTTTTGTTTCTCCTTCTTTAGGCTCTATTTGTCTACTGGAAGGTCTTCCTCTCTTAACACGAGGACCACTTAAATGGGCTCTAAGTACGTTAGCACGGTCTAAGTATTGCTCGATTTGATCGTGGCATTTTCTAACCATTATCGGATTTTTATTATATTTTACGAATTGTATTAAGATTTCTGCAGCTCTTTGATATTTATTTAGAGCTTTTCTATAATGCCCATTTTCGTCCAACTCAACGGCAGCTTGCGCTTCTTGAACGGCATACTGGTAAAGCTTACTATCAACACTACTCAACGACGATAACCTTTTAAAAGTAATTATTTATCTTATCTATCTTAAAATATTATTAATATTTATAGGTAAGCTAGTTCATTGTTTATTTTATTAATTAATTCTTCCACATATATCAAATTTTCTTTTTAAAAAGGTATTGTAAATATTGGTCTACAACAAAGAATTATATAACCTTGACATTTCTTATATTATATAAAATAAATAATAATTGATGAATTAAGATGGGTTTTCTCAAAGATATGAGTAACTGGCTCTCCGGAGGCAAGAAAAAAGATTCTGTTCGTTCAGCAACGGTTAAACTAAAGGTATTTAATAAGAGATTAATGAGAAATACAAAAAAGATGGAGATGACTGCTAAACAAGCTAGAGATAAAGCTGTACGACTTAGAAAGGCTGGTGATATGGATGGATCGGAATTTCACGCACGAAATTATCTTCAAGTTAAAAAACAAGCCAGAGCGATTGACCACTTTAGAACAAATTTAGAAGGCATGGTGTTTAAACTAGAACAAGCTAGTGCAGTTAAAGATATTTCAGTTATTATGCAAGGCATTGCCAATAGCTTAGGAATGTTAAAAAACCAATTATCTGTACCTCAACTTACAGAATTAATGACAGAGATCGGTGTCGATATGGAAGATTTCGAAGTAACTCAAGAGATCACATCCGATGGAATAGACAATATGACTTTGGATACAGCAGTCACTGATAGCCAGGTAAAGGAGGTACTAGGTGAAATTGACGCCGAAATACAAGTTGAAGTAGGTGGAGCTTTACCGTCTATAGATCCTAATGGAAAGGTAAAAGAATTGGAAGATGAGCTAAACAAACTAAAGTCGAGAGATTAGATTTCCCTTTTTTATAAGTTTCTCTTCCTCCCTATCAAGCAAAATTATTTAAGTTTAAACTCTATTTTTATAATATTCTTTACCTCAAGTTTAAAGAGTGTTATATATGAATCAAGAAGTAATCGCGATTGGTAGTTGTACGCTTGATTGCATGCTGCAAGTTAAAGATATCCTTAGATTTGAATTATTGGATAAAGATGTGATAAAAAAATATACCGCAATCGAATACAGCCACAAATTGAATGTAGATGGAGTATTATTTGTTCCGGGAGGCTCTGCTGCTAATATTGCGTCAAATTGCGCAATGTTGGGCTTAAATAGCGCATACATTGGCATATTAGGAAAAGATTTCTCAGCAAGTATTTGTTTAGATGACATGAAAAAGAGAGGAGTAAATCTTTCAAATGTTATTCAGACTGATGATGATTGTACAGCATTTTCAGTGATTTTAAAAACAGAATGGGGAAAAGACAGAAGTATTTTGGCGTATAAAGGCGCAAATAACTTGCTAAAACCTGAGAATGTCAAAGAAGATTTTTTTCAAGGTATTAAAGCTTTTGCCTGGACTTCCCTAACGACTGAAAGTGGATGTAAAGCAATCGAGAAAGCACTAACACTTACATTAGAAAACAATGGAAAAGTGTTCGCAGCTCCAAGTATGTCGATCATTAAGAATAGTCCAAAATGGGCTAAAATCTTAATCTCAAACTCAGATGTCGTTTCATTAAACAAAGAGGAAGCCCAAGAATTTACTGAAGAAACAGACACAGTTCCAATGATTCATAAATTTTTAGATATGGGAATAAAATTAATATCAATTACTGATGGACCTAACGGATCAATAATCTCAGATGGGCAAACCATAGTAAATAGTTCTATTTACGAAGGACCAGTTGAAGACACTACTGGCGCAGGAGATGCTTTTCTAAGCGGGCTTTTAATTTCCCAACTAAACGGATTTACTCTAGAGAAATCGTCTAAGATGGCAACTGCAATGTCTTATTTAGAAAGCAAAGAGATTGGAGTTCGTGAGGGATTACCTAACAGCTTATCAGAATTAGAAGTTTTTGTAAACAATAATTCCATAAAGCAAATAGTCTCTAAAATAGTTTAAGTAAAGCATTAAATTTTAATTTCTTAAAGTATTTAAATATCATAAAATTTGATTCTTTTAGAACTGCGTTGCTAGTATAGCGGTCAGTATACACCAATGTTGCAGAGCAATATGGGTAAAACAGGTTGCCAACTTGGTGACCCGGGTTCGATTCCCGGGCGACGCATTTTTTTTCAATATTTCTTATATCTTTTTTAAACTAAAATGATTACCAAATAAGATGTATGAGAATATGAGGTAATGAAAAGTGGATGATAAAGAAGTTGGCAAATATTGGGATGAAAATGCAGAAAATTGGATTAAACTAGCAAGAATGGGTTATGATAGATGCCGAGATTTAATTAATTCTCCTGCGTTTTTTAAAATGCTACCTGACATCGTAAATTTGAATGGTTTAGATATTGGCTGTGGAGAGGGGTATAATACTAGAATTGCAGCGAAAAAGGGAGCAAGAATAACAGCCATAGATATCTCTAAAAGATTTATTGCTTCAGCAAAAGAAAGCGAAACACAAGAACCATTAGGAATTAAATATCAAGTTGCAAGTGCTACAGAACTTCCATTTCCAAATGAATTTTTTGATTTTGCTATAGCTACAATGAGTTTTATGGATATTGCAGATACTGAGAAAGCCTTATCAGAAGCCTTTAGAGTTGTCAAACCTAATGGTTTCTTTCAATTTTCCATCACTCATCCATGCTTCACAATCTCCGACTTAGGTTGGGTTAGAGACGATGAAGGTAAGAGGACTGGCTTTATCGTATCAAATTATTTTAAAAGATCCGATAGCGAAATTGAAGAGTGGATCTTTGGCGCAGCTCCAAAAGAAATGACGGATAAAATGAGAAAATTTAAAATACCCAGATTCATAAGGATATTATCAGATTGGCTTAATATGCTAATTGCAAAAGGATTTTTATTGGAGGAATTTTGTGAACCATATCCTGATGATGAAGTTTTAGAAAAATTTCCTGAGGAGTATGGTAGTACGATTATACCTTATTTTTTGATTATACGCTGTCGGAAACCAAATTAATAGACATTTGCAGGTTTATATAACTTCGTGAAAGGTATGTTTCACGATCTGTATTACATAAATTCTAAAAATAAAAAAAAAGTTTAAGTATCTACTATCTTCTAACTATTGGTATCATTTCTTTCAAACTTAGCTTATCCGAAATGAAATTAGATTTCGTTATAGGGTACTGAGAAAATTAGAAACATTCGAAGATTTTGGAACCTTAACCTCGAAATAATTCTCAACGATTTCGTAAAGAAAGTCGAGATACGGTAATTGGATTTTTACATTGTGGATTCTTGCTATTTCATCAATAACATTCTTAGAATATACTTTTTCTTTCTTTTTTAGATTGTTAATAATATCTATTATTGTTTTAGATAATTCGTAAGCTTTTTGAAGTCCATTTTGTAAATAAATCAAACTGGGTTTTGGTTCGTATTCTGCTAAAAATTTTCTTACTAAAGACCTCTCAATACCTAATGTTTTTGGGTTAAGAATATCATCGTCGTCTTTAATAATCTTATTACCATCCAATATGATTGAATCTTTAATATTATAGGTGTCATATTGTTCGCCTGAAATTACGAGAATGTTAGCTTTAAAAGAATTGAGAGTTAGATATTCGATAAAGGTGTAAATATTTTCACCCATATATGACTGATTAAAAATTAGAAAATTTTTTTTCTTAAATAATAATGCCCTTATTATGTGAGTAAGTAATGAAGCTGAAATATTTAGTTTTATTAAATTTACATCAATTAAATCCAATAGTTGAGTATCATCTGGCCCAATCGCTTGTTCGGGAACAACATCTGGAAGTTCTAACTGAAAATCTGCTATGAATGTGTCTCTTACAGTAAAATTCTTATCCAAATACGCAACAAAGGAATGTTCACATGAAACACCCTCCAAAACATTAACTGCAAATACTCCTCTTGCAGCTTTTTCTACTTCCTCTTCTGAAACTTCAATATATCCTCTATTTGAACAAGAGGGACATCGCACTTCTAGTTTTTTCATTTCCAAGAATTTTTATTAGAAATTTAATTTAACAAATGTTTATTTCTGACAACTATAATAAATCTGTAATAACGGTATTATTTAAATATTAATCGAGCAATTAAATAAAAATGATTGGAGAATATGCATTTTTGAAAAAAATGTTTAAGCTAATTCTAATATCTTTGGATTTTTGCGTATTTTTTCTCAATAAAATTAGCCACAAGCAAGGAAATCAAAGTAGCTAAATTTTCAGCAATCAAAAATGATATTACATTATCTAAGAAAGTCAAACTTATTACAAATGTGATGAAAAATATCGCAGCAAAAATAGGAAAAACAATTATTAATGGTCTTACAACAGGGAAATACAGAAAATTTCTTAGCTTTGAAGTTTGTTTTCGCGATTTTTGAAATTGTGTTTTTAGCTTCTTCCTTTTCTCAACTTGTATGAACGATTCAAAAATAAGCACAACACCAAAAAATAAAGCAATCGTTGCTCCAATAGGGATTAAAATAATAACAATGTAATTCCCTACTCCCAAAAAATATTGAGCTATAAATATAAAAAGCGCCTGAAATAATCCACAAGCTCCAAATAGCATGAGAGCAATTGGTATGTATTCTTTAGATGTCCATCGAAATCTTATCGGCATTTTAATCCATGTGTTTTGTAATTTGGTGGGCCCGGCGCGAGTTGAACGCACGACCTTCTCCACGTCAAGGAGACGTCATACCAGGCTAGACCACGGGCCCTTGATTGTATTCCCTAATTTTAGTTTAAAAAACTAAAACTTGAGATAAATAATTTATATTATTAAAAAATAAATATTTTATTAGTTTTATCGTGAAAGATCATAGATTATTATCAAATAATAAAAAAACTAAAAAAATTAATAATAATTGATTCTAAATATAGAAAAAATATAAAATAAAAAAAAGTTATTTATGGCTTTTTTTCTCTTAAAGCTCTAACCATAGGTACATCTTTTCCGGATAATATTTCTAGCATGGCACCCCCACCAGTAGAAATAAAAGAAACATCTTGAGCATATCCAGACATCTCTGCAGCAGTTCCCATTTCCCCTCCTCCTATTACCGAAAGAGCTCCCCGATTTTTAGCAGCTTCAGCCATTGCTTCAACCATATCAAAAGTTCCTTTTCTAAAGACTTCCTTTTCAAAAATTCCAGGAGGGCCGTTAGCTATAATGGTTTTAGCTTTCATAATAATTGTTTTAAAAGCTTCCGTAGTTTTGGGGCCAATATCACCAGTTACAGCGTTGTAATCCTTTAATTCGTCGATACTAATAGCTTTTCTCTTCCCATTATCGTCAATAACTAAATCTGTAGGTAAAATGATTTTATCTTTAAATTTTTCATATGTTTCTTTGATATCATCTTTTGCTTTATCTAAGTCTTTTGCAATTG
>Ga0209978_10000268_pt1 | contig 18343 bp, 14 predicted proteins | sample BentaG_FD_182805 | JGI IMG/M metagenome (GOLD analysis project Ga0209978, IMG submission 182805) | Deep subsurface microbial communities from South Atlantic Ocean to uncover new lineages of life (NeLLi) - Benguela_00093 metaG (SPAdes)... | ecosystem: Environmental > Aquatic > Marine > Oceanic >... | reverse complement strand
AGAGCTGTTAAAAAAGAAGTCTGAATTAGACACAAAGATGGTAACCAAGCCAGGTCCTACACCAACAGCAGATATCTTATCAGCAGTAAGCGTATCAATATAATCAAAAACCCCAAAAAGACCGGCCAGACCATTTTTAATTCTTTTCCCAATAAGTACTCCAGTGGTGACAATTTCTTTATCGTGGAAACCATCATTATTAAACCCTAGCCTGAAATCAAGCGTGAACCAGTCATAAAGATTTATTTCTGAAGGATCTTTTTCAAGAAAGTCTTTATATTCCATATTTGCTGCAACGATAAAGCTGGTCTTGTTAGTGGATGATATGTAAGCTCCGAAAGGAAGCTCTAGACTATAATAATGTTTTTCTAGGGGATTTCCTTTTCTAAAAGCTTTTCCTGAGAATGCTCTAAATCCGTAAGCTGGATTGATAAGAAAAGCTAAAGATCCTCGAAGCACTCTTTCAAACCCTGTTGAACTTTCATTGACTACCAGATCTGCAGTTCTAAATAAAACTTCACCCAGTGTAGCTCCTCCAAGGGTATTCATTATAAGGTCATTTGTAGAAGGGGGATTATTATGAATACCTCTCGTTTCTAGAAAGAATTCATGCATAAAACTTCCAAGAAAGGTGTAAATTGTAGATTCAAAGTAATTCAAGCCATTAGCCTTGGCTATGGAATAATGAATTGCTCCATGATAAGGGTGCATAAACTGGTTGACTATAAAAGGGTCGATATCCCACTCAAGACCATCTTTAAAATTCTTAAATATTGATCTCAATGAAATGTTTGCCCAACTTTTTTCCAAAATATACCAATTAAAAGCCCATACAGTTACATTATTCCCAGTGATTTCTGTGGCTGTTTTTAAATAGTGCTTCTTGTTTTTCGGTGTTGCAGTTATATAGGGAAGGACATCGAGGGAGAAAACATGTGGATTTTTTGTTTCCGGACTGAAGTATTCTTTTGGATTTTTTATTTTCTGGGAAAAATCTTTAATGGTGAAAGTATAAGCACCATAGGGCTGCAATATGTCTGTTGGTTTTTTTGAATCATCAGAAAGAGGTAGAGAAAAAGAATTGATTTTATACTCAAAGGAAAGCTTTAGGTATTTTGGTGATCGGATAAGAAGAATATCTTTTGTCACTGCTGCAAATAAATTTGAGAAATTTATTAAGATTATAGCAAGGATCGTGATTATGGCTATTCTTTTCATTTTTCTCTTTCTTATTATAATTTAAAAAACAAAAAGTATCTACTGGAATTATAGATATTATCTTGAGTTAGGACTATCCTTGAATCGCAATGGTTTTTTAAAATATCAATTTGGCTCATGTGCTTAAATTGTTATTACAGCTGTTAAGGACGACAATTCATACCTACTGTTTTCAAGCTATTTATCTTATTGTTAGCTAAATTGTTAGATTATTCCTCCTTCTTGTATTGCAAAATAAGCAATTAATGAGCATTTGTCAAGTATTTACGATTCTTCAAATCCACCCTAATTTCTCTAATTAAGCAATTTAACCTGTCTACATAGGTCTTAGAGAGCGTTGTGAAATTTTTGAAATAAAAATCTTTTTCTTCTATCTTGTTAAGAGCAAAGATTTAACACTGCAACAGACTTAGCTGAAATGAAATAATGAGGCGGAAAATATATTTGAAGAATTTAATCTTGATGAATATAATAAGGACAAAAGAGACTAAAAACATTATGTCTCATTTTGTTAGGAGGTGATTCCATATGGCTTATATAGCCGGGTCTGCTGGAGCCACTGCTGCTGTAGCTGCAGCCACTATGATTGCCCAAGCAATCAAGGCCTCTGGCGCAATAGTGAGAGTGGAGCCGAATGATTTTGTATCAATTCTCTCCAAGATCGATAATCCTCTTTTGGTATTAGCTGTGGGCGGATTTCCAAAAAAGAAATATCAGTATTTGACAGGATATAAAGGTCTTGTGTTTTTCACGAAATCTGTTGATCCATTGGAGCTTGCAAGCGGTACAGAGCTGATCACAGCCAAAAAAATTTGGACTCCGAGCTAAATTGTAGAAGGCTGTTTAAAATTACGTTTGACATATAATCTAAATAATTTTAAGTTTATATTCGCACTTTTAAAAGCTCCAAATCCGTAGATAAATTAATGATTGACGTTAAGGAGTACTTCTATGATGATGACCCTTCTAAGGGTCATCCTGATGTCCGCACAAAGCTCGGGGATGTATCATATTTTTTTCTGGGGAATGGATACATTCAAGCTGCTGTTCAAATCGCCCCCTCTGAGGACGGAACACCCATAGGCCTGCTGATCATGAACCCAGAACTTTTAGGGAAGAAAAGGGAGGCTTTAACCTGTGACCCAGAGTCTGGCCTGGAAAATACGATGATCAGAATCATTTCTGGGACATCAGTTAAAACAGCGGAAACTGAAACTCTTGAATTCGGTTGGTTTTATGAATATAAAATCCCTGCTGTGCGGGTGCAATGGTGCTCCGACAACTTCCGTGTTACCGAATACTTTTACTGCCCGGACATGTCTCACCCTGTGTTAATACGCGAAGTTTGGATAAAAAACATAACGCAGCAGACATTTCAGGCGAATTTTCATACGGGGGTCGTTCATAAAACCGTTGGCCAAGAATTTACTTTGCAGCCTAAAGGAGAAGAAAGGATTTTTATACGCTACGCTCTAGATAGTTCAGGAAAACAAGTTAATCTTGACTTAGTTCTGGAAGGAGGAATAAGACATGAAGCCCTTAAGTACTGGAGAGAAAAGGCTCATGCTTCTTTTGGTACGCCCATCCTGGATCATTATTTTAACGCATCACGGTTTCAATTGCCGGCAGTTATTTCCAGGTCCGGAAAGGTGGATGGCAGCATCTGGCAGTACAACCGGGAGTGGGTGAGGGATCAGGCGATGATGGCCGTGGGGTTGACAATATCAGGTCACCATGAGATCGCCCACAGGATACTCAACCTCCTGTTTGAAGAATTTGTAACCGATGAAGGGAATACTATAGATTCCAGTGAAAAGCGGGGTCCAGATGACGTTGAACTGGACCAAAACGGAGTACTTCTCTTTGCCCTAAGAAATTATGTCCTCTGGACCGGCGACCAGGAAATAATTACGAAAAACTGGGATAAAATCGCAGCCTGTGCGGAGTTTCCTTTATCGAACGGTTTTCGTCATCAACCCTCTGGTCTATTAGTCAACAGAAGGGAGTATTGGGAACGTCACAAAGCCCACGGGATTGCACTAGGAATGGAGTTGGCCCATCAAATGTTTGTTGCCATAGGGCTTTCAGCAGCTTCAACTCTCGCCCGCTTTGTCTCCCGTGAATCAGAAGCTCAACGCTGGGAGAGGGAAGCAAAAAGGATAAAGCACGCCATGCTAAACGACGCTCGATACCGGCTGGTTGATAGCCGCGGATTCATCAAACGACGCAGTATCGATGGGTTAGTTCAAGAAATTGTCAAACCTTTGCCTAGAGCTCAATTGCCAGACGGCGTACCCTTATCTTCGAGGGCGGAACATCTTCTCAACCCGGATGCTTCATCTGCTTTACCTATCGCCATGGGGTTCATCTCCCCAGATTCCCCCCTTGCATCCGAAACGTTGGCTAATCTTGAAATACTCTGGAATCAAGCTTGGGAGGGAGGCGGCTATGGGCGGTATCATGTAAGCTCAGAACCTGATTCTCCCGGCTCCTGGCCTTTTCCTTCTTTATTTATTGCTCGCTCTTATGTTGAAACGGGAAATTCTGAGAAAGTGTGGCGTATCCTGCAATGGCTTAACACAGTTCCTGGTGCCCTGGCTGGTTCATGGTTTGAATTTTACGGACATCGTTTAGCGCCTCCTTTTCCCCAGGTTGGAATAACACCGTGGACATGGGCAGAAATGCTCATTCTTCTCGTTCACCACATCATCGGGATACATCCAGACGTAGAACACCTCCGGATACAACCGAAGTTGCTCCAGGGGATAAAAAAAATCCGAGCATCTTTTCCGCTGAGAAATAGCAGGATCAATCTGGAAATTAAAAAAGATCCCAAGGAAAAATCTTATGGTTTTCGTTCGAACGGGACTATCATAAAATCATCAGAAAAGGAAGCCTATATTTCCTATCCAGAGAAAGATATTTGGGTTGAGGCTTCTCTGCCTTAAAATTTCAAAGCCCGGAGGGCGAAATGGAGAACGTGCGATGTACAGAAGAATAGCTTTTATCATCGCTTTCATTAGTATTTTATGGGTGAATTGTTCCTATGTTGCCCAAGAGGAAAATATTCGATGGGTGACTTTGGAGGAAATTGCCAGAAGCTTGAAAAATCTGCCCCCGATGAATGTTGGATTCGATGTTGATGATACCGTGTTATTTTCGAGCCCTGGTTATTACTATGGACGCCAGAAGTATTCTCCAGGAAACAATGCCTTTGTAATTATGGAAGAATTTTGGAATGAAATGAACAACGGTCTTGACCGATTCAGTATTCCAAAAGAATGTGCAAGAAAGTTGATTGAATTACATAAAAAAAGGGGGGACTCAATTTATTTTATTACTGCGAGAAAGAAAACAAAAACTGAAACAGTCACAGAACTCCTTGTAAAAACTTTTGGTCTGGAAAATCACAAAAAAGTGATTTTTACCGGCATCAAGATAGGGGAAAATTTGAAAATTAAACCAATTAAAGAAAATAAAATTCAAATTTTTTATGGAGATGCAGATTCAGATATAGAAGCAGCTTTAGCAGCAGGCATTCGAGCAATCAGGATTATGCGTGCTGGAAATTCTACCAATAAGTCTTTGCCACAAAATGGAAGCTTCGGAGAAGAAGTTCTGGTGAATTCAGAGTATTGAAGAATGATCACCAAGGAACGAATGACGAGAGCCTTCTTTTAGAGCAATTAAAGAAAGCTGATTGAAAATTAGCAACCGCGACCGCCAGCCATCCCAGGTCGCCGAATCCAAGAACCATTCCACATAATCAAATCATTATCGAAATCTGACATTTTACGGACTATATAACCTCCCTTCTCAGGATCCCTACGTCTGAAGTTAAAATTATCTTTTTTATTATCACGTCCATAGGAAGAAACTAAAAAGTCACTTTCAACGGCGCTATAGATTCCATAGTTTCCATCTACATCACTACCGGTCCAGACTTGAAAATCATTACCCCATTTATCGTTAATGGGGAGGACCTTAACGTAAAAGGGGGAAAGTGCCTTATAGAAGTCTGTACTGCCACCATACCTACCATCTTGAGTAGGAGTAGCTCCATTATCAGTAACATAGTCTGCAATGGCTGTGGAAATGGAGACGATCTCCTTCATGGTGCTTTTCTGCTTTGCTCTATGGACAGATACCAGGAAATTAGGAATAGCGATCGCAGCAAGGACACCAATAATGGCAATCACGACGAGTAGCTCGATGAGTGTAAAACCTCTCCTTCTTTTTAACAACCAATCCTCTTTTTATCTAGTATTCGTTTTTTAAATAAACATGGTATATTATAAAAGAAAATATTTAAAACCGCAATTTTTATGCCAACTATATCAAATAAATTCCATTGAAAATAAATAAGTTAAAATTTAATCAGCCGGCTCCTCCGTTTGTTTTAACATTTTTTGTCAAAAAGGTACAAAAAAATGGCAAATTCTAGCTAATATCGAACTAAACGGATAAACCGGCAAACGGAACTTATGGTGTGAACCTCTTTTTAACTTTGATATCAAATTTTTCCTTTACTATAAGTTTTTCAGTAAGGAATAACAGGAAATTGGATTATAACTTAAATTAGCAAAAAGGATCTAAGATGTATCCTGAAATAGATATTGGAAACTTAACTCTTTCATCCTATACAATATTGTATACTTTAGCTTTTTTCGTTTCTAGCTATGTATTTTGGATAGAGCTAAAACGAAGAAGAGAAACATTTAAAATATTTATGTTGATATCCTTAACGATGCTATTAACCGGTTTTGCTGGAGCCAGAGCTTTTTATATCTTGCTTAATGTTTCTCTTAGAGATTTTCTTAAAGATCCACTCAATATAATGTTATCTCCTGGAAGAATTTATCATGGGGGATTCATCTTCTCTATTCTAGTTGGTCTTTTAATCGTTAAGTTAACAAAAAGGAATTTCTGGATTATAGCTGACAGCGCCGCACCTGCGCTGGCAATTAGTATCTCTGTTGGAAAAATAGGCTGTTTTTTAAACGGATGTTGTTTAGGCAAGCCCACTAATCTTCCCTGGGGTGTAAGATTTTACGGAATAGATTCTTCACTAAATCTCAAGTTGCATCCTGTACAGCTATATGAAAGCATTACAATGTTGTTTTTATTTCTTTTCCTTTGGAGGATAAGAAGGAAAAATTATCCCGAGGGATACATCTTCTCGATCTATCTTTTAGTTTGGGGTGTTGAACGATTCATCATGGAGTTCTTAAGGACAACTACGCCAATTCCTTCCTTCTCGTTGTCAGTGGCTCAAGTTATAAGTTTAGTCATAGTCTTGTTTGCGGTCTATAATATTGTTCGATTGATTAAAGTTGAAAAAAAATAGGGAAGAGAACTGATTTATCGAACCCATGTATTTATCTGTAGGATCATAAATGTGTGTTTGATAAATCAAACACCTACAAAGGATGAATCAAACTCCTACATAAGAGAGAATCGTGCCCCTTTTTTATAATATTAATCTAATCCTAAAATACAGGCAGCATTTTCGTAAAGGATCTTTCTTATTAAGCCTTCAGCTAGGGGAAGTTCTTTTATAGCTTCAATGTTGCTGTTGATCGTCTTGATTCCAGGCCAATCCGATCCGTAGATAAATTTATCGATGTTTTTCTCCATTTCCGGAAAATAATTAAGGAGATTTTTTGGGGGTAGTCCTGAAATTTCTAGATAAAGATTCGAATGAAGCCGAGAAAGAAAAGATGCTTTCTCATACCATAAGCCTCTTCCACTGTGAGCCATGAGTAGAGGGAGGTCAGGAAAATCTGTAGCCACATCATCCAAGTAGATGGGGTCAGAATATTTTATTTTTGAGCCTCTAAACACAGAAGAACCTGTATGGATGAGAACCGGCAGCCTATGTTCTTGAGCTATAGGGTAAAGGGGATAGATGCGGCTTTCGTTTGGGTAGAAATGATTGTAGGAGGGGTAAAGTTTTAATCCTTTTGCGCCCATCTCGATGTATTTTTTAAACGCTTGAGCTGGCTGACTGACCAGGAAAGGATTAATAGTGCAAAAAGGAAGGAAAATATCATTTCCCTGGCAAAACTCAACAATATACTCATTTGAGACAACACCGGTTGTAATAGGGCTTACTTCAGGCAGAATCACAGCCCTTTCGATTTGATGGCTTTTGAGGTAAGTGGCAAACCTCTCCGGATCAGTCATTTCCTCATAGCGTTCGTAATACTCTGAATTAGCTTCTTTTTGGTAAGCGTGGACCCATTCATACCAGTGCTCTTTAAGGCCGATGTGCACATGAAAATCGATGATTTTTAAATCGTCTAATTTTTTCATTGAGCTGTTAAAAATAAAAATTCATCTAATGTCAAAACCATCTGGAAAATTTAATATGCTTAAGAAAAAAGAAGGAGGATAACCAATTTTTTTGAACTTAGGAAAGTTAAAAGCCGGAGAAAATGCCAGAAGATTTCGCCTTCCGAATCTCTTTTCTGTATACTCTTATATCTAGTATCTAGCTATCGCTCTTTTCTTTGAGAGCCTTCACTTCTTCCTCAAGTTCTTTTACCCTTTGGATTAGGATTTCTTTTTCCCCTTTCTTCATCTTTCTCAGAGTTCTAACAACCGCTCCTGCAATGCAAGCCAGAATTAGAATGTTTATAAAAGTAGAAGTTAAGAATGGGTACCTTACTTCCAAGGTAAAAAGCGCGCCCACCGTGGATAAATAAGATAGAATTGCCAATGCAAATACCATCAAAATCCACCAGAGCATTTATCACTCTCCTTTAGGCTAATGAAAATTCCCTTCTCTATTTAAATACAAAAATTACTCTCCTAGCTTATAGCAAAGGAAAACTTGAAGTCAAGTAAACACTGTATAAGTCTTACAGCATGAATAATATATCATTGCGAGTGACTGGAGGATGATTTGAAATGGGAACTAGTTGATGTTTGCCTTCATCTCTTTATTTTTCTCTTCGTTCGCACGCAACCCCAAATAATAGGGCTTTTGAGAAGCAAAGGCTTTCGCCTGTTCGAGTATTGCTTCTTCAACATACTTTGGACTGTAACGCCACGTCTCGTAATCAAAAGTCACTGAACGGGTGAAATAGAGAGGCTTCATTGCTTCGACAATATCTTTTTTGGCTTTAGTATGACCATTTTTATATGAGAAGAGGAGTTGATAAACCACTTGAGTCCACATGAGAATGTCAATATTGTACATATCGTGCTCAAACATTTCTCGCAGTTTCGTATTGGCATAATCGCTTAGAATTCTTTCAAGAAGTTTTTCTCTAGGATAGTATTCTTTCCTCAATTTTTCTTTTAACTTTCGAATGTCGATCTTCAGTTCCTGCGGTAGGCCGAGTTCTTGGAGGCCAAATCGTTTCTTAGGTTTAGGCTTTGTCACTGGAATGCCTATCCAGGATGATTCTCTGGAGAGAAGGATATTAAATAATGTCGTAATCACCTGGGTAAACATGGGCCCGAGTTTTGGCGCACTGGCTTTATGTATCTTTGTCCCGAGGCCCGCCTCGCAAATCTTGAATTTGCCAAAAATTGCGTGCAGTGTCATAAAGACATCAATGCCATACTGTCTTGTGGGAAAATCCCATTTTTGCTCCAGCCAGTAATTCATAAGTGCAGGAGAAAAGCTAAACTCACCACCAATAGGCTGCCGGAAATCCACCCCCAATAAGCCATAAAATAGCGGATAACAAAGATGATTGGTTATCGTTCCATCGAACTGATGCCGAGAATAGACGGGCAAGGCATAATCGTACCCTTCTAGAATTGGTTTACCCAAATACTTTATCCACTCTGGAGTAATTGAACGGAGATCAGCATCAACAATCACAACTCCCTTTAGTCTATCTGAATTCTTTTTCGCAAACTTAAGAAGATTAAGGATGTTATTTCCCTTGCCTCTAACTCCTTTTGGCGTGGTAATGTAGTGCTTTGGAATTTCGGTTTCTGTGGAAAGAAATGCTCCCTTTGTATCATCTTCACTATTATTATCAACGTTAACAATAATTGATCTGAGATTGCCGAAGTATTTTGTGAGCCCGAGATCAACCTGCTTCGTCACAGAAGAAATGGTATCCGCCTCCATGTATGAAGGAATTCCTACTATAAATTCAATACCAGAAATTAAGTTACTCATGCTAAAAACTCCTCACGCGTACTTTTCTGTTTTATTCATAATTAACTAATAAAAAAAATAAAAAAATGCAGCTTCATCCACAACTTCTATATAACACACCCTATTTGTAATAATAAGAGATGCCAATTATAAGTAAGTTGCAAAAATTTTGTCTATTGTTAAACAAAACATTCTTATGTATAATTTTTCTCCATTATGGCTGAAGTCAGCTATAATAGACTTAATTAATAGTCTTTGTCAAAAAGATACATGATTAGATGTCACTGCGAGAGGGAAGAAGATACCTTGCTTAACTCGGAACAAGTCTGCCTGGGGTGTATACGCTGACAATATCGCAGTGGCAGAAGAAAAGAGGAAAAACGGAACTTAAGGCACAAATCTCTTTTTTTAACTTTTGACATCAAACTTTCCATGTGCTATTAGTTTTTTAATATGGTATTGCAGAAGCTTCTTTTGGGAGGAAAACTGTAAGCGTGCTCATTAAAAAGGCTATTTTTTGGTTGAATATATTTTATTTTTAATTTATAAATTGGATTTCGATATAAGAAAGGGCCCTGCTTTATCGAGGGTCGGTATTGCTCTGAAGGATTGTTCCTTTTGACAGAGTGACGACCTAAGACTTGGGACCATAAATGAGAATTATTTACAAGGAGGCCAACGCTTTGCCAAAAGGAATTGTAAAGTGGTTTAATGACAAAAAAGGATATGGCTTCATTAAGCAGGAAGACGGTCAGGACATATTTGTTCACTTTTCCTCCATCGGTATGCCTGGGTTTAAGACCCTCGCTGAAGGTGATCAGGTGAGCTTTGACGTGGAAGATAGCGACCGAGGACCTGTAGCCAAGAACGTCGTTAAGTCTCAGAAAGAGTAAAAGGGGTCAGGCCCCATATTCAAGATTTTAAGGAGAAGTTCTCTATTCCTTTCTTCCAGTAACTAGAGTTATCTGTGCGGGAAGGATTATGGACCAATGCTGCAAACGTCTAAACTTCCTCTCTCTTTCGTTAAAGAATTTCCTGACTGGGCTATTCGAGCTCTTCTGTAGTTGAGCCTCCGTAGTAAATTCCGTTGAAGAGAAATTTAAAGGTCCCATGGGGTTGGCCGCGGCGAGTTATCCCCGGTCCAAATAAGAAAAGTTTACCCTGACCTACGCTGGCCTCAAGGATCACGATGCCTCCTTTCAGATACTGCTTGCCCCAGGCCCAACCGCTTCGCAACGGATTCTGGTCGTCAAACCAGGCCACGGGGCGCACTCCTTTCTGGAGGGTTTCCGGTTGAAGCCGAAATACGGGACTGTTGTTGAAGGATACATCCACTTTCTCGGGCATGCCGTACGCCAAGGGATTGGTGTTATCGACACAGACTTGAAGAATAGAACCGGGCACAAAATACTTTTCTCTAGGCAGGGGTTTTTCAGTGCCGTCTTGAAGCTTTTCGACAAGGGCATTGGCAATGGGAAGACCAGCATGGTATCCCATGCTGGTAGAACTGCCGATTACAAGCATTGTTCCGCCTTTTTCCAGGAATTGAAGCAACTGTGGAACTGTCTTGGCCACAGTTACAGTGCCCAATCGCTTGCGGAACTTCGGCGGAATGCTTTCCGGCTTAGGCTGGGAAAACCTCTGAAAACGATTCTCATCACCTTCGTCCTTGAGAGGAATAGCGCCACGAACAAAGATGAGCACGTCATACTTGTTGGCAAGGTTACCCTTATCCAGGGTAGCAGGGTAGATAACTTTAAAGGGGAATTCAAACTGTTCAAGCAGCCACCGTACCCACCCGGACGCCATTGATCCTCCGTAGCGATCCCACAATCCAATGCGCAAGGGTCGCAAACGGAACGCTTCTCCTAAGGGTTTAGAATTTGTGCCCTCAAAATTTAACCCAATCTCCTTCGCTAACTTCTCGAGTTTGCGCAATGTAGAGGACTTCCCCGGGATATAGATCGTGCCAGCAGGATATGTCTTCCCGTTGGCCTGAAAAGGCTGTTTTAGCCAGTACACTTCTTCCTTGCGGCGCAGCAGCCGGTTGATGGCCACGAATGCATCGTTAACCCGGTGGTCTAAGAGAAAACCAACATTATTTTTGCTCCCCATAACCTTTCCAGCAGGGGGTTGGGCAAGGTCTACGATCTTTTCAAAGGGGCCATTAAAACTTTCGAGAATCCGGTCAAACTCCACTCCCATTTGATAAGCCAGCGTCCAGCCTGCGTTGTCATAGGGTGGAATTGGTTGTCCACCTGGATAGGGAATGTCATCTGGATGATCTTGAGGTTCGAACATGGAGATGATGTGCGGACGGAAAGCCTGAGAGGTCTTGACGATATAGGAAGCCGAAGGATACGATTTTCCCCCTACCTCGAAGGAATCATTTGCCCGAAGAACTGTAACGCCGTTCTTGATGAGGGCATTTATAAATTTTGTGGCTGTTAAGAAGTCGGGCTGGTCTGAGGGAAGAATATAGCCTCTCGGATCACGCTGGGCAGGGTCGAAGAGCATCTCATAGTACTTGCGAGGGTAGCCCCGGTTTCGGCCGGAGCCAACTTTCTTTGCTTTATCTTTTTTGATTGCCTCCTCGACGGCAGCAATCATCTTCGGATATATGGTCCAGTGGTCGCGGTTGCCCCGTTCGATGGAGTTTTTCCCCATAAGATAGATGTTGAACAGGAAATCCTCGCGGTGTTTTGAGGCCAGGTCAAGAATGGCACGGTCAGCTGTAATCGAGTACTCGATCGACTGGCGGAAATGCCACTTCTGGGGTGCTATCGGAGAAGGAAGGTCGTTTTTAGGCAGTTGTTTTTGAGGAAGAAATGGTATCTCCATCGGAGTGGGGCTCCCTATGGTCTCTGTTAGAATGCCGATCATGTTGTGAAAATAAGAGGTGGTCCGCAGCCCGCCGTTCCACCACGTCGAATATCTTGCTCCTGATCTCATCGTGGCCCCAGGCTTACCCTCAACAACGAAACGGGTGTGCATGGCAGCCCCGACAAGTTCGATTCCTAATGGAATAAGGGGATCAAAGCAGTAGTTGAACGGATCGCGGAAGGGGGAAGCAAATAAAACGGTTCCTGCAGGACCAGATTGATGTTGGTTGTACACGATTTGGGGAAACCACTCGCGGTACAGTACCCGGTTGATAGCTTCGGTCTCAGGCTGAGTGACCATGTAAAAATCTCGGTTGTTATCGTGACCGATGTATTTATGGTATAAGCGCGGAAGTCCCCTCAAAGAGCGCTTGGTAGGTTCTGGTTCCCGCATATACCAGTTCGAGACTAGTTCCATTCCGTCGGGATTTGAGCAAACGGCAAGCAAAATGACATCATTCAGGATTCTTAGCGTCTCAGGATCATTTCGGCTTGCCATTTGATAGACAAGTTCTATCAGCTGTTGGGCTCCCAGTACTTCAGTGCCGTGTAAGCCACCATCAATCCAGACCACTGCTCGTCCTTCAGCGGCCAGTGTCCGAGCCTCTTTATCAGTAAGCCCTTCTGCCAGAGCTAGACGTCTTGAGATCTCTTTATAACGATCGAGTTTCCTGTGATTTTCGGGAGAAGTTATAATGGCCATGAACATCGGGTGTCTTTCAGCAGTTATCCCAATTCCGGCAAGAGACACTCGCTTGGATTTGAGAGCAAGTCTTTTCCAGTAAGCTATAAATTGGGTATAATTGGCCAGCTGATAATCATCACCGGGGTTAAACCCAAAGTGTTCCCTGGGACTTGTGAGTTTGCTCTGGGCCAGAACTGGGGTGACTGTAAGAGCTATTAACAAACAAAGTGAAATAAGAACTTTGTTTTTGCGCATAAATTCCTCCCTTTTCCAGATTAAGGATAAAAATTTGCTTTCCTTCTTGGGCGCAGCACGCGGATAGGTTTTACTGATTTGCAATTTTCCTCAGTCCTTCAACTTTCCTGCCTGTGCGCAAACGCAAACAAATTTTACTAATTTGCAGTTTTCCTAGATTTTCCGTCATTCCTCTCTGAGCGTGAAAGCAAACAGGCATTTGCAATTTCCAGATAAATGCTTATAACAGAGAAAAAAAAAGATGTCAAAAGTCAAATAAAAATCAGACTATTTCTAAATTGATGGGGCCGATGTCCTTATATGGCTATGGCCAAGGTTTGATCGAGTGCACCTGCTTGGTGCTTTTGACTGATGCTTGCTGCATAACCCACAATATAGTCCGCAGCACCCTATGAGAGTCTTTGCTTCATTATCTTCCATTCTTTTTTAATTATTTATAGTACTTTAGAAAAGTTAATTTCTTAGATACATGGATATTTCTTAAGTCCTCTTGAAGGTTAAATAAATATCAGGCAGCATTCTGGAAAAGCAACTTTTTCTATTCATTGCGGGTCCAGAAAGAACGAAACAATCTCAGTGTGATAAATTGTCATAGCGAAGAACGAAGAAGATTTCACGCATGTCATTGCAAGCCCAGAAAGGGTGAAGCAATCTCATATAATAAATTCTCATTAGGAGGAGAAAAGAAAATTCCTCGCATGTCATTGCGAGGAGCGAAGGGAGCGGCAATCTCATAAAGATAATCTCTAGTACAGTTTTTCTATCTCTTTCGTATCATGGTGGAGATGCCCTTTGCGTTTTTGTCCCTTAAGAGAGCCTTCAAACCAGGCAACAGTAATCATGGTGAGAGCTTCGATCTTGTGTGTTTCTCCCATGGGCGTAAACACCATATCTCCTGGACCTGCCTCGAACGCTTCAACCGAATCAGAAACAAGGGCACGGCCATTGATGATGATCCACCATTCATCGCAGTCATGATAATGCAGATCTGAAGTTGCACCCTCAGTTAAAGTATCGACACCGTAATTACAGATAAAAGAATCCTGTGGCAGTGGGTCAATAGGCGAAATTTTGACCGTAAAAAAAGAAGGCGGATTTTCATCTTGTTTTCCCCGAATATGTCGCATGAAACTTCCTCCTATGTCTTGAATTCCATAACGGTTTTATAAATAAGTGGATGGTCCTTGCTTCCTTCCACCTCTTCTTCCTAAGCAAAAACAACGCACACAAAAAGGATTGATAAAAAAATACCAAGAAATGCTTTAGCCCATAATTTCATTGTTATCACCACTTAGTTTTTTACGTTCAGGAGTCATTTATAACTTGAATAAGTTGAAATTTAGCAAAAAAAGAATTCTGAAATATAGATACATTAAAAGAATTTTCCTGTCAACAGGCCATTTCATTCAATATTTAAGGAAGATTTGTAGGAGTTTGATTTATCAAACCCACCTTAATAAGCTTGTTGGTGTTTGATTCATCAAACCTTTTAGATTAAATTGTAGGGGCTTGATTTATCAAGCCCACCTTATGAAAAAATTTGACTATTTTCTATTTAATTGATATTCTTTTGCCCAAGCAATGGGTGCCAAGGAATAGTGCACAAGGTGATAATAGATTAGAAAGGAGGGATATGTCATGTTTGCACGCCTAACCAAATTTCAAATCAAGATCGACAAAATAGATGAAGGTGCAAAATTCTATAAGGAGAGTGTTATTCCCGCAACTAAATCACAGAAGGGCTATGAAGGGGCTTATCTCCTGATCGATAGCAAAACTGGCAACGGTGCAGCCCTAACCCTGTGGGATTGTGAAGAGGATGCCCTGGCCAATGAACAGAAGGGATTTTACCAAGAACAGTTGGTCAAGTTCTTAGACTTTTTAACAGCACCGTCGTATATTCGTGAAGGATATGAGGTAAAGGTCCAAGCCTGAATAATGCCCCTATATAACCCCCATTTGCCATTTGTTCATTTTCTGTAAGGGCTTGATTTTTTTGTAGGGGCTTGATTCATCAAGGCCACCTTATTTATCTTGTATGATTAAAAATGTGAATTTGATAAATCAAACCCCTACAAAATAAATAGATGGGTTTGAGAAATCAAACCCCTATATAAAGAGACGCCAGAGTTTTAAAAAGTGTTACCTAATTACTGAGTATAAAGACTTGTCCCTTTTTTGTGGCTCTTTTTGGATACCTGATATCCGAGAATTGCCTTAGTAATTGAAGTCTAAGATTATTAAAATCTTATTCAAACACCTGCTTAAGGATATCGACGAGATCCAGAGCATATTCAATCTGAGTCAAGGGGATTCCTTTCTCTCTAGCTATGTCGTTAAAGCGGCCATCCTTGTTGCTGTCAGCGGTTACAATCAGATAGTCAGCAAAAGGAGCAACAGCATCGATCATCCTTTCGTTGTCACCCCCAGGAGCACCTCTTTTTGACGTACCTCCAACGTGGGCAGCAATGATTAAAATCTTTTTTTTCTTGCAGTAATCAATGAGCTTTTTCAACCGGTTCACTTCGATGTCTACTGTGAGGCCCGATGCCCCCATGCCTTTGAGGCTGGCACCTATGGCGAAGATGAGTGTCTTATAAGGAGTCCCTTCAGGGAATTTTTCTAAATCGCTGTGTATCTCTACATGGAAGCCGGGCGCAGACTCTTTGCCTGTTAAGCCAACTCCGGCTTCGACCATTTCAACAGTGGGCACATCGCAATAATCATATTTTATTCCTGCCTCTTCAAGGACGATGTTAACTGTTACGACATCCGTACTTTGACCAGCAGAAGTGGAAAGCACAGGTAATTTGGCGGTTGGAATATCCGTCTCTGCCAAGCCCGACATGGACAGGCCTAAAAAAAGTCCAAAAGCAAAGAACAAAAGAACATTAAATCTCTTTAAAACTTTCATTTGATAAACCATCTCCTTTTTAGAATTATTTAATTTGCGGCTTTTTTCCAAGGTTATCTTACCTAGATAAATGGGGGCAGTCCCCAATTATTCCAAACGAACATTCGATCGCTCGCCCTCTATAATAGATAAATATCTAATATGGCGAACAATAATATTTTATTTTACTCTTTCTAGCCAGTCTAGCTTTTCAAACTTTCTTTCTATCTTAACTACTCCTTCTTTTCTTTTGGGGGCTGTGGCTCTAGTTTATCGTACTTTACAAGTTCCCTGAGCCACCATTCAGGATATTCCAGTTTGTTTGCTTTTCTAGTTTTTTTATCGTAAATCCACAGGTGATTATATTTGACGAGCAATTGGTCGCCAAGCTCCCACCAGGCATCGATAATTCTATTCGCATTGTTGATACAGTAATCAGTTAAAAACTCCCTCGCCTGGGCAGGATCCTTTCGATAAAGTTCATAAGCGAATTTATCAATAGTGGGCGTTTTCTCTACTGCGCTGCCTTCCCATTTTTGTTGGGCCTTCCTGACATCTTCGACGGCGCGGGAATAAACCACCTGAGTATGGAAATCTACATAATCAAACGCCCATCTGGCAGATTCTCGAGTGAATACCCAGTGATCTCCAATTTTGAAGGACTCCGGGATTTTTGTAATGCCGGCGTACAGAGGCATGAAGCAGGATGTGTCCTGGGCGCCGAATGCCAGCCATACTATTCCTCCGATTGGATTTGGTAACCAGTCCCTCGATTGCGTGACAGTTACATACTCCGCACGATTGACGCCGATGATTCGCGCTGTATTGTAGGTCTTACCATCAAGCTCAAATGGTCTGGGAAGATAGTTCGGGTTTTTAAATGGTCCGCCTTGAAGACCTCTCACCGGGTCAAACGGGGTCCCCTGGAACTTGTCCCGTGTGATGTTCATGACATCCTGCACTGAAAGTTTCTTGTCCGGCCTTACCGAGAAGGGAAGCTCCATATTAGGCGTTTCCGGGCTGAATTTACGGGATGGAGCCACAATATCAAAGAAACGCCAGAGACGAACTCTTGTCCCCCTGCTGCTTGATGCGCTGTACTCACTTGGGGAGTATGCCTTCTTCCAGTTAAAAGGCTCGCCGCTCTTTGGATCATAGTAGCCGTGCTCGACTGCATAGGAAATAACATTTGGAGAAGCCATGAAGTAATCCGGATTCTTGAGGTCGATCTCCCCGATTCTGGATTGATTCGGGCAGAGGCTGACATGGTCATCCGGGACTCTCTGGGCACACCATATCGAGCCCGGCTTTCCGCTCTTTGGAGTCCATAAAGGACCAACTGGCATGATCTCGAATATCCAGACCTCTTTCGGATCAGCCACCGCGAGCATCTCCCCCTCGTCGTAAAGCCCATATCCATACTTTTCAGTTAATTCTCCCATGAACTTGATGGCTTCTCGTGCTGTCTTACATCTTTCTACAGCAAGCAGTGTCAGCATTGATAAGTCAATTTTGGCAGAGGGAGTTGGATTTTTCATCTTGTCGCGGCAACCGATAGTTGATTCTCCAATGGCCAATTGCTGATTATTTATGTACCCGAACATCCCGTGGAGATAGGCATACGTATGCGGCACTTGAGGGATTTCAAGACCGGTATACTCATCCTTATACTTTTCCCATTTAAGCCCTTTCTCTGGGGGCCATGTCTTGTACTGATCGATATGGTAGATTTTGCGCATCGCTCCAGGCTCATGATCTGCTGCAGGCACATACCGCCATGTCCAATCACAATAACTGCAGTCACTGGTATGCGTTGTCATTACAGATCCATCGACTGAGGCATCTTTTCCAACAATAATTACAGTACAGCCATCTGGTGGATATTCTGATAGGTTTGGGTCACATTGTTCACAGTCCGATGTCGTAAACACCAGGGTGCTGAGCAGCGCCGCCACAGCAAACAATATCCCAACCACTAAAAAAAATTTTTTTAAATTCACTTTTTACCTCCAATGAAAAAGTTTTCTTTTCAAATTTCTAAAGAATTATATAATTTTTTTGTTTTTTCCAAAAGTTAATTTATTAGACATCTTTGCGAGCGACTGAAGGAAGCATAACAATCTTACTATAAAGAAATTGTCATTGCGAGCGCAGCGTGGCAATCTCAACCTGTTTTTATAACTGCGGGCGGCTAAATGGAGCATGGCAATCCAATAAGAAAAAGGATGAGGTTGCCGCGTCGCTACCCTCCTCGCAATTACAAATTAATAAAAATAGATTGCGTAGCT
>Ga0209978_10000267_pt1 | contig 18354 bp, 20 predicted proteins | sample BentaG_FD_182805 | JGI IMG/M metagenome (GOLD analysis project Ga0209978, IMG submission 182805) | Deep subsurface microbial communities from South Atlantic Ocean to uncover new lineages of life (NeLLi) - Benguela_00093 metaG (SPAdes)... | ecosystem: Environmental > Aquatic > Marine > Oceanic >... | reverse complement strand
ACCTTGGTCATCAAATCCAAAAACTTTATCTCCTACTTTAAAAGATTTTACGTTTTTTCCAATTTCTTCAATTTTTCCAGCAAATTCGGTTCCAGGAATTTGTTTTTTTGGTTTGAACATACCTGTGAAAAGTCTTGCAAAAAATGGTATTGCTCTAATTGTTGCGCAATCTGTTCTGTTTACTGTCGTCGCATATATTCTTACCAGCACTTCATTGTCCTTAGGGATAGGTTTTTCTACCTCTTTGAGCTGAAGAACATCCGGTGGCCCGTATTTTGTGTATACAATCGCTTTCATAAGTATTCCTCCTCCAGAGCTATTTCTCCCTCGGATTAACAATGAAGCCCTTGTTTTTCTTGATGTAGGGGATGAGTCCGCCTTCGTTTAGAATGCCGAGCATTATCTCAGGCATCTTACTGAAACGAAGCTCAGAGCCATTTGTCAGGTCGTTGACTTTTCCTGTCTCCAGGTCCACCTCCAGCTCGTCACCATCACTGATGCTCTCGGTATCACAGATAAGCACTGGGAGCCCAACATTAATGGCATTGCGAAAGAAGATACGAGCCACCGACCTGGCAAGAATGGCACTTACCCCCACCATTTTGATAACAAGCGGGGCATGTTCCCGGCTCGAACCAAGTCCAAAGTTCTTCCCTCCAACCACAAAATCACCCTTTTTCACGCGCTGGGCAAAGGTAGGGTTAGCATCCTCAAGCACATGCTTGGCCAGTTCCGGCAGGTTGCTGCGCAGGTGCATCAGTCTTCCCGGCACAATATGGTCGGTGGATATATTATCTCCGAACTTAAATGCTTTGCCTCTTAGCATTTATAAAAACTCCCGGGGGTCAGTAATTTCACCGCGAATGGTGGTAGCGGCGGCTGTTGCCGGGCTGGCCAGGTAGATGAAGGCTTCAGCATTCCCCATACGGCCTTTGAAGTTGCGGTTCGCCGTGGATAAGCATGCCTCACCATCCCCTAACACGCCCTGGTGAACACCCAGGCAGGCAGCGCAACCGGGCGGGACGATGGTTGCCCCTGACTCAACCAGGGTGGTAATATGCCCTTCAGCCAGGGCTGCCAGAAGAACTTTTTGGGAAGCTGGAGCCACGATGAGCCGGGTATGTGAATGTCGCTTCTTGCCTTTTAAAATACTGGCAGCAATACGAATATCATCCAGGCGCCCGTTGGTACAGGTGCCGATGAAAACCTGGTCGATGTGAACCCCTCCGAGTTTCCCGGCTAGAGCAGTATTGTCAACCGAGTGGGGTCTGGCTACGGTAGGCTCAAGCTGAGCAGCGTCTATCTCAATCATACTCTCATAAGTGGCATCGGGGTCCGGGTTGAGAGCAGTATATCGCTCGCCTCTCCCCTCGCTTCTCAAATAGTTTTCGGTGACAGTATCTGAGGGAAAGAGTCCAACCTTGGCTCCGGCCTCTACCACCATATTGGCAATGGTAAGGCGCTCCGACATTGGCATGGTAGCTATGGCTTCACCGCTAAACTCCAGTGCTTTATAGGTCGCCCCATCAGCCCCAATCTGGGCGATGAGATGAAGAATAAGGTCTTTGGCACAGACGCCTTGGGCAAAACGACCGTGGGCTACCACCTTGATTGTCTCCGGCACACGAAGCCAGGTTTTACCCAGAGCCATAGCCATGGCTATATCTGTAGAGCCCATTCCTGTAGCAAATGCCCCCAAGGCTCCAGCAGTGACGGTATGGGAGTCAGCCCCGACAATAATGTCTCCAGGGTTAGCCCATGATTCGGCTACTATTTGGTGGCAAACACCCTGGCCAATATCACTTAAAACGATACCTTTTTCCCTGGCAAAATTTCTGAGAAACATATGGTCGTTGGAAAGCTCTCTAGCCGGGCTGGGTGCCGAATGGTCGATGAACAGGATAGTCCTTTCAGGGCTGTGAATAGTATTCAGGCCGGCCTCATTAAGTTGCCTTAATGTCAGGGGGCCTGTGCTATCCGTTACAAAGACCAGGTCTAGCCGGGCAACAACAATATTGCCAGCATAGGCTTCTGCATCGGACCTGGCACTGAGAATTTTCTCGGCTAGAGTCTTTCCCATAGACTTTAACTATATCAGAAATTGAGGGGCGTTGTCACTTAAAGGTCAGGCTTGAGCCAGGTTGGTGTAGAGCCTGAAACGAAGCATTATTGAAAGCGACCGCAGTCGTCTTTCGTTGACTTCACTGGTGAGCGCTGGTAATATTGAGTTAAGGGGGGAGTGAACTATGGCAGGGCAAGTTCCCAGGCTCTCTTTATTTCCGTTAACCGCCGAGGTAAATAGCCAGGGTCACCTTATGATTGGTGGCTGTGATACTGTAGAGCTAGCCGCTGAGTTCGGCACGCCGCTATATCTCTTTGATGAGTTTAACTTGCGCAGCAAGTGTGCCGAGTTCAAATCTGAATTTGGTCAGCGCTATGCTGATACCACCATTAACTACTCCTGCAAGGCCTTCACCAATAAGGCACTGACACTCCTCTTTATGGAGGAGGGATTGGGGCTGGATGTTGTCTCCGGCGGAGAGATTGGTATCGTCCGGTCGGTTGGTTTCCCTATGGGTAAGGTTTATTTCCCTGGCAACAACAAGTCAGCCGAGGAACTTATTTTAGCTCTGGAGTCGGGTGTGGGTCGCATAGTAGTGGACAACTTTCATGAGCTTAAAATGCTGGGGGAAATAGCTAAAGAGAAGGGTTGCACACCCGATATTTTATTGCGTATCTCCCCCGGGGTCGACCCGCATACCCACAAATATATTACTACCGGTAATATTGACAGTAAGTTCGGCTTTCCCCTGGCTTGTGGTGAAGAGGCTCTAACCACAGCCATGTCTATGCCCGAGCTTAACCTTATGGGGCTGCATTTTCATATAGGCTCCCAAATCGCTGAGACTGAGCCGTATCAGCAGGCTATCGAGTGTATTATTGACTTTGCCGCTGAAATGAGGCAGAAACATGGTTTTGAGCTTAAGGAAATGAGTGTTGGTGGGGGGGTTGCCATTCAATATACACTGGATTCTCCAGTTCCAGCCATTAGTGTCTATGCTAAGGTGATAACGTCTAGTATTATTAACAGGTGCCAAAAACTGGGGATGCCGTTGCCGGAGCTTACTGTTGAGCCAGGGAGGTCAATAGTGGGACAGGCCGGGGTGGCGCTATACAAGGTGGGTGTGGTGAAGGATATACCTGATGTCAGGCGCTATGTCTCAATAGATGGTGGTATGGCTGATAATATCCGCCCTGCCCTTTACGGGGCTAAGCAGGAGGCGGTAATAGCTAATAAGATGACAGAAAAGGAGGCAGGTAAGGTTACTCTTGCTGGCAAGTTCTGTGAATCCGGCGATATATTAATCAGAGATATTAGTTTGCCTCCGCTTTTAGCCGGTGATATTGTAGCGGTGGCAGGCTGCGGTGCTTATTGCTTGTCAGAGGCGAGCAACTATAACGCCTCATTTAAGCCAGCAGTTGTTCTGGTCAAGGAGGGCAAGGCACGCCTCATTCGGCGCCGGGAAACCCTTGAAGACCTGACCAGGTGTGATTTAGTTTAACAAGAGAAATGGGATTTTAGGATATGTGGTCAGTAATTGGGCAACCCAGGGCAGTGTCCTTACTTCAGCGTAGTCTGGAGGCGGACTCCCTGGCCCATGCCTATCTTTTTGTTGGTCCTGCCCATGTGGGTAAGATGAAGCTGGCTCTAAATCTGGCTCAGGCATTGAACTGCGAAGCGGCTGAGCCTCCCTGTGGTGAGTGCACTTCCTGTCAAAAAGTGGTCTCAGCCAAGCACGCCGATGTCCAGATTATAGGCTTGAGCCACGATGGGGATTCAAACGAAACCAAGCCTCGGGCAGAAATCAGCATTGACCAGATTAGACAAATCCAGCACTCAGCCAGCCTGCCACCCTTTGAAGGCCGGTATAAGGTATTCATTATTGATGGGGCTGAGCTCCTGTCCATTGAAGCGGCTAATTGCTTGCTCAAGACTCTGGAGGAGCCTGCAGAGAAGGTAGTCTTCATATTACTGGCAACAAACGAGCAGCTTCTACCGGCGACGGTCGTTTCTCGCTGCCAGCGACTGGAGTTGCTTCCCTTGGCGATTACCGAGGTAGAGACTGCTCTTAATAGTAGCTGGGGTATTGAGCCGGAAAAGGCTAAGCTTCTGGCCAGGCTTTCACATGGCTGCCTGGGCTGGGCGGTATCGGTTGCTCTTGATGATGGTTTATTTCAGCAGCGTGCTGAGTGCCTGGACGAGTTACTTAATATTATTAACGCTGATTATGAGGAGCGTTTTACCTACGCTGCCCAGCTGGTAGCCCAGTTTAGTCAAAATAGGGGGTTGGTTCAGGAGAGACTGGACTTATGGCTTGAGTGGTGGCGTGACCTGCTACTGGTTAAAGTAGGTTGTAGTGATGACATTACCAATATCGACCGGCTAGCCGTGCTTATTGAGATGGCAAGAGGCTACAGCCTGACTCAAATAAAGGCTTTTATTAATAGTATTCGAGCGACTGGGGACCAGCTTAGACAGAATGCCAACCCAAGGCTGGTGCTGGAGGTGTTAATGCTTAGCATACCTGAGACGGAGAGGCACAGTGAGAGAAATCCTGCTGCTCGATTTGAGGTGCACTATGGCTGAGATTGTTGGAATACGGTTCAAGAAGACTGGTAAGGTATACTATTTTGCTCCGGCAGGTATTGACCTGGAGGCAAATGACTATGTAGTAGTGCAGACAACCCGCGGTCTAGAGATGGGACAAGTGGTCATTGCCCCCAAGCAGGTATTAGCTAGTGATGTGGACAAGCCGTTAAAGCCGGTAGTGCGCAAGGCAAAACCTGAGGATATTAAGCGTGCCCAGGAATTTGAGGCTAAGGAAAGAGAAGCCCTGGCTGAATGCAGTAAGCTGATTGCTAAGCTGCAACTGCCAATGAAGCTACTATCTGCTGAATATAATCTTGATGGCAGCCGCCTTACCTTTCACTTCAGTGCTGCTGAGCGGGTTGATTTCCGTGAACTGGTTCGGGAATTAGCCAGTCATTTGAAGGTGCGGGTGGAGATGAGGCAGACGAGGCCCAGGGATGAAGCCAAGCTGATAGGCGGCTGTGGCCGGTGTGGCCGTCCGCTATGCTGCACAAGTTTCCTAAGCGAGTTTGCCCCGGTCTCTATTAAAATGGCCAAGGAACAGGGTTTACCCCTTAACCCGATGAAGATATCAGGCTGTTGTGGTCGCTTGATGTGTTGCTTGGTCTACGAAAATGAACAATACCATATGATGAAGGAGAAATTGCCCAAGGAAGGTCAGCAAGTGTCCACACCCATGGGGATAGCTAAGGTAGTCGGCAGTAACCCGCTGAAGGAAACGGTATTGGTTGAGCTGGAGAACGAAGCGACTGTGGAATTGCCCCTCAACGAGATTGTTACTGAGGATGAGCACCTGAACGAGCAAGAGGCAAAGAGTTGAGCCGTGGCCATTTATCAAAGGGGACAGGGCTAATAGATAGTCCTCAGATACCGTCTTTTGCCGAAGAAAGAATACTTGAGGCACAAGGCTACCGCTATATCGCTGGCATCGACGAAGTCGGTCGGGGCGCTCTGGCTGGTCCGGTGGTAGCCGCCGCCGTGATTCTACCCTGCCATATAGACACCCCCTGGCTAAGCTCGGTAAGAGACAGCAAGAAATTGAACCCCGCCAAGCGCGAATTCCTGTTCCACCACATCCATAAAATAGCTGTAGCCATAGGTATTGGCTTAGCCAGCCGTGAAGTAATAGATACCCAGGGTATAATCAGAGCCACGCAACTGGCGATGAAGTTGGCTATAGACCAGCTTTCACCACCAGCCGAGGCTCTCCTCATCGACTATATGCATCTTCCTGAGATTAAATTACCTCAAAAGGGAATAACTGGTGGTGATAACCGGTGCCTCTCTATTGCCTGTGCCTCCATAATTGCCAAAGTGATACGGGACCAGCTAATGACGAAGCTTGATAGAGCTTATCCTGGCTATGAATTGGCTCGCCACAAAGGCTACGGCACCAGGAAGCATCTCGCCTGCTTATACCGACTGGGACCATCCCCTATCCACCGCCAATCCTTCAAACCAGTTAAGGACATGTGAGAGAGATGAAACGAAGGGATGCTGGTATCCTGGGTGAGAAACTAGCCAGGGATTTTCTTAAAAAACGAGGCTATCGCATCTTAGAAACTAACTACCGTTGTCCCCAAGGTGAAATTGATATCGTAGCCAGGCACAAGGATTTCCTGGTCTTTATTGAGGTAAGAACAAAAACGAGTCTGGAGTTCGGCAGTCCTGAAGAATCAATCACCCCCGCCAAGAAAGAAAGGATGAGAGCTGCTGCCTTCCACTACCAGCAAGCACACGATAATCTACCTCAATTATGGCGCATCGATGTAGTGGCAGTAGAGCTAGACCAGAAAGGGAAGCTATGGCGAGTTGAGCTTATTGAAAATGCGGTAGGTGATGAATGAGCGCTGTCCAGCTTTACCTCTCAGCTTGGCTATGCTAAAATTAACCACCGATAAAGATAGAAGGTTATTCTGTGCCGATATATGAATTCCTTTGCCGGAAGTGCAATACAAAGTCCAGCATTCTAGTAAGGAATCGGGCTGAATCCTCTATTGCTAAGTGTCCTAGCTGTGGTAGTAGCAACCTAGAGCGTGTTATATCCAGCTTTGCTTATCACAAATCAGCGAAGACTATCCGTGAGGAAGCCGGTGAACCCCGGATGTTTCCTAACTCCGACTATTACAAAGACCCTCGTAATGTAGGTCGCTGGACAGAGAAAAGATTTAAAGAACTAGGTTTGGACATGCCCCCCCAAATTCAGGAGGAAATTCAAGCGGCTAGAGAAGGCGAGTTGCCGAAATCTCTGAAAGAGAGACTATAGGCATGGCTTCACCAGAAGCAATATCAAGACAAACGCTGCGCATTATTGATGCCAACCTTAATCGGGTTGGCGAAGGGCTGCGCCTTCTTGAAGAAATAGCCCGCTTACTGCTTAACGATACTGCCCTGACTCAGCAACTAAAGACCATGCGACACGAGCTAATAAGGGGTGACTGGCCATTTAACCAGCAGCTCCTTCAATCCCGAAACTCAGAAAGTGATGTCGGCATCAATATGGAAGTCCCGGGAGAAGAGAAGGAGAAAGAGCTGCCTGTGGTATTGGTAGCTAACGCCAGGCGGGTGCAGGAATCACTGAGAACCCTGGAAGAGCTAGCCAAGGTTCCAGGCACCATCCCTGAATTAGATTCAGAGAAATTCAAGCAAGCTCGATTTACTCTCTACACGATAGAGCAGCAGTTGCTATCCAAGCTGCTGCGTCAGGATAAACTAAAGCATATATCCGGACTCTATGTCATTATAGACACACAATCACTAAAAGGGCGCAGCCATGTTGAAGTAGCCAGCCAGGCAATTAGCGGTGGCGCCACGACAATCCAACTGCGAGACAAAGTCCAGAGCAAAAAGAAATTGTTACCCGTAGCACAGCAGCTGAGGATGCTATGCGCTGAGCGCAACGTGCTTTTTATAATGAACGACTATCTTGATATAGCCCTGGACACCGATGCTGACGGACTGCACCTGGGACAGGAGGACCTGCCCATTCAAGCAGCCCGCAAACTGCTGCCGCTGGATAAGGTTCTGGGCTGCTCGGCAACCACTGTGAACCAGGCTATGGCTGCTCAATCTGAAGGTGCTGATTATATTGCCGCCGGTGCAATCTACCCGACCCCATCCAAAGAAAGGGGAGAGGTAGTTGGGCTAGAAAGACTGCGCCAGATTAGACAGGCAATACTCTTACCACTGGTTGCTATTGGCGGCATTACTAAGGATAATGCATCTGAGGTTATAGCGGCTGGTGCTGACTCGGTAGCCGTAATCAGTGCTGTATTGGGAGCCGAGTCTCCGGAAAAAGCCGCCCGACAAATAGCAGATATCTTTGAGACACACGAGTGAGTGGATTATTGGATAATCTAGATTCAATTGCCAAACAGGTCCGATTGAGCTTATCAGCCAAAGATGCAGCTCGAGAAAAGACACTGCCTCTATGCCGTGAAATAATTCGCCACTGTAGCCAGGCTATCCGTGCTGTGCACCGTCAGGAGTTTGACCGGGCTAAAGAATTACTCCAATCAGCCCGCAACTTGCTTGGCGATGTTGAGCAGGTTATTGCTGAATGCAATGAGCTTGGTTACACCGGCTTTGTTAGAGATGCTCAAAAGGAGTTTGCTGAAGGAAGCACCCTTCTTGCCTTAGTAACCGGGAAACCACTTCCTGACCCCGGTGAACTGGGCATCGACTCGGCAGCCTATCTGAACGGGTTGGGTGAAGCTGTAGGCGAGTTGCGGCGTTACCTTCTGGATAGCATGAGAAAGGGTGACCTGTCGCGCGGTGAGGAATTACTGTCAGCTATGGATGATATTTACAATGTTCTGGTTACTATAGACTTCCCCGATGCTATAACCGGTGGACTACGCCGCACCACCGATATGGTGCGTGGAGTCCTGGAAAGGACACGTAGTGACCTGACCCTGGTTATCAGACAAAAGGAGCTGGAAAATAGACTGGAAAAGCTGGAGAGGAATCTTGAGTAGCTTGACAACTGCTAATCTCGTTCAGATAGAAAGGAGCTTGAGTAAATGGTGCCGATACTAATCGCGGCAATATGTGGAGTTTTAGGACTGGTTGTGGCTGCCTTCATGGCTGCCTATGTTTTGAAACAAGACCCAGGCTCAGAGAGAATAAGGGAAATATCAGACGCCATTAAAGAGGGTGCCCTCGCCTTCTTGGGTCATGAGTATAAGATACTGGCTGCATTTGTGGTAGTAGTGGCTGTCGTTTTAGGGGTAGTGCCTAACCTTGGTTGGTTGGTTTCCGTAGCTTTTGTCTTTGGCGCTGTTTGTTCTGGTCTGGCTGGTTATATCGGGATTAGCATAGCTATCAGGGCTAACTGCCGGACTGCCGCCGCCGCCCAAAAGAGCCTAAATCAGGGCTTACGGGTCTCTTTCCGAAGTGGAGCAGTAATGGGAATGTGTGTCGTTGGCATCGGCATCCTTGGCTTGAGTATTCTCTTTTTCGTTTTTCACAACGACCCAAACTTTCTATTCATTATCCCTGGTTATGGCTTTGGTGCTTCCTCAGTAGCCATATTTGCCAGAGTTGGTGGTGGCATATTCACCAAGGCGGCTGATACCGGAGCTGATATAGTAGGCAAGGTAGAGAAAGGAATCCCCGAGGATGACCCACGAAATGCCGCCGTCATTGCTGATTTTGTTGGCGACAATGTAGGGGATATCGCCGGTATGGGAGCCGACCTGTTTGAATCATATGTTGACTCAATTATTGCCACGATGACGCTGGGGATGATAGCTGCCTTTTCTGCTGTCCTGGGCAAAGCGTTGGTACCTGATATGGCTACAGCCTGGTTTCTACCTATGGTTGTAGCCGCTGGGGGCATTATAGCCTCTATTATCGGGATATTCCTGGTAAGGGTCGGGGGGAAAGCGGAGATGGGAGCCTTACTCAATGCCCTCCGCAGGGGCACATTTTCAGCAGCAATCCTTACTGCTATCTTTTCTTTCCTGGCTGTGTATTTTCTCTGCGGGACTCAAGGCTACGGCATCAACATATTCTGGGCTATCCTCGTCGGGCTTGTTGCCGGCGTTATAATCGGAGAAAGCACCAATTTCTTTACCTCCTACGCCTATAAGCCAACACTCAATATCGCAGAGTCAGCACAAACCGGAGGGGGGACACTTATAACTACCGGCTTTGCTAATGGTTTGATGAGCACCATACCCCCGGTCATTCTGGTGGTAATCGCCATCATAGTGGCTCACCACTTTGCCGATATCTATGGCATAGCTATTGCCGGAATTGGGATGCTATCAACCCTGGGCATACAGGATGCCACCGATGCTTACGGACCGGTAGCTGATAATGCTGGTGGTATCGTTGAGATGTCAGACCTGCCGCCAGAGGTTAGGCAGCGGACTGATGCCCTGGACTCATTGGGTAACACCACCGCCGCTACCGGCAAAGGCTTCGCTATCGGGGCTGCCGGGCTTACGGCTCTAGCTTTGCTGCTCTCCTATACTCAGGCAGTGGGAATTAAACTGGCTGATATCAGCCTCCTTGACCCCCGTGTTATCGCTGGTATCTTTCTGGGAGTTATGCTACCAGCTATTTTCTGCGCCATGACACTGAATGCCGTGGGCAAGACCAGCTTTTCCATAATCAACGAGGTTCGCCGGCAGTTCCGTGAGATAAAAGGGCTGATGGAGGGAACAGCCAGGCCCGACTACAGTAAATCAGTGACTATCTGCACCACGGCTGCCTTAAAGCAGATGCTGGCTCCCGGTCTATTAACAATAATTTCGCCGGTTATTGTCGGTCTCCTGCTGGGACCGCTTGCCCTCGCTGGATTCCTGGTAGGAGCTATTGCTTGTGGTTTTATACTGGCGATAACCTTTGCCAATGCTGGTGGCTCGTGGGACAATGCCAAGAAATGGATAGAGACCGGAGCTTTTGGTGGCAAGGGGTCAGATGCCCACAAAGCGGCCGTTATTGGTGATACTGTCGGTGACCCGATGAAGGATACTTCCGGGCCATCACTGAACATTATGATAAAACTAATGTCAATAATAGCCCTGGTTATAGCCCCAGTCTTAGCCGGGTTTCCCGGCCTTCTCTAGAAGACAGATTAGCTGCGCAGAAATGGAAAAAGAACTCAAGTTGACTGATGGGTCAGTTTTGCTCCGACCTTACCGGATTGGTGACGCTGATCACCTTTATGAAGCGGTGCGGGAATCCATTGCCGAGCTTTCGGTGTGGATGCCGTGGTGCCATGCTGATTATTCCATCGAAGAGAGCCGATCTTGGATAGAGTCGAGGGCTGAGGCATGGGAAAAAGAAACCGACTATGACTTCGCCATAACCGATGCTAAGGACGGTTTCTTCCTCGGTGGGTGCGGTCTAAATCGCTTTGATCATGCTAACCGAACGGCTAATATTGGCTATTGGGTTAGAACCAGCCGAACAAAGGGAGGGGTGGCAACGGCGGCGATGCAGCTTTTAGTAAAATTGGGATTCGAAGACCTCGAATTGAATCGAATTGAGATTATGGTTGCCGTTGACAACAAGGCCAGCCAGCGTATCGCCGAGAAAACGGGTGCTATACGGGAAGGTATCTTGAGAAGTCGGTGGATTGTTCGTGAGAAAGTCTATGATATGGTGATGTTCTCGCTTATCCCGGGAGACCTTACCTTAAGCAGCTAACCTTGCCCTTAGCGCGTATGGAATTTCTAACTCTCTCGTTAATCAAATGGGGTGAGTTAGCCGCGCAGGAAGGGATTCCATTCACGCTCGGTGCCGATAGTAGTTTCAGGACCGTGACCAGGGTAAACAATAGTGCTATCGGGCAGCACCATAAGCTTGGTATGGATGCTATTCATTAGCTGATTCCCATTGCCACCCGGCATATCAAACCTGCCTATACCGAAGTTAAACAGGGTGTCACCGCTGAATACTACTCCCTCTCCCAGTAGGCAGATACCACCCGGGGTGTGTCCTGGCGTATGAAGAACCAAAAAATGCAGGTCGCCAATGTCTATGCTATCGCCACCCTTGAGTAACCGGTCAGGGGAAGGCGGAGTCTGAAGAGAACGGCGGAATACCACACTTAAAGGGTCCCTTGCCTGGAGAGACCTGACATCGTCAGTATGAATAGCCACCTCGGCATCAGTTGCCTCTTTGACTTCTTTTAGGGCACCAGTGTGGTCTATATGCCCGTGGGTTAACACGATAAGTTTTATCTCAAGCCCCAAATCCTCGACCTTTTGCAGAATCTTACCAGCCTCAGCACCGGGGTCAATTATTATTCCCTCCTGGTTAGATTCAGCGCCCACAATATAACAGTTAGAAGCAAATGGTCCTACGTCAAGCTTTTCAATAACCACTTTACCTTCCCGTTCTACTTAAGTTTGGACAGACTAAATGCCATCTTTGATGCAGATTTACATTTTACCATTAAACAAGGCTAGCCACAAGAATGCCCTCTGAGCCTGTTCCTTGACACGGCTAGGGGCAGGTTGTTAAACTATCATTACCTTTTGGGTCATAATCTTCGGTTAATTTGCTACCAGTCTTTCGTTTTAGGGGTTTTATTGGCAGAACCGTTCAAAAAAGGCCTCGTTCAGATTTTCACCGGTGATGGGAAGGGCAAGACTTCAGCAGCCCTGGGTGTAGTGCTCCGAGCCCTGGGTCATGGGCTGAGAGTATGCATTGTTGTCTTCATGAAGGGGGACTATCCCTATGGTGAATGGAAAGCCCTCTCCAAGTTGCCCGATGTCAAGATAGCCAGGTTTGGCTTTAGAACCTTTACCGACCCGGCAAATATTAAGCCGGAGGAAATAGAGCAGGCAAAGCAGGCTTTGGCAGTTGCTGGTGAGGCTGTGCTTGGTGGTGATTATGACCTGGTAGTGCTGGACGAAGTAAATATAGCTGTAGCCTGGAAACTGGTTGAATTGGACGAAGTGGTGAGGCTTATTCAGGATAAGCCTCCGAATGTGGAACTTATTCTTACCGGTCGCCAGGCTAACACCAAGCTAGTCGAACTGGCTGACCTGGTCACTGAGTGCTTGAAGATTAAGCACCCCTATGATGAGGGAATAAAGGCGCGCCCGGGGATTGATTATTAGCTAGTAATTATGAGGGAGGGAATTATGAATATCACATTGAGTGTAATCAAGGCTGATGTTGGTGGCTATGTAGGGCATTCTGAATCTCACCCTGACCTTCTAGCTAAGGCTGATGACTGCCTGGCTAAGGCTAAGAAGGAAGGGTTACTGGTTGACTACCATGTAACCAAGTGCGGGGATGACCTGCAACTGATTATGACTCACCAACAGGGTGTAGACAATGAGAAAGTCCATAAGCTAGCCTTGGAAACCTTCGTTAAGTGCACGAAGGTGGCGAAGAAACTGAAACTTCACGGTGCCGGACAGGATTTACTAAAAACTGCTTTTTCGGGCAATATCAGGGGGATGGGTCCGGGGGTGGCTGAGATGAAGTTTGAGGAGCGGGAGGCTGAGACCATAATTATTTTTATGGCTGACAAGACCTCGTCCGGGGCATGGAATCTGCCATTATATAAGATGTTCGCCGACCCATTTAATACCATTGGTCTGGTTATTGCTGACAATATGCACCGGGGTTTTTCCTTTGAGGTGCATGATGTCAAGGAGCATAAGAAAATAACCTTTAATGCCCCTGAGGAGATTTATGACCTGCTGGTCTTCATCGGGGCACCTTCACGCTATATGGTAAAGGCAGTCTATCATCGGGGAACCAAGGAAATAGCCTCCGTATCCTCTACCCAGCGTTTGGCTTTAATTGCTGGGCGATATGTAGGCAAGGATGACCCGGTATGTATTGTCCGCTCTCAGGGGGAGTTTCCGGCGGTAGGGGAGGTGTTGGAGCCATTCACCCTACCCCTTTTGGTGGAGGGCTGGATGCGGGGCTCACATCACGGTCCCCTTATGCCGGTATCTATCCCAGATAGCACCCCGACTCGCTTTGACGGACCACCCAGAGTGATAGCTCTTGGCTTCCAGCTCTCTAGTGGCAAGCTAGTAGGACCTCGCGACATGTTTGCTGATAAGTCCTTTGACAACGCTCGCCAGCAGGCGAACGATGCCGCTGATTTTATGCGCCGGCATGGCCCCTTTGAGCCGCACCGCTTGCCTCTGGAAGAGATGGAATATACCACCATGCCCCAGGTAAAGAAAAAACTGGAGGGAAGGTTTACCCATCTCGACTGATTAAAACAGGCAAGGCTATCACGTTGCCAGCCACATTTGACAATAACGTGTTGAAGATGATATTATGCACTCCAATACTCAGGGAGCTTAGATAAGAAGGAGGTGAACAAATGGCAGTTTATGTTATGTTTAGCACTTTAACCGACGAGGGAAGGAAGACTATAAAGAACAATCCGGGCAGAATCAAAGAGGTTAATAAGGAAGTCGAGGAGATGGGAGGCAAGATATTAGCCCAATATGCCATTCTCGGCCAATACGATTTCATAAACATTATAGAAACCGTAGGCAATACCACTATAACTAAAATAGCTTTGGAACTGGGGTCGAGAGGGACTCTCCAGACTGTGACTATGGCTGCTATACCTATCGACGACCTTATAGCGTCTTGGAAATAACTTACTTATTTGTTACTCCATGGACTATAAACTTCTCCTGGCGACAAACAATCAAGCCAAGGTTAGCGAGTACCGGAGTCTCCTCGAAAACATTCCAGTTGAGCTGGTTACCCTAGCTGAACAGGGTATCACTACTGTAGTTGATGAGGTGGGAGAAAGCCTGGAGGAGAATGCCAGGTTAAAGGCAACACTCTTGGCTGCTGAGAGCCAGCTACCGGCGCTGGCTGATGATTCGGGACTGGAGGTTGACGCCTTAGGTGGTGAGCCCGGTCGGCTATCGGCCCGCTATGCCGGTGAAGGTGCTTCAGATAGGGATAGGGTTAATTACTTATTGTCACGGCTAAGGAATGTGCCGTGGGAGAAGCGTTCTGCCTGCTTTAAGTGTGTCATCGCAGTGGCTACACCTGATGGAGAGGTAGAGCTTTGCTCCGGCGAGTGTCCGGGGATTATAACTTTCGAGCCGAGGGGCAAGCAGGGCTTTGGCTATGACCCAGTCTTTTACCTCCCTGAGCTAGGTAAGACAATGGCTGAGTTACCCCTGGAAATAAAAAACCAGCTTAGCCATCGGGGACAGGCAGCCAGGAAAGTATATCAGGTGCTTAAAAAACAGCCCTTTTCAGCATTCTCTTAAAAAGAAGAATAATTAACCTTGAATAGAGTTAATTATTTGTTATATACTACTTTTCACTACTAGCAACGTTGGGGGGTGTGTTATGAAGTTATCATGTCTTCAGGAGAATCTAAATTGGGGGCTTGGTGTGGTGGGTAGGGCAGTGGCTACCAGAACAACTCTGCCCATAACCAATAATGTTCTCCTGGCTACCGACCAGTCCCGTCTTAAACTTGTGGCCACCAACCTGGAAATGGCTATCAGCTGCTGGATTGGTGCCAAGGTAGAGGAGGAGGGAGCAATTACTGTGCCAGCCCGACTTCTCACCGAGTTTGTTAACTCCTTACCCAATGATAAGATTAATGTTAACCTTTCTCCCAAGACCAAGACACTGGAACTAAAGTGTGCCCGATTTGAGGCGCGAATCAGCGGGGTTGATGCCAAAGATTTCCCTCCTATACCTGCGGTTGACGAGGGTATTACTACCAAGGTTGAAGTAGAAGCCCTTAGTCAGGGAATTAGCCAGGTTGCTTTTGCTGCTGCCGTGGAAGAATCCCGCCCGGTACTCACCGGCGTTGATGCCCAGTTTGATAATGATTTGCTGACGCTGGCAGCGGCTGATGGCTTTAGATTAGCCGTATATAAGCTACCTCTCACCACCCCAGTTAGCCAGAAGACCGAGGTCATTATTCCAGCACGAACCCTGATCGAGCTAAATCGGCTGATGGCTGACGGGGAGGAAGCAGTTGACATAACAATAAATCCCAACAAAAGCCAGGCTCTATTTCGCTTGAAAGATACTGAGCTAGTGTCTCAGCTTGTTCAAGGCACCTTCCCCCAATATTCTCAGCTTATTCCCCAGAGCTATAATACCCGAGTAGTAGTTGATGTTGCCGAATTTTTGAGGGCAACCAAGACAGCTTCTATCTTTGCCCGTGATAGTAGTGGCATTGTCCGCCTGGTGATAGCATCGGGTAGTGAACTAACCCCGGGCAAGCTAACACTTTCAGCTCGCTCTGAGGAGATAGGTGACGATGTTGGTGAGATTGACGCAGTTATTGAGGGTGAAGAAGCAAAGATTGCCTTTAATGGCAGGTATCTAGTTGATGTGCTTAGTGCGCTTCGGGAGTCACAGGTAGCTCTGGAGACAACCAATCCATCAAGCCCTGGCGTTCTCCGCCCGGTAGGGGTAGATAACTACATCCATGTCGTCATGCCGATGTTTGTTCAATGGTGATAAATTCTATTTGTGCAAGATAAAATATTGAGAAGGAGCTACCATGAATTTAGAAACAGTTATCTATGAAGTCAAGGACAACATCGCCAGGATCACCTTGAACCGGCCTGATAAGAGAAACGCCCTCAATCATGCCTTGTGGGACGACCTGATTGCCGCCTTTGACCAGGCAGACAATGACCCTGAGGTCAGGGTTGTCATCCTGTGCGGTGCTGGTGCGGCTTTCTGCAGTGGATGGGACCTCAAAGGGAGCTATTACATCAGCGTTCCGGAGGGATACGACCAGTGGACTACCGGCAATGCTCTCAGGACGCTGCGCAGCATCAGCGAGCGCTATTTGAAGATTATGAACTTTCCAAAGCCTGTTATCGCCCAGGTGCACGGCTATTGTCTCGCCGCTGGATGCTATCTGGAGATGCTGTGCGATATAGCTATTGCCGCTGAGGATGCTCTCTTCGGGCACCCTGTCGGCCGGGGTGGCGTTGACAGTATGCCTCTGTGGATAACCTACCTCGGATTCCGAAAAGCCAAGGAAATGTTCTTGACTCAGCAAATCATTGATGGTAAAGAAGCGGCACGTATTGGACTAATCAACAGGGCAGTACCTACGGACAAGCTGGAGGAAGAGGTCTGGAACTTGGCAAAGGCGCTGGCTGAGGCCCCACCGGACGGACTAGCGATCCAGAAGGAGGCCTTCAACACCCACGCAGAGATAATGGGCAGGGGTGCTGTCTTCGCTTATCACCGCCAGCTCAACGCTCTGGGACGTGTGGGACGTACGGGGAGCCTTATTGACCTTGATGCATCACGCAGAAGAACCAAAGAGCAGCAATAGAAAAGACTACGAACCAGAGGCCTGGTAATTGACCAAGCGACGGATTGATAGTTTGCTGGTAGAAAGGGGACTGGTAGAGAGCCAGGCCAAGGCTCAAGCTCTAATCATGGCGGGAGAGGTGATGGTGGATGGGAAAACTCTTACTAAGTCGGGAACACTGGCAGCTGAGGGGGCGGCAATTACTATAAGTGAGCCGCCTCCTTTTGTTAGTCGTGGCGGTATCAAGCTTGATTATGCCCTTGACCAATTCCAACTTGATGTCTCATCCGAGGTAGTGGCTGATGTTGGGGCATCGACCGGTGGCTTTACCGATTGCCTGCTCAAGCGGGGAGCAAGCCGAGTGTATGCTATTGATGTCGGCTATGGTCAACTAGACTACCGCCTGAGGCAGGATTCACGGGTGGTGGTTATAGAAAGAGTGAACGCCCGCTACCCTATCACTCTGCCAGAGAAGGTGGATTTAGCTACCATAGACGTGTCCTTTATCTCGGTAGAAAAGGTGATACCGCCGGTGGCTGAACTGCTGAAAGATAGCGGATATTTACTAGTGCTCATCAAACCCCAGTTCGAGGCCAGGAGGAGGGAGGTAGGCAAGGGAGGAGTGATTAAGCAACCTGTAGTGCATGCCAGGGTTCTGGGGAGGTTTATTGCCTGGATGATAGAGCATAGCTTCAGGTTGGGGGGACTGGTGGCATCACCTATTGTTGGTGCTTCCGGAAACAAGGAATTTTTTATGCTGCTTAAGTTGACATAATAAATGGTCAGCAGGATTGTCACTCTGGAAGTAGAGGGCTTAAATATTGCCGGGCAGCTTTACCTGCCCGGTAGGGGCGACCAGACTCCATACCCTGCTGTTTGTATTTGTCACGGTATCCCGGCTGGGACTCCTCCTGCCCCGGGTGATGGAGGCTACCCGCTACTGGCAGAAAGAATTTGCCATCAGGGTTTGGCAGTATTCATTTTTAACTTCAGGGGAACCGGGGCTAGTGGTGGAAATCTAGACATTCTGGGCTGGACCAGAGACTTAAAAGCTGCCATTGACTATTTATGCGCTTTGCCAGAGGTAGACAGGTCTCATCTGTCATTGCTTGGCTTTAGTGGTGGGGCAGCCGTTTCAGTATTTGTGGCATCACAGGACAAGAGGGTATCATCTATTGTAACCTGTGCTTGCCCGGCTGAACTTACTTTCCGTACCGGGGCTGATGCCCCCTCGTCTATTATTGACCGTTTTCGCAGTATTGGCGTAATCAGGGATGAAGATTTTCCCCATTCTATTGAAGAGTGGAGTAGTGGTTTCCGGCTGGTTAGCCCAATTAAATATGTAGCTGGAATTGCCCCCAGACCTTTATTTCTGGTGCACGGCAGCGGTGACGAGACAGTAGATGTAAGTCACGTCTATAAATTATACGATAGGGCAGGGGAG